>Ga0335075_10004794_pt1 | contig 21072 bp, 15 predicted proteins | sample Lox_Sample_24_FD_206723 | JGI IMG/M metagenome (GOLD analysis project Ga0335075, IMG submission 206723) | Soil microbial communities from Loxahatchee National Wildlife Refuge, Florida, United States - Lox_Sample_2.4 | ecosystem: Environmental > Terrestrial > Soil > Wetlands | place: USA...
GGAGTGGCTCGGCGGCGCCACGCCGGGGACATGACTTACGTGACAGACAGCCTCTCGGTGATCCGATGAATCAGGCCTCCACCTTCCCCATCGGCGCGGCAGTCACCGCCGAAGCTCTCGCGCGCGGTCCTTATCCGATTTATCGCAGGATGCGCGAATCGGAGCCGATCTCGTGGGTTCCCGCGCTGCGTATGTACTACGTCGTGCGCTATGATCTGGTCGCGCGGATCCTCGAGCAACCCGAGCTGTTCGTGGTAGGCACCGATCAGTCGACCCTGTTCGATACGTTCGGTGTCCATATGCTGACGGTGGAGGATCCGGTCCATTCCCGCTACAAATCCGCATTCTCTGCCGCGTTCACGCCGGCCGCCCTGCGCGACGGCATCGAGACACAGATTCGGGCGCAGGCGGGCAACTTGATCGCCGGATTCGCCGCCGCGGGAGAAACCGATCTGCGGCCCGCATTCGCCGCACGCCTGCCCATCCTCACCGTGCTTGCCTTCTTCGGCCTCTCCCTGGAACACGAAGCCGATTTCAGGCTGTGGTACGACTCCTTTGAGCGGGCGCTCGCCAACTTTGCCTGGGAGTCCTCGGTTCGGGTCGCTGCAAAGGAGAATGTCGAGCGACTCTGTGGCCTCATTCGTGATCGTATCGAGCATTTCCGCCGCGTGCCCGCGCCGGCAGCGCTCATCAGTGCGCTGGTCCACGCGGCGAGCGACAAGCGCCTGGATGACGAAGAGATCGTCCGCAATTCGCTCATTGTCATGTTCGGCGGAATCTCCACCGTCGAGGCGCTGATCCTCAATGCCGTCTACGCACTGTCATCGCACCCGGAGACTCTCGAGCGGGTGCGACGCGATCAGGCGCTCCTTCGGGCCGTAGTCGACGAAACGGTACGCTGGGCGGGACCGGTACAGTCGGCGACCAGGCATGTGGCGCGGGATACTGAGTTCGAGGGGGTGTCTCTGAGGGCGGGAGATACCGTGAATTGCCTGCTGGCTGCGGCCAACCGCGATCCGAGCGTATTCGTCGAGCCGGATCGGTTCGACATCGATCGACCCGCCCTGCGCAAACATCTGGGCTTCGCCATGGGCGCGCACCATTGCCTCGGAGCGAATCTCGCCAAGCTCGAAGGCCGGATCGCGCTCGAGGAGCTCCTGAAGCGGTTACCCCGATGCCGGGTTGCTGATCTGACTGCTGCCGTGCCCTATGGCAACGAGTTTCGGCAGCCTCAGCGGCTGCCGCTCGTCTGGGACAGATGATGCCCAAGAGGACGACCTTATCGATATCGAGAACGAGTGACGCGCCGCCGTGATCTATGCGCCAGTAGTGATGGTTTATTTGGCGCAATAATGATTTATGCGCCACCAAGCGTAGTTTATTGGCGCATAAACTGGATTTGCGCCAAACCATCATGCTCGAGGGCAACACCTATTCGCTGCTCGACACCCGTGAGCTCATCGAACAAGCTCAATCGGGTCGAGCTTCTAAGAGATGTTTATCGGTGGGCGTATGAGCGCTCGGCACACAGATACAAGACCGTGCGCGACTCGCTTCCGGAGCCCGATGCTTTCCGCCTCAAGTATCGCAGCGAGATCTCCAATGTCGTGCGCGAAGCCGTGCGCCGGAAGATTCGGCCCACCGAGGCAGGGCTTGCGCAGCTGGCGAAGTCCATGGTCTCGCCTGAGGACCTCGAGCGCCTCACGAGCATCGCGCTCGCCGAGCTGACGGACCTGCACGAGGGGAACATCGCACGATTCAGGCTGCGACCGTCCGAGTTCAAACAGTGGAAGGACGGATGAACCCCATCGACGTAGACACGAGCGGGTCAAAAGGTTGCAGTCAATCCGCCGTCGACAACCAATACGTGTCCCGTCACGTACCTCGCATCATCCGAGCATAAGAATTCCACGGGCCCCGCGATGTCCTCGGGCTGCGCCGGGCGGCCGAGCGGAATCCGCCGATGCTTGACGTAGACCTCCCGAAAGCGATCCGTGTCGTGCTCGGAGGAGCCGTCCGGCAATCGTGCCATGCGGGTATTCACGAAGCCGGGAGCCACCGCATTCACCAGGATGCCGCGCGGCGCCAGATCGACGGCGAGGGACTGGGTGGTGCTGATCAAGGCCCCCTTTGTCGAATTGTAGGCCACGGAATCCGCGGTCCCGCGCAGGCCGTTGACCGAAGCAACGTTGACGACCCTCGCGTTCGCGCTCTGCTCGAGATCGGGAAGGAACTCCTGAATGCAGTTCAATGCGCCCTGCAGGTTCACCTGCCAGACCTCCCAGACGCGCGACGCGGTCAGCGCCTCGAGCGGCGAGCTGTCGAGTATGGCGGCATTGTTGACCAGTATGTCGAGACCACCGAAGCTCGTTCGCACAGCCGCGGCAAGCTCGCGCACGCTCGTCCGGTCCGCCACGTTGCACTGCAAAACGACGTGGTCGTCGAGCTTGCTCGCGCGCAGCGTCTTCGATGCCTCGCCCAATGCCGCTCCGTCCAAATCCGTCAGAACGACGCGCGCGCCGTTCGCGAGGAGCTTGCGCGCGATAGCAAGGCCAATGCCTCTCGCGCTGCCCGTTACGACCGCTCGCCGCCCGCTCAATGCTGTAATCGATGACATGGATGGAGTCTAACGCACCAGATAGCGCTCGATGACGGCCTCATCCGGCTCTACGCCGAGTCCCGGCTCCTCCGGAACCCGAACGAATCCATCCTCCACCTTGATCGGATTGCGCGCCAGCCGGCGCGCGATCTCGCCAGGCTCGACGCCGTATTCGAGGATCCGGGTATTGGGAATCGAAGCCAGAAAGTGCAGCGCCGCGGCGACGTTGATGTCCGTGGTGAAGCAGTGGTTGGCCACCTTGATGCCCGACTGGTGGGCGATGGAGGCGATCCGCATCGCCTGAGTGAAGCCGCAGCGGCTCAAGTCGATCTGCGCGAGATCGATCTGCCCCTCGTGGATCAGTCGCTCGAAGCCCGTGACGGTGCACTCCTGCTCTCCGGCGGCGATGTGCTGCCTCGCCTGCCTGCAGAGCCGTCCATAACCGCGATAGTCGTCGGGGTGTAGCGGCTCTTCCACCCATGCGAGTCCGTATTGCTCGAACCGGCGGCAGCGCTGGACGGCCGTCTTCGCATCCCATGCGTGACCCACATCGAGCATGAGCTCGACTTTGCTGCCGGTCACCTTCGTGATGGCGTCGAGGTAGCGCAGGTCGAGGTCCACCCCGGCGCGGCCGAAGGGCTCCCAGCCGAATTTCACAGCGCTGTAGCCAGCGTCCACCGCCGCCTTCGCGCGTGCAACCGTTCCCTCGATCGTGAGTTGGAACATGTTCGAGGAGTACGCGCGCAGCCGCCCGGGCTGGCCGCCCAGCAAGGACCATATCGGCTTGCCGAGCGCCTTGCCCTTGATGTCCCACAGCGCGAGATCTATCCCGGCCATGGTCTGAATGACCGCGCCGCCGCGTCCGTAATAGCTCGTGCCTTCGTAAAGCTTCTTCCACAGGTACTCGGTCTGGAAGGGATCCTCGCCGAGCAGCATGTGCCGCAATCCCTTCACCTGGGTGTGGGACGCGGGCGCTTCGATGATGGCCTTGGCGACCGCGGGGCAGCCATCGACCTCTCCCCATCCTGTGATGCCGGCATCGGTTTTGATTCGAACCAGCAATGCGTCCTGCGAGCTGTCCGTCCGCGACTCGTCGATCTCCGGCAGGCGGAGATAGAGCGCCTCGACATCGACGATCCTCATTACGTCCTCACGGCCTCTGCCATATTGTCGACAAGTATACAGAAGTATATTCTGGATTGCATGCCTTTGGAACAAAGCGACGAGCTGATCACCCTGCGGACACGGGATGCGTGCCTCGACATCGCGCCGCAGGATGGCGGCGCGCTCGTCGGCTGGAGCCTCTCGGGTCTCGACGTCCTGCGCCGCCGGCCCGCCGGCCGCATAGATCCTCTGACCTCGGGTTGTTTTCCCCTGGCACCGTTCTCGAACCTGATCACCGGGGGCGGCTTCACCTTCCAGGGGAGCTTCCATCCGCTGGCGCGCAACCACCCTCTCGAGCCCGAGCCCATTCATGGGGATGCGTGGCTCGCCTCCTGGGAGGTGGATACGCTGCGCGGCAACCGGGCACGCCTGTCGTACGCCCATCACGCGGATTGGGGATTTCCATTCCGTTACCGGATCGCCCAGGACATTCTTCTGCAGGCGCGATCACTGCGCATCGGACTCCAGCTCACCAACGTCGATCACCGCGCAATGCCTGCCGGTCTCGGTCTCCATCCCTACTTCCTCCGCATGCCCGGAGCGCAACTCCAAGCGGTCCACCAGGGCCGATGGGAGGACTCACGTGTCGTGCCCGGCAGTCGGTTCGTCGTTGCCGAGCCTATCGGCAGCCAGTCGCTGGACGTGTGTTATGTGGGCTGGTCCGGCACGGCGCACCTGGCGAGTGCGGCGCTGGCGATCACTATCGATGCATCCCCGTCGGCTCGAACCCTGGTCGTATATGCGCCCGAGTCGGACGACTTCGTATGCATCGAGCCGGTGACACACGTCAATGACGGCTTCAACGCAGCGACAGATGGAGCACTCGATACAGGCGTCCGCACGCTGCAGCCCGGCGAGAGCATGTCATTGGACGTTGTGATCTCCGTGCAATTGCTCGGTCCCCTCTAGCGGCTCGAACGTCAGGATCTCGCTTCTGAAGCCGCGGGTCCGCCAGGCGCCCAGCGACAGGCCGAGCAGCATCCACGCGATGCCGACGATCTTGGCCAGGCGATCGAGGCTCAACCAGAGAAGAAGGCAGATCGCCAATCCGAGAAGCGGCGGCCAGAGATTCCTGAGACGCCTCCGCTGCGCGCGGAAGTAGAAGCGGGTGAGCGCGGCCGCGTTCACTCCCATGTAAGCGGTCAGAGCGCCGAAGTTCAGGATCTCCGCGCCCAGGGTATAGGAGACGAGGAAAGCCCCTCCCAGGGCGATCAGACCGACCAGCAGCACGTTGTTGCGCGGTATGTGGTGCTTGCGGTCGACGGCACCGAAAAAGCCCGATGGCAGGGCGTTACTTCGCCCCATGCCATAGAGCAGCCGCGCCGCTCCAAGCTGCGAGCCCACCCCGGAGCCGAAACTTGCCGCGAGCAGCGTGAGACTCATGACGAGGAACAGCCAGGACCCTCCTACCCGCAGGGCAACCTCGAGGAAAGCTGTATCCACGTCCTTGAAGGGATGCGAGACCGGCCAGACGAGCTGTGCGGTGTAGACTTCGATCGCGGAGAGAAATCCAATCACCAGGCAGGAGCCGACCGTCGCAAACAGGATGCTGCGCCTCGGGTCTTCCACCTCTTCGGCGAGAGTGGAAATCCCATCGAAGCCGATATAGGTCAATACGGCGATGGACGTGCCTCCGAGCACGTCGCCCAATCTGAACGTCGCCGGGTCATAGAACGGATGCAGGAAATACGCCGGCGAGCCGTGTCGACCCGACAGGATGTATCGTCCCGCGCAGACGAGGAACACGACGACGACCGCACCCATCACCGCCGCCAGCCCGCTGTTGATGCGTGCGGATCCCTTCACGCCGATGAGATTCACAGCCGTGAACGCGGTGCCAAACGCGACAGCCCATATCGCGTACGGAACACCCGGCACGAACGCCATGGCCGCCCTGCTGCACCAGACGACCATGATGAGTGGATTGAGAATGTAATCTATGAGCATTCCCCATCCGGTGACGTACCCGAGGATGGGGCTCAACTCGCGGCTCACGTACGTGAACGCGGAGCCCGCGCTGGGATAGACCTGCGCCATTCGCCCATAGCTGATGGCGGTAAACGCCATCCCGACCATCGCCAGAAGAATGGTGGTAACGACGTGTCCACCGGCACGCGCGCTGAGGACGCCGTAGACAGGCATCGGCGCCGTCAGCTGAATGAGGACGACGCCGTAGACGATCAGGTCCCATCGGTTGAGCGATCTCTTGAGGCGCATCGGCGCGGGTCGCTGCGGAAGCTCCGACTACTTGCCTGCAGTGATCTCGAAGCCCTGGGTCACGTATGACCGCGCCGCCGAGAAATCCATCTTCACCCACCAGAGCCTGGTCTGATAGTCCCAGAACCAGCCGCTGCGGGCGCGCTCGAGCCGGCCGAGGCTGCTCACCCGTGGCAGAGGACCTTCCGGCGCGGAGACTCCGCCGGGGACAGCGGATGAGTAACCGGCAATGATCGGACTCCCGGCGGAGTTCGCAATGACGCCCACTCGGATCGAGTGCTCCTTCGCCTGAACGTAAGCGATCCGCTTGTCGGCCATCGCGATGAATTTGGATACGTCCCCGAGCACCGCCATGCCGTTGCCGAAGGCCGGCGCCACGACGAAGTATTGGTGCTTAACGTTCCTGACGAGCTCGATCGGATCGTCCGGACCCTTTATCGTGACTGCCCGCGTGTCCCAGTCGTAGACAGCGGAAGCGCTCCTGATACCGAGATCCGCGGTAGAGAATTCAGAAGCGAACCCCGCCGCGGGCAGACTGAGCACGTAATACCATGCATTGGACCCGTGGTTGGACTGCGTATACCCGAGCGCGCAGCCCGAGTGATAGCACTGATCGAGCGGGGTAATGGGCCGGTCCGGCTTGAGGATGAGCTGATCGCCGTCCCGGAAGGTCTTGCGCAGCAGATCGAGGTTGAATTCGCCGATCCGGTGGCCGAGCTGCAACGAGCCGCCGAGCAGATTGGCGAGCAGCGTATCCTCGAAGGCGTTCGGATCGGCCACGGTCTGGATGTTGTCCCGAGACGGCCAGAGGCCCACCGCGCTGTAGAATGCGCTGCCGAAGAGCGCCTGCTTCCAGAAGAACGGATCGTAGTAGTCGGGATCGCCCGGCTGCGGATCGGGCTCCGTCATGGGCACGTGATGGTCTTCCGTACCCTGCAGCGAGACCACGGTAGGATTCTCCGTGGATTGCAGGATGTTTCGCGGCAGGGCCATGCAGTACTGCATGTCGATCCCCTCCGCCTGCAGCGCGCTCGCCATGTTCGTGAAGTACGTGTTCATCCTGGACACGCTCGACATCATGGCGACATTCCCTTCGTAGTCGCTCAGGAAGTCGTGCTGCAGCAGGATGGCGCCCCAGCCATGGAGCTTGCGGGCGGTGTACTGCCAATACCTGGGGCTGTAGAACACATCTCCCATGGCCATCGGCAGCTCGCCGGGATCCGCCGCCCAATACGGGTACTGCTTCGAATAGGGACTGCCTGCCTTGATCCACATCAGGTAGAGCTCGAGCGGTTTCCCGAGCATCTGATGAAACTTCGCGAGGCCCATCGGAAAGAGATCGGGGCGCGGCTCGAACAGTCCCTTGGAGCGGTCGAGCTGCGGCAGATCGTCCATCACGTGATAGGAGCCGATCTGCAATCCATGCGCTCGCGCATCCTTCTCGACGCCGAGGATGACGTCCGCATAGTCCTTGTAGCCGCGCTCCTTGAAGCCGTGTTCCCAGTAGTACGCGCCGGCGTCGTCCATGTAGACGAAGTACTTGAGCGTGTCGTCGCGGTATTTCGACGGTATCGGCTTGCCGGCGCTCGTGAGGAGAGCCTGTCCCCAGCTGGCGAACGTGTCGTGAATCCCCTGCCCGAACGCCATGATGGTCTTGTACTGATACCCGGCCGGAAGGCTTTGCACCAGGCCTTCCACGCCGGCGCCGATCGAGCCTATCGACAGCCCATCGGGCGATGCGAACGGCCGCGACTGCTGGGTGGCGACCAGATAGTCGCTGAAGGGGGAGAGAATCGTGGTCCGGTATCCGGCGTCCGACACCACGAGCGGTTCGACCGTCCCCTGGAGGGTGAAGGCATCCCCAGCCGCGAAGCGCTGCGTCCACATTCCGCCGCTCGTCCAGGAGTGGAGGTTCTGCGGCGTCCCCCAGCTCGGGGAGATGAACTCCGGAAAGGATACGGACGGCTGGGTCCAATCACCGCTGGCATAGCTGGGGAATCCAGCCGGGAAGTTCTGCACGAATACGAGGTACGGCTGGTTCTGGTAGACATTGAACGCCGTCTCGAATGAGCGTCCGGTCCCGGGGATTCCCCATTTGAGCTGCACGAAGTCGTAAGGGCCGAGCTTGTCGCTCCCTTGTCCCCGTTCGGTTCCGAGGAGTGTGAGCCGTTCGGTATGCGGGCTGCCCTTGCCCGGATAGAACAGGTCCTGACCGGTACTCGTGAACCAGCGGCCATCGCTGTAGACGGTCACCAGCCCCTCTCCGAACCACGACTGCCATGGGCCGGGCGGAACGGTAGCGCCGGCCGCACCGGCGGTGAGTTGCTGCACCTCGAAGCGCCCCTGATGCGCATACACCGACAGGGTGAACCCGAACTTGCTCGGCAGGACGTAGTCTGCTCCCGGCTCCGCCGCATAGACACGCGCTGCGTCCGCACCCAGGAGCGGGATCAGGCAGGCTGCGGCGACCCATATTGCGGCTCTCGTCCCGATGGTCATCGTGCGTCGATCTTCAGAAGCTGTAGTTGAACGCCAGTCCGACCGTCAGCGGCCGAAACGTACTCTCGTAGAGCTGGTACACGCTGGCCTCCGTTCCATCGCTCACCTTGTCGAGGCGCGGCAGGCTGTTCAGCGCGTTATCCACGAAGAGCGTCAGATCGAGATCGTTGACGGTATATCCGGCCCGCAGATTGAGGATATTGGTCGACGGGTTCTGCGACTCCAGGGGCAGATAGCTCGGGGCGCCGTACATCAGGCTCATGAAGGGGCCCGGGTTGCGGCTGGTGAACAAGTCCTCCGCGCTCACGTGGATCAGAGCTCCATTCGCGAGCGGCCAGCGATATTCCGGGGTCAGCGTAACGTTCCAGGGAGCGATGACTTCCGGGAGCGCTCCGATCTTGTCCCCTTCGGCGATCGCGAGCTGAGTCGATCCAGGGACGTACACGTTCTTCGTATAGAACGCGTTCGAGTAGTTCACGCCGATGCTGACGTAGAGATTCTCGGTGGGCTTCGCCCTGATCGCCAGGTCGAAGCCATTGGACTCCGCATCACCCGCGTTCGTGGTGTAGCTCAGGCCGCAACTGCTGACGTTCAGCAATTGCTCGATGTTGTGCCAATCCACGTGATACGCACTGCTGTCGATCTCCATGCGATCGCTGAACAGCTTGTTCTTGGCGCCGACCTCGTAGCTCCAGAGGTAATCCGACTTGAAGGTCTCGGGAGCCGTGAACGGACAAGTCGAGAGCAGCGCTCCGTTGCCTCCGCCCATCCGGTATCCCTTGCTCGCGGATACATAGTAGAGGTCGTCCGGATCGGCCTTATAGGTGAGCGCGAACTTGGGCGTCGTGGGTATCTGCGTCAAGTCTGCCGTGAACAACGATGGGTTGCTGAGCGGAGTGTAGGCCGAGAAATCGGACGACTCCCGCGAGACGCGTATGCCGGCCGTGGCGATCCACTTCGAGGTCAGATGAAAATCAGCCTGGCCGAAGACTGCCAGCTGCTGGTCGGTGTACTTCTGATCCACCGCGAACACGGTGGTATTCGGGGGATTGAAGGGTCCCGTCGCGCTATAGAGGCCGGGAGCGGGCGGGTTGGGCGGCGTTGGATTGGGCAGCGCCGGATCGCAACCATTCACCGGATTGCAGACGTTCTCGAACGACTGCGTCGAGGTCTGCCAATCCTCCTGATAGTGATGCTCGTAGAAGAGTCCGGCGACCCAACTGATCCGCGCTTGCGGATCCGTGGAAGCCAGCCGCACTTCCTGGGTGAATACCTTGTCGCGCTGGCCGGTCAGGCTCGGAACCGCATCGGCGGCGGACGTCGGCACGTCATATGCGAGCGGACTGTTGTAGCCGTAGCCCGGCCCCGGGGTCGGCAGAACCGCGCCTCCCAAATACCCATACTGCGGGAAGAACACGCTGCCAAAATCGAGTGAGGCGTCGACGACCCGGTGCATGTAAGAGGTCGTGGAGACCAGCTGCGCGAATCCGAGATCGGCCTGCGCTTTGAGGCTCGGCAGGGTCCACTTGTCGCTGGAGGCCTCAGGCAGGAAGGGCTCGTTGTTGAACGAGCCGGAGGAAGGATCCGAGTAATAGGCATCGAACCAGCCGCTGTCGCCGCGGCGAACGGACTGATAATAGAGGGACGGCGTGATCAGCACCCCACCGATCTGGTATGCGAGAGCGGCTCGGAACGCTTCTGAATTGTTTTCATTCACGTTGGACTTCACCAGCGCCTGCGTCACCGGATCCCGGAGATCGATGTAGCCGCCATCCTCCCTCGCCCAGGCCGCTACGCGATACCCCAGGGTACCGGATTCGATGGGGCCACCTGCCGCGAACCCGCCTTCGAAGCTGGGAGCGCCGTACTCCGTGTATTCGGCGTCGCCCTCCGCGGAGCCGGAGAAATTCTGCAGGCTCGGCTCATTGGTGATGAAGCGTACCGTTCCGGCCTCGGACCCGGAGCCGAAGAGCGTCCCCTGCGGACCGCGATCCACCTCAACGCTATTGAGATCAAAGATCAACGGCATGGGGCTGCCGATATTGCCGTATGAGGACAAGCGGCCCTGCAGCGGCGTGTCATCGAGATAGATCCCGGTCATGTAAGGGCCGGTATAGGAATCCAGACCCCGAATCGAGACCGTCGTAATGGTAGAGGGAATGACCGGCGTCGCGAACTGCAGCCCGGGCGTCACCGCGGCGACATCCGCAAGATTCTTGATATCGAGCTGCGCCAGATCATGCGCCGTGAGGGCATCGATGCTGATCGGCACGTCACTGGCGCTTTCCTGCCGGCGCGTTGCAGTGACCACGATCGTCTGCAGGCTGTCGTCCGCAGTAGACGCGGTTTGAGAAGGCTGTGTCTGGGGGCCCTCCGGCTCCGGGTTCGCCGCCGTTTGAGCAAAGCAGGCTGGCGCAAGAAGCACCAGGGCGAAGCCGAATATTGGATTGGCTTTGAGGCTCATTACACCGTCTCCCCCGATTCGCGTCTTGTCTACCTGTCGACAATCATACTCGTATTGCAATAGCCTGGCAAGCAATCTAATGTGCAGCGCGATCCGGGAATCTTCCCGGTGGGGAGACCTGTCAGTGGCAGCCGCGAGCACAGATGAAGCGCCTGAAGGCCCCGGACTCGGGCCTCTGCGAGCCCCGACCTTCGTCGATCACGTGGTGAACGCGATCGTCTCGCGGGCAGCGCTCGGCAAGATCCTGCCGGGGAACCGCATCAACGAGCTCGGACTGGCAAGAGAGCTCGGCATCTCGCGAGCCCCCATTCGGGAGGCATTACGGATGCTGGTCGCGCTCGGGGTCGTCGAGAACATCCCCTACCAGGGCATGCGCCTCGCCCCGCTCACACCCGAGCGCGTGCGGCAGATTAATAAGGTTCGCCTGGAGCTCGAGAAGCTCTCGCTACGCGAGATGCCGGACCTCGGCCGCGCCGAAGACCTCCAGCGCACCCTGCAGAACATCGTCGAAGACATGAAGACCGCGGCGCGCAAGGAAGACCGATTGGCTCTGGCCAACCTCGACGCCGACTTTCATGAGACGCTGATGAGAGCCGCCGGCAACCCCGTCCTCCTAAAGCTCTGGCAGATGCTGAAGCCGCAGCTGGTCATCATCTTCGGCCTCGCCACCCTCAAGAAGTCACTGCGCAAGGTCGTCGAGGAGCACCGGACCCTCCTGACCGGCCTCGGGTCACTGAGCGGCGATAAGCTCTCCGGCCTGATGGAAGAGCACATCCTGGCGGACAACCTTTCCATCGATTTCTTGAGTGTCGAAAGCCCCGAGCAGGAGAAGTCTCAAGCGAAGGCTTCTGGACCGGCCGCCAAGCAACGATAACCGCACGCATCGATGACCTGGCGGCGTTGAGTGCCGCCTCCCGAGGCGGGGTTGTCCGCTCTCGCAGCACAAATCCGATCTCTCCCATGAGAGCCAGCCAATTGGGAGAGTCATCATGGGTCTACCCGGACGAGCATCGACCCCTAATCGATGGAGAATCGCAATCGCCGCCGCAATCGTGATGCTCACGACGGGCACGATTTACTCCTGGGGGATTTTTACGCAACCACTGCTGGTTGCTTTCCGCTGGGATCTGACGGTGACCACCTGGACTTACGCCATCGCGAACTTCTCCCTGGGTGCCGTCGGGGTCCTGATTGGCGGTTTCTGTCAGGACAGGGTCGGTCCACGCAGCGTGACGATGGTCGGCATTGCACTCTGGGGATCCGGCAATGTGCTCGCCGGCCTGGGAACTCCGGCGCTGGGTGCATGCTGGCTCTACCTCACCTATGGAGTGATCGGTGGCATCGGCGCCGGAATGGCATACATCACGCCCCTCTCCATGGTCACCAAATGGTTCCCTGACAAGAAGGGGCTCGCAGGCGGATTCGTCGCAGGCGGCTTCGGCCTGGGCGCATTCTTGTACAACCAGATCGTGCCGCGTCTCGCGGGCTTTCATGCCGCCGCGGTGCACGCAGCCAGCTTCATAGCTGCGAGAGCCGCAGCAAGGATCGCAGGCACTCCATTCGATTCCGCTGCACTGCTGCCCGGGCAGACGCCGACGGCGAGCGATGTTGACGCCGTGATGCGGGTTCTTGTTGGGTCTGGCATCATCTTCCTGATTGTCGGCCTCGCCGCGGCATCGCAGCTTCGCAACCCACCACCGGATTACTCCCCGCCCGGCTACCGTCATGGGCTCGCATTGCGCAGGATGTCCTCGGTCGTCAGTTACTCTCCCTCGCAGATCATCGCGACTCCGCAGTTCTACCTTTTGTGGCTGCAGCTCTTCGTCAATGTCATCGCCGGCATCGCGATCATCTCGAACGCGGTATTCATTCTCGCCGACCTCACCGGGCTTGCTGCCGTCACGATAGCTCCGCTTTTCGGTCTGGTGAGCATCTTCAACGCGCTCGGCCGCATTATCTGGGGCACGCTGTCGGATCGTATAGGGTGCAACAACACATTCGCAGCAATGCTCGGAGTGCAGGCCGCCGTGCTGTTTTTCCTCCCCGACATGCACCATCTCACGCTCGCCCTGGCCGCGATATCGGTGATTCTCCTTTGCTGTGGGGGCGGATTCGGAACGATGCCATCGTTCAACGCGGAGTATTTCGGCACGAAATTCATGGGCCTGAACTATGGACTCATCGTGACGGCGTGGGGCTTCGCCGGGTTGGTCGGCCCGATCCTGGTCGCGAAGATCAAGGATTTGACCGGCTCGTTCACCGCCATGTTGCCGGCCTTCGCCGTCCTGCTGCTGGTCGCGATGATCATTCCCTTCGTTACGGCCAAACCGGCGTTGCAGGCGGCATAGGCTCGGGGAGCTTTCCGATCAGTCGGCGTCAGCCACTCGTTCGAACAGGATCAGGCGTGCCCTTTGCCAGTCGCGCTGCACCGTGCGGACCGAGATGCCACGATGCGCAGCGATATCCTCGAAGGTGTATCCGCAGAAGTATTTGAGATCCACGAGCTCTGCCAGGGGCGGATCGATGACCGCGAGCTCGTCGAGCGAATCGGAGAGCCGGTCGAGGGCGACTTCCGGGGATGCGGCCTCAGGAGTTTCATCACGCAGCTGCGTGATATGGAAGCCCGCGCCGCGCTTCAACGCGCGGCGCTCGCGTACCAGATCGATGATGAGGCCGCGCATCACGCGCGCGGCGTAGCCGATGAATCGCTCGCGATCGGCAAACACCGCGTCCCTTGGCGATATCTCCAAATACGCCTCGTGGAGAAGCGTCGTCGGGCTCACCATCGCGCCCGCATTGCGCCGGAGCAGGCGATCGGCGAGCTGGCGCAGCTCACGATAGAGAGCCACGAAGCGCTGATCGTTCGGTGTTCGCCCGAAATCCGCCTGCCCGGGGGAAGGGCTTTCATGGTCCGAGCTCATACATCGCTCGCGGTCGGTTTGCTCCAGGATGCCGAAACGCGGGGCCGCAAGCAACCGTCCAGCTGAGGATCGGCCCCCTTTACGGTAAGATCGAGCTCGCATCCGGGGCGGGGCAGCCCGGTCCGGACGGCGGACACCGAACTCAGCGCCCCGCGAGACATGCCGTGAATCGCGATTCCGATTGGCGATTGCTGAACGAGCACCTCGATCGAGTGATCGAGCTCACGAAGGAGGAACGGGCGGAATACCTCGCGGAGCTGCAACAGTCGGCTCCTCAGATCGCCGCGCGCCTCGCCCAATTGCTGCGCGCGGGTCAGCAGACCGCATTCGCCGAGTTTCTCGAGGACTCGTTGGTGTCGCAGGTGCAGCCGAGAGAGGAGCCCCTGGTGGGCCGCAGGGTGGGGCCTTACGCCATCGATGCGGAGATCGGCCGCGGCGGCATGGGAAGCGTGTGGCGGGCACACCGTGCTGACGGGCGCTTCGAGGGAACGGTTGCCATCAAGTTCGTTCGCGCCTTGTGGCAGGGCATGCTCGGCGAAGAGCGGTTTCGCGCCGAAGGCCGGTTGCTCGGTCAATTGAGCCATCCGAACATTGCACGGCTTCTGGACGCCGGCATGCTCGATGGCATTCAGCCATATCTCGTCATCGAGTACGTCCAGGGCGTCCCGATCGATGTGTATTGCACGCGTAGGCACCTGGACATCAGAGCGATCGTGGAGGTGTTCTTGTCGGTGCTTGCAGCCGTCGCGCACGCCAATGGCCAACTGATCGTTCACAGGGACCTCAAACCGGCGAACATCCTGGTCACGGATGACGGCACCGTGAAGCTCCTCGATTTCGGCATCGCCAAGCTCCTGGGAAGTGCCGCCGACGAGGCGGCTCTGACGAAATCGAGCCTGCTGCCGGTGACGCCCCAGTACGCCACCCCGGAGCAGCTCCTGGGTCAGCCCATAACGACCGCCACCGACGTCTACGCGCTAGGTCTCGTTCTGTACCTGCTCCTCACGGACAAGCATCCCGTGGCCGGGGACTCCCTCTCGAGCGCGGAATTCGTTCAGAAGGTGGTCACCGAGCAGGTGGCACTCGCCTCGACGGTTGCGAACGTTGCCGGCATCGCTCCGCGGGCCCTGGAAGGCGATCTGGATAACATCCTCGCCAAAGCGCTGAAGAAAAAGCCGGAGGAGAGGTATGCATCCGCCGCGGCCTTCGCCGATGATCTGCGGCGGTATCTCAATTACGAGCCGGTGCAAGCACGCCCGGACTCCTTGTCCTATCGGATGGGAAGGTTCGTGCGGCGGCATCGGGCGGCGGTTGCCGCTGGGAGCGCAATAGCCGCGGCTCTCCTTGCCGGGGTGATCGGCATTTACCTGCAAAAATTGACCGCCGACCGTGAGCGTGCCGAGGCGCAGACGGAGGCATATCGAGCCGAGGAGTCTTATCGGTTTCTCAGCAGCATGGTCGAGGAAATCGGCGCAGGAGGGGGCAAATTGTCGCCGACCCAAATCCTCGATCGCGGCATGTACCTGCTCGACAACCAGACTGCGCTCGATCCCCGATCGCGAGTGGATGAGCTGCGGAACATGGGCACTTTCTATGCGGCCCTGTTCGAGTCGCAAAAGGAGCGGGAGGTGCTCGGGCGTGCCGAGGCCCTGGCACGGCGCATTTCCTACATCGAGGGACTCATCGCGACGCAATGCGACGAGGTCGACACGGAGCTCGATCAGGATAGGGTTGACAGAGCACGTGCGCGGCTCGCGGAAGCTCAGCGTCTTCTCGCCGGCTTGCCGCACCCCTCAGCCATGCTACGGGCCGAAGTCGAGGAGGAGGCTGCCAGCGTAGCGGCAGCGAGTGGCGACAACAACGCAGCCATCAGCCACGACGAGCGCGCGCTCGACCTGCTCCGTGCGGGCGGTGAGACACGCACGACCACCTACGCCGCCATCCTGGGCCGTTTGCCGGTCTACTACGACGCGCTCGGGCAGGAGCGAGAGGCTCACCGTTACACCGAATTGAGCGGCGCCGCCTGGGACAAAATACTCGGCAGCGGCAGCATGGAGAGCCTGGTCACGCTGAACAACGAATCCGTCGATCTCATCAACTTTGGCGAGGTGCGGGCCGCACTCGCGGCCAGCGCAGAGGTGCTGCGGCGCCTGAAGGAACGCGGCGCCGGGCCAGCCGAACAGGTGCCCTTCCGGACCAACTATGGGGCACGCCTGGATGAGATCGGGCGACACGTTGAGGCGCTCACCTTTCTGGACCAAGCCATCACCGACGCGCGTGCGAGCGACAACCTATACTGGCAGCAGCGGGCGCAACTCTTTCGGTCCTGCGCCCTCGTGCACGCGGGAAAGCGCGCCGAAGCGAAGGCGGCCCTCGGTGAGATCGACGCCGCGTATCGGCTCGATGCGATCAAGAATGCCGCGTCTCTTCAACTGATTGCCGTGTGTCGCGGCGAATGGATGTTGGGGAGCGGCGATGTGGACGGTGCGCGCACGACAATCGAAGGTCTGCTCCGGGCTATCGACTATCCGGCGCAGGCGTCTTTGCCGGTGTTGCGGAGCGCATTGCCCGTCGCTGCAAAGATCGCGCTGGCACGCCACGATTTCGACGCGGCGCAGGCCTACGCTTCCGCCGCGGCGGAATACGACCGCAAACAGGCCCTGGACCCTGACCAAAGCGCCGATCGCGGGCGAGCACTCATGCTTTTGGCACAGGCGCAGTACGCCGGCGGCAACGCTGCTGTCGCAGTCAAAACCGTGCAACAGGCGCTTCCAGCTCTGGCAGGCGGGCTCGGCCCGGATCATGCCGAAGTGGCGGACGCCCGGGCATTGCTGGCGGCCTGGGCGGCGGCGGCCGCGACGACCTCCCGCCCGAAACCAGCGACCTGAACGGCGGTCCGCCGCTGGCCGGATGTCGGGATTTGAGCGCCGAATCCGATCTAGAAGGCAGAGTCCACACAAGAGTGCCGGCGGGCACCGCATCGCTGGAGAAATCATGATAATTCGCACCTCGACCGTTCCGCTCATGGCCGCCGTTCTGGCCGTTGCGCTCATCCCTGCCGCCCACGCCGACAGCATATCCGTCGAGGACGGCGGCCAGGTTCTCTATGACGCTACCACCAACCTGTCCTGGATCACCAATATGGACCTCGCAGCGTCCGACACATTCGGGGTGAGTGGGATCGCCCCCGACGGCTCAATGACCTGGGGCACGGCAGAGGGATGGATTGCCGCCATGAACGCTGCGGACTACCTGGGCTTCAGCGACTGGCGTCTGCCCACGACCCTGGAGCCAGACCCGACATGCTCCAACCAGGCAAACGGGGTGAGCCAAGGTACCGGTTGCACAGGAGGAGAGATGGGCGAACTGTTCTACACCGTGTTCGGGTGCTCCCCTCCGTTAGCTGAATGCGAGATTTACTCCACTACCCCACTCGTAAATTTCCCCCAGGAGGCATATCCCTACTGGACAGACACCCCAGAGCGACCGGATGAACACGGTGAATACATGACTTTTGAGCCGTTCACGGGAATGCAGCTCACCTCCCCCACGGGGCTCGATGAAAGCGTCATGGTGGTGCGCACCGGTGACGTAACAGCCGGATCATCCGGGGGATCCACGGTACCCGAACCTTCCACCCTCGTCCTCATGAGCCTCGCTTTGGCGGGTCTGGGTCTCTCCCGTCGCAAGGTAAGGAGCACCTGATCAACGTAAGCGATCCCTCACTGCACCGCCGCCGCGCGCGTTCTGGGTTGCTTTGGCACGCAGGCATGCTTGCGAGCTTGCGACAAATACGGGGCCCCCTGGCCGCCGGTATTTTTGAACCGGCGATCTCCCCGTCACCGCAGCGTCGCCCTCCGCCGCGCGACTGACGGGCTCAGTCACCTAAGGCCCTCGCTTATCGATCGCGCCTGCCCTGCTGGAATGCCGGGCCGCGCTCCTTTTGTATCAGTGGCTTACGAATTTCAGTAGCCCGCGAAAAACTCGTTCTTGTTCAGCATCTTAAACTTGTTTTAGTACAGCATCTAAAACTTGATATAATGCAGCATTAAAAACGTGAGGTAGTCCAGTGGCCACCCCACATGAAAGGCTAGCCGAGTCACTGGCTGAGCTGGAGAAGCTGCAGAGTGACGGGAAACGGGTATTCAGGTCCGATGAGCTCTCGCGCGTTCACCGCGAGCGACTCCTCCGCGCGGGGTTTCTGCTGCAGATCGTAAGGGGCTGGTTGATCGCATCGAGCCCCGAAGCAGCCCCGGGCGACAGTACTCCCTGGTTTGCTTCCTTCTGGGAGTTCTGCGCCCGATATTGCGCAGCCCGATTCGCTACCAAGTGGCATCTGTCTCCAGAGCAATCGCTGCTCCTCCAAGCTGAAAATACTGTCATACCTCCTCAGGTCATCATCTACAGCCCAAAAGGCTCCAACAATTCGACCAGCCTTCTCTTTGGTACCTCGCTCTTCGACCTGAAGGAAGCCCGTTCTCCGGCCCCGGAAGATCTGATCGTGCGGGATGGGCTGCGGCTGTTTGCGCTCGAAGCGGCGCTCATCAAGGTGCCCGAGGCTTTCTATGCCGCGAAACCCATCGAAGCACGAGTCGCACTGGGTTCTGTGCGTGAGCCTTCCGGCTTGCTTCGCCGGCTCCTCGATGGAGGTAACTCCGTCGTTGCTGGCAGGCTCATCGGAGCCTTTCGGCGCGTTGGTCGTGTCGATGTCGCGGAAGAAATTCGCGCAACTTTGGTGGGCGCCGGCTATGACATTCGCGAAACCGATCCCTTTGTCCCGGGCCACGACTTCGGTAAGCTGCCCCCGGCAGTCGCACCGATCGTAGGCCGCATTCACGGCATATGGGAGGCCCTGCGCGGGACCGTGCTGCGAGTTTTCCCGCCTTCGCCAGGGCTCCCTTCGGATCGTCGGGCTTACCTTCGTTTCGTCGATGAGATCTATCAAACCGACGCCTATAACTCGTTGTCGATCGAGGGATATCGAGTTACTCCCGCTCTGATCGAGCGCGTCCGCTCGGGAAACTGGAACCCGCAATCGAATGAGGCAGATCGTCAGAGTCGCGATGCTCTGGCGGCGCGGGGTTACTGGCAGGCGTTCCAACAGGTCAAGCGCAGTGTGGAAGAGATCATAGGCGGCGCCAACGCCGGCACACTGGTTCGATCCGCCCATCGCGACTGGTACCGTGAATTATTTCAGCCATCGGTCGCGGCCGGAATCATTCCCGCGACGGCGCTCGCAGGATATCGCAACGATTTCGTATTCCTGCGCACATCGCGTTACGTACCGCCCCGCTGGGAAGCCGTCCGCGATGCGATGCCGGCGCTCTTCGACCTGCTCGAGTCGGAATCGGAGCCAGCTGTTCGAGCCGTCCTCGGGCACTGGCTGTTCGGCTACATCCACCCGTATATGGACGGCAATGGACGAATGGCTCGCTTTTTGATGAATGCCATGTTGGCTTCTGGCGGGTACCCTTGGACGATCGTGCGCGTCGAGGATCGCGCTCGCTACCTGCAGGCGCTGGACAGCGCGAGCATCGACCTGGACATCGAACCGTTTACGTCGCTGCTCGCCGAGCGCCTGCAGGAGTCCATCGCGAAGACTAGATGACTCAGTGCCGGGGACTCCATGGGTAGAGTCGACGACTGGCGCGGTGGTGGTAGGCACCTCTCGGCTGTTGCCGCCCCTTTCGTCTGGCGGTGTCGCAATCGAGGCTCCATGACTCCGTCTCCAGTCGCCGCTCATCGAACCGGACATGCGGGACCGCATCCGGCTCTCGGACAAGGTCTCAGGCCATCGCTCTCGGAAAGTCGGCCGGCACGGCAGTGAGCTCGACGAGTCCCAACGTGTCGTAGAGATACTCGTACGGGAAGCGATTGGCTCCCGAGTTGCGCACTTTGTGCTTTCGGCGTAACCACCGGCATAGCCGACGCGGCGTGTACTGGTTGATCGTCCGGTAGGCTTTCCCGGTCGGGCCGAGACTGAAGTAGTTGGCCCACCCGAGGAGCTTGCGGTTGATCGTACGTACGACCTCGTCGGCCTCCTGCCACTGCGTCTTTCGTTCGGTAGCCTCCCGGATCGCTCCGATGAGGCGCTGCACACTGCGCTTGGACGGCCACGGGCATAGATACGCCCGACCCGTCTGCGGCGAGTAGTACCGCCCGAAGGTGTAGCCGAGGAAGTCAAATCGCTCCTCCGGCAGATGACAGACCCGGGTCTTGGCTTCGTTGATCGTCAGCTTCAGCCGCCGCATCATCTCTCGCATCTCGGCCAATGCCTCATCGACATCGCCTTTGCAGCAGATGACGTAGTCGTCGGCGTACGAGACGATCCTCGCCTGCAGCCTGTCCTCGACCCCGCGCCGCTTCCATCCCAGCACAAACCGGCGCATGTACAGGTTACCGAGGAGCGGCGAGAGCGGGGAGCCCTGTGGCACCCCTCGCCCGCTGTCCTTGCCCGGCGTCGTTCGCTTCTTGCCGCCTCTGCCATCGTCTTCCTCGACCGGAGCGATCAGCCACATCTTGATCAGATGCAGCAGGTGCCGGTCACAGACCCGGCGTGCCACCGATTTGAGGAGCTCGGCATGCGGTAAAGAGTCGAAGTAGCCGGCCAAGTCCCCTTCGATAATCTTCGTATGACCGGTGTTGAGCAGACCGCGCACCGAGCGCACGGCCGTATGGGCACTGAAGTTCGCACGGTAGCCGTGCTGTTCGGCCGGCAAATCGACCTCGAAGATCGGTGCAAGCACCGCCACCGCAGCCGTCATCACCGTCCGATCAGCGATACAGGGGACCCCGAGCGGTCGCTTGTTGCCGTCCGCCTTGGGTATCCACACGCGTCGCACTGCCTCGGCTCGATACGTCTTCCTGCGGAGTTTCTCCGCCAGTTCACCCAACCAACGCTCGACCCCGTACGCCTCGATGTCCGCAAAGTCCTGTCCGTCCACCCCCGGTGCGCCGGCGTTGGCCTTGCAGCACCGATAGGCGTACTCCAGAACGTCTTTGCGATACACCTTGTCGTACAGCAGGTAGAAGCGATAGCCAGGCGCTTCTTTCGCTTTCGCCTGTAACGCCGCCTGTAGCTTCTGAACACTAACCGGAGGTTCCAGGATCATTGATCCAATCTCCTGAGTCCTTCACCACTTCTTGCGTTTACCCTGAACCAGGGCCCCTTTCCTCCACCAGCATTACACTGGTCTCATCGGTCGTAC
>Ga0335075_10004795_pt1 | contig 21072 bp, 23 predicted proteins | sample Lox_Sample_24_FD_206723 | JGI IMG/M metagenome (GOLD analysis project Ga0335075, IMG submission 206723) | Soil microbial communities from Loxahatchee National Wildlife Refuge, Florida, United States - Lox_Sample_2.4 | ecosystem: Environmental > Terrestrial > Soil > Wetlands | place: USA...
GAGGACGATGCCCGCTGCGATGGCGATCACTGCTGCGATCCCCGCCACCGTCAGGGAGCGGCGTCTAGACACGGACGCGGACCCCCCCGGGCCGGCAAGTGCTGTTCGCGGCGGTTCCTCCCATCCCGGGCGTGATCCTAATACCTCCGCCCCCCGGAGCGCTACGTGGCACTTGACGGGTGGCCGCCCACACGTTAGATTGAGGCAATAGTTGCAAGATTGTGGCGTGGCGCGCGTGCGCGCAGGAGGCGAGCGGCAGGCGGACAGGCAAGCGAGGGAGCGGCGCGAGGCAGGCAATGCAGGTTCGTGACGGCATGACCGAGATGGTGCTCACGGTGGGGCCCGGCCACACGCTGCGCGACGTCGCGCGGCTGATGTCAGAGCGCCAGGTGGGCGCCGCGGTGGTGCTCGACCCGGACGGCCACGGCCCGGGCATCATCACCGAGCGAGACATCCTCGTGTCCGTCGGCGACGGCCTCGAGCCCGACCGCGAGTCCGTGTGCGAGCACCTCACGCGCGAGGTCGTCTACGCGGCGCCCGACTGGTCGCTGGAGGAGGCGGCCGCGGCGATGGTGCGCGGTGGCTTCAGGCACTTGATCGTTCTCGATCGGGGAGAGACGGTCGGCATCCTGTCGGTCCGCGACATCGTGCGCTGCTGGACCGACGACGGAGCGATCTGCCCGGTGCCGGCCCGGGTGGCCGTGGGGTGAGGGCCTGCGGGCTCTAAGGGGAGGTGGCGGCCCGCACGGGGAGCGGGCCGACCACCACCACGGCCAGCGGGCCGTGGACACGGCCCCGGCGTGGGACTAGCAGGAGCGGGGCGAGAAGTTCCGCACGAACCGCGTGCGGTCCGCCTGACGCTCATAGCCGCCGCGCTCCAGAACCCGCCGGCCTCCTCGGCGGCCACGATCGCATCGACCCTGACCGCCCCCCGCCCGCGCACGTCCAAGCCGCGATCGCGATCAGCGAGCCAGCCAGCTCGCCGTCTGCCTCAGCGACGAGCAGCGCCTGCGGATCGACGGTCACAAGGCCGCGCAGACCCTTGATGCTGTCGCTCACGCTCGGAAGAGTCTCGGCCAGCCGCCACAGCTCGAGCACCGCGCCAAGATCGTCGGCCCTCGCGCAGCGGATTCTCCAGTGGCTCACGGGCGGGAGCAAGGTGCATGAAGCCGACGCCGCGTTGTTTGTTGATTGCTATGAGATATTTGACAAGAGTTGAAAGAGACTGCTATTGTGCCTCTCTGTAGATTCGACAAAAAGGAGGCAAAGAGTGTCCGCTGATCAGCAGCAAATCGCGAGGGTTCGCTTTCATCGCGCTCTGGCTCGGGCGCATGACGAATACGCAGATGCGTTGACCGGGCTGGGCGCGGAGCTGGAGGAGCCTGATACACCCCAGCTGCGGGGGTCGTTCCAGCGGCGGATCGTGGGTCTTCCAGAAATGATCGGCGAGCGCGGGATGACGTCAAAGGAGGTCGCCGCGGCGACTAGAGGGGACGAGCCCAACAGTCACACGACGCTCAAGACTCTGGTCGAGAAGGGCGTGGTTGAGATGGTCGAGGGTGCGTCGCCACAGCGGTTCCGTCTGGCCGCCAAGCATCGCCGTGACCGCGTTCTTCGGCTAAGCCGCCTGATAGGTGAAGGGGAGTGGACGACCTATAAGGACTTCTCCATCGCGATCTACGACAGCTCGAAGATGGGCTTGGCCGTGGCCCGCGTGGCACACCATCACCCGGCGTTTGCTCATCCGCACCGCGTCGTGCAGGCGGGAGGCACCATCTCGCCCAAGTGGCGCGATGAGGATGAGGACAGCGGTCCCGAGGAGTGCATTCGCCGACTCACCGCGGAGGGCGCCTGGGACGTGACCGAGGGACGCGCCAAGGCAGAGAGGTTGGTGGGCTGGGAAGAGCTTCGTCGACGTCTCTCGCGCGAGTACGCAGAGGATGATCTAGACGCTGCCTGAGCCCGATCGTCTTGATGGTCCACCCAGACGATGTGTGCCAGGCGCCCCAGGCGCGTAAGGCGCCCGCCGACTTCTGTCGCCGCCAAGCGGTGCGTCAACCCGTTTGCGTCGCCCGCGCGAAGCGCCGCGACGCAAACGGGTTGATGCTCCGCGCTAGTGGTGCTCGAGCGGCAGCTCGTCGATTTCGCGGCGCGTGTCTTTGATCCAGCGCCAGATGCACACGACCGTCAGGATCACGCCGACGACGGTGAACTCGATGAACGTGGTCACGCCGACGAGCGCCAGCGTGATGCCCACGGCGGTCAGCACGGGCAGGATGCTGGGGCCGGGGAGGTGGATCTCCTCGCCGACGGGCGGCAGCTCGGGCTCGAGCGGGCTCACGACACGTACGCCGCGGCCACCACGAACGTGAGCCCGAACATGAACATGCAGATCGCGCCGATGATCAGCGCGGTGAGGATGTTCTTGCGTGCCAGGAGGCGGCTCATGCTCGGCGGAGGATGATAGCCCGTGCGGTCATGCGGGCGGCGATTATAGCCTCGCCCCGGATCGCTAGAGGTGCCGGTCGGCGACCATCGCGCTGAACAGCAGCGCGAGGTACGCGAGCGAGTACAGGTACAGGCGCAGCGCCGAGCGCCGGTCGGCGCGCCGGTACAGGTGCAGCGCGCCGGCGATGAAGCCGACGCCGAGCGCCAGCGAGGCGACCAGGTAGATCACGCCGAAGCCGCCCGCGCAGAACGGCAACTGGGTGACCGCGTACAGCAGCACCGAGTACAGCAGGATCTGCCGGCGCGTCTCGGCCTCGCCGCGCACGACCGGGAGCATCGGCACGCCGACCTTCTCGTAGTCGCCCTTCATCAGCAGCGACAGCGCCCAGAAGTGCGGCGGCGTCCAGAAGAAGATGATGAAGAACAGGATCACCGCCGTGCCGCTGACCGAGCCGGTCACCGCCGCCCAGCCGACCAGCGGCGGCACCGCGCCGGCGGCGCCGCCGATCACGATGTTCTGCGGCGTGCGCCGCTTCAGCCACATGGTGTACACGAGCACGTAGCCGAGGAACCCCGAGAACGACAGCGCCGCGGCGAGCGGGTTGACGGTCAACGACAGCTCCACCAGCGACAGGCACGCGAGCAGGCAGCCGAACGCGAGCGCCGCCCGCGGCGCGATGCGACCGGCGGGGATCGGGCGCGTGGCGGTGCGCTTCATGCGCGCGTCGATGTCGCGGTCGAACCAGTGGTTGACCGCGCCGGCGCCGCCCGCCGACAGGTAGCCGCCGAGGCACGTCAGCGCGACGAGCCCCGGCGAGGGGTCGCCGGCCACGTACATCGTGGCGATCGTGCTGAGCAGCAGCAGCGACTGCACCTTCGGCTTGGTCAGCTCCAGGTAGTCGCCGAGCACGCCGAGCGCGCCCGAGCGCCTGGCGCCGGCGAGGCCGAGGGTGGGAGCCTCGAGCGCGGGAGCCGCGCCGGGGGACGGGGCGGGGCTCATCTACGGTCCGACCTGCGTCGCTCCCGCCGGCACGGGCGCCCCCCTGGCGGCGCCCGTGCTGCGCCGCTGCACCTCGTGGCGAATGTCCTTCATCGGTTCCGCCGAGCGTACCACCGGGATCACGTCGAAGTTGTTGACCGGCGGGGGCGAGGGCGTGAACCACTCGAGCGTGTTCGCCTTCCACGGGTCGGGGCCGGCGATCGCGCCGATTTTCAGGCTGCGCCACACGTTGAGGATCGTCACCGCCACGCCCGCGGCGAGGATGAACGACCCGACCGTGGAGATCTGGTTGTACAGCGCCAGGTGCCCGACGTTGTCGTACTCGTACACGCGCCTGGGCATGCCGTCCATGCCGATCACGTGCTGGATCAGGAACGTGACCACCACCCCCACGAACATCAGCCAGAAGCTGAGCTTGCCGAGCCCTTCTCCCAGCATCCGCCCGGTGATCTTCGGGAACCAGTAGTAGATCGCCGCGAAGATCGGGAACACGGCGCCGCCGACGAGCACGAAATGGATGTGCGCCACCACGAAGTACGTTTCGTTGAGCTGCCAGTCGACGGGGAAGATCGCCAGGAACACGCCGGAGATGCCGCCGATCAAGAACAGCGCGATGAAGCCCGCGCAGAACAGCAGCGGCGTCTTGAATTCGATCGTGCCGCGCCATAGCGTGGCGATCCAGTTGAGCATCTTCACGCCCGTGGGCACGGCGATCAGGAACGAGCTGAGCATCACGAACACGAGGATCGCCTCGGGGATCGGCGTGGTGAACATGTGGTGCGCCCACGTGAGGAAGCCGAGGAACGCGATCGCCACCGTGGACGCCGCGATCGCCTTGTAGCCGAAGATCGGCTTGCGCGCGAACACCGGCAGGATCTCCGAGACGATGCCGAAGCCCGGCAGCACCATGATGTAGACCTCCGGGTGCCCGAAGAACCAGAACAGGTTCTGCCACAGAAGCGGCGAGCCGCCCTCGGTCGGGTCGAAGAAGTGCGTGCCGAAGTGGCGGTCGGTGAGCAGCATCGTGACCGCCCCCGCGATCACCGGCAGCGCGAAGATCAGCAGCACCGAGTAGGTCAGCAGCGCCCACACGAACAGCGGCAGGCGCCCCCAGCTCATGCCGCGCGCGCGCATGTTGGCGATCGTGGCGTAGAAGTTGATCGCTCCCAGCAGCGATGACAGGCCGGTCAGGTGGATCAGGTAGATCCACGCGTCCTGGCCGCCGGACGGCGAGTACAGCGCTTCCGACAGCGGCGGGTAGCTCGTCCAGCCGGCTTCCGGCGGGTGCCAGAAAAGCGAGGCGTAGAAGACGATGCCGCCCGTCAGCAGCAGCCAGTAGGACAGCGCGTTCAGGCGCGGGAAGGCCATGTCGCGCGCGCCGATCATCAACGGCAGGAAGTAGTTGCCAAGGCCGGCCATCATCGGCACGACGAACAGGAAGATCATCGTCGTGCCGTGCATCGTGAACAGCTGGTTGTAGATTTCGGGCGTCACCAGCGTGTTGCTCGGCGCCCCCAGCTGCAGGCGGATCAGCAGCGCCTCCGTGCCGCCCAGGCAGAAGAACACGAACGTCGTGACCATGTACATGATCCCGATGCGCTTGTGGTCGGTGGTGGTGATCCAGCTCGTCCAGCCGCGCGCCTCGGGGTCCGCGCGGCGGGCGCTCACCTGGGGGATCGGGGGTGCGTATGTGGCCATGTCGTGTGCTGTTCTTTCGTTCTAGGGGTTCTCGACCTGTCCGGGGCCGGTTTCCTTGTCGAGCTTCTGGCGCGCGGCCGCCGCTTCGCGGTTGGCTTCCGCGATCAGCTGCTTCTGGCGCGCCAGCCATTCTTCGAACTGCGCGGGCGCCAGCGCCCTGACCGTGGCGATCATGCGCGCGTGGCCGCGACCGCACAGGAACGCGCACTGCCCGTGGAACACGCCGGGCTTGCTGACCTTGAACCACGTGTAGTTGTGGTAGCCGGGGACCGCCTGGAACTTGCCCCCGAGTTCCGGCACCCACCACGAGTGCACCACGTCCTCGGAGACGATGTTCAGCTCGACGGTCGTGTCCGTGGGCACCACCATTTCCTCATACGAGTACGGCGCGCCCAGCCCGTCCGGTTCGTTGGCGCCGGGATACACGAACTGCCAGATGTACTGGCGTCCGATCACCTGGATTTCGAGCGCTTTGCCGTTGGGCGGCAGCTTGCGCTGGTTGCTCGCGTAGATCAGGTTGTTCTGTTCGCCCAGGTCGCTCAGCGACGCGCCGCCCGGACCGGAGTTGGGCGGGTCCTGGATCGAGGAGAGCTTCACGAACGTGAGGATCGCCAGGCCCAGCAGGATCACCGCCGCGGCCGCCGTCCAGCTGACCTCCAGGCGCGTGTTGCCGCGGATCTGCGCCGGGACCGCGTGCTTGCGCTTGCGGAACTTGATCAGCGCATAGCCCAGCGCGATCTCGACGGCGAAGAAGATGATCAGCGCGATCACCAGCGTGATCACGAACAGGGTGTGGATCTCCTGTGCGTTCGGCGATGCGCCCGACGAAGGCGTGAAGAACGCGAGCACTGAGGGAAGCGCGTGGCCCAAGGCGGCGGGGATTCTATTCAGGCCCGCGCGGAACGCGCTTTATGACATCCGTCACGAATCCCCCTAGCTGCCGGAGAACCGCGGCGGGCGCTTCTCCAGGAACGCGGTCATGCCCTCGATCACGTCGGCGCTGCCCGCGGTCTCCTGCTGGATGCGCGCCTCCAGGTCCAGCTGCTCGTCCATGCGCGAGTACAGCCAGCTGTTGAGCTGGCGCTTGGTGCCCGCGTAGGAGCGCGTGGGGCCCGCGGCCAGGCGCGCGGCGAGCGCGTCGACCTCCTGTCCCAGCGCGTCGTCGGCGACCACGCGGTTGATCAGCCCCCACTCCAGCGCGCGGCCCGCGGACAGCCTTTCGCCCAGCATCGACAGCTCGCTCGCGCGCGCCATGCCCACGCGCGTGGGCACGAACAGCGAGGAGCCGCCGTCGGGGACCAGGCCGATGTTCACGAACGCGAGCAGGAAGTACGCGCTCTCGGCCGCCAGGATCAGGTCGCAGCACAGCGCCAGCGAGCAGCCGATGCCCACCGCGGGGCCGTTGACGGCGGCGATCACCGGCTTTGGCATCTCGCGCACCATCTTCATGATCGGGTGGTAGCGCTCGGTCAGCGTCGTGTACACGTCCGGGGCCCCGTCCGCGGTCCTCTCGCCGCCGCTCACGTCGCGCAGGTCCGCGCCCGATGAGAACGCGCGGCCGGCGCCCGTGATGACCACCGCGCGAACGGCCGCGTCCTCGGCCGCGCCCCGCAGCGCGCTGCGCAGGTCGTCGCCCAGCTGCGCGTTCCACGCGTTCAGCGCCTGCGGCCGGTTCAGCTGCACCGTGGCCGCTCCCTGCGCGACGCGCACGTTGACGGTCTCGAGCTGCATGTCGGGTTGGCTCATCGTCTCTCCTCGGCTGGTCGGGAGCCGTTGATCCTATGGTGTGGGGCATGACACGTCCGGTGATCGGCATCTGCACCGCGATCGAGCGCGCCAAGTGGAGCGTGTGGGACCAGCGCGCGGCGCTCACGCCGCTCAGCTACGTGCAGGCCGTGCAGCGGGCGGGGGGCCTCGTCGCGATGCTCCCCCCCGACCCGCTGCTGGCGCAGGAGCCCGCGGCGGCGCTCGAGCTGATCGACGGCCTGATCCTCGCCGGCGGCGCCGACATCGACCCCGCCAACTACGGCGCCGAGCCGCATCCCAAGACGATCGACACGGTTCCAGAGCGCGACGCGTTCGAGATCGCGCTCACGCGCGCGGCGATCGAGCGCGACATGCCCGTGCTGGGGATCTGCCGCGGCATGCAGCTGATAAACGTCGCCTGCGGGGGCACGCTCGTGCAGCACCTGCCCGAGCACCTGGGCCACCAGGAGCACAGGCGCGTGCTCGGCTCCTTCGACGGCTCCGACCACGACGTGGTCCTCGCCGACGGCTCGCTCGCGGCGAGCGCCGCCGGCGAGACGCTGCACGCGACCAAGTCCCACCACCATCAGGGCGTGGACCGGCTGGGGGAGGGGCTGGTGGTGAGCGGCACCTCGATGCTGGACGAGCTTCCCGAGGCGATCGAGTGGGACGGCGGGGCATCCGACCGGCGCTTCGTGCTCGGCGTGCAGTGGCACCCCGAGGCCGACCTGCAGAGCGCGGTCGTCGCCGCGCTCGTGCACGCCGCGGACGCCGCGCGCGTGGGCGAGTAGCGCCGCGCCCGCGCACATATACTGGCCGGCCAGTGCGGCTGTCGAGCGCGATCAGAGCAACCGCCTGGGGGATGGTGCTCGCGGGGGTCGCCGCGCCGCTGGTGCGCAAGCGCGTGAACGCCTCGCCGCTGCTGGTGCAGACGGTCGCGTTCGGCGCGCCGCTCGGGCTGTGCGTGGCCGTGCCCCGCTCGCGCACGCGCGACGTGGCCACGTGCGCGCTGCAGATGTGGGCCTACCTGGCGGCGTACAAGACGCCGCACGACGACGCCGACGCACAGGCCACGCGCGTGCACGTCGACTACCCGATCGCCGCCGACCGCGTGCTGGGCCTGGGCGAGCTGCCGAGCGTGCGCCTGCAGCGCGCGCTGGCGCGCCTGCGCGCGCAGCCCTCGCAGTGGAGCGCGCTCGACGGCGTGCTCGTGTGGACGCACTGGAGCTGGTTCGTGTTCCCGCACGGCTCGCTCGCGTACGTCCTCGTGCGCGATCGTGAGCGCTTTCCGCGCGCGGCGGTGCTGACCTACGCCGTGTTCGACCTCGGCGCGATCTTCTACTGGGTGCTGCCGACCGCGCCCCCGTGGTACGCCGCCGAAGCGTCCGCCGAGGACGGGCGCTCGCTGGCGGTGCGGCGGCTGATGGTGGAGTACGGGGAGCACTTCTGGAAGGACGGCTGGCGCTCTCTCTACAGTGTGTTTGGAGGCAATCCCCTGGCCGCGATGCCGTCTTTGCACTTCGCGACATCCGTGATGGCTGCGCTCCTCCTCGCGGAGGTGGGGCCGGCGGCGGGCGCGCTCGGCTTCGGCTACACGGCGACGCTGGGGTTCGCGCTCGTGTACCTCGGCGAGCACTACGCCGTCGACCTGCTCGGCGGAGCGTTGCTGACTGCGGCCGTGCGGCGGCTGGAGCCGCTGGCGGGACCGGCGCTGGCGCGAGTCCGGCGCGCGGTGTCGGCGCTGGAGGCGCTGGCCCACGAGGGGGTCTGAGAGGAGGCTGACGGGGCGGGTGAGCACCAAGCGGATCGAGCGCAGCGACCTGCGGGGAGCCGATGTCGGCGCGCCGGCGCGCGCGACGCCCGCGCAGGCCGCAGGCGGGGCGCCGGGCGCCCCCCCGCCCCCACGGCGCGCGCACGAGGAGGACATGCCGCGCGTGCGGCTCACGCGCCGGCAGATCGTCGCGTTCGCCGCGTTCATCCTGCTGGGCGTCGGCTTCCTGTACTTCGTGCTGCCCAACCTCGCCGGGGTCGGCGCCACGGTGCACCACATCGAGGGCGGGGACAAGTGGTGGATCGCGATCGGCGTGCTGCTCGAGGCGCTGTCGTTCGCCGGCTACGTGGTGCTGTTCCGCGCGGTGTTCGTCGTCGCGCCGACCCGGACGCCGGCGCGGATCGGCTGGCAGGAGAGCTATGAGATCACGATGGCGGGGCTGGTGGCCACGCGCCTGTTCGCGGCCGCGGGCGCGGGCGGCGTGGCGCTGACCGCGTGGGCGTTGCGCCGCTCGGGCATGAGCCCCCGCCTGGTTGCCTGCCGGATGGTCGCGTTCATGGTGCTGCTGTACGTGATCTTCGCGGGCTCGCTGCTGGTCGACGGCATCGGGCTGGGCGTGGGCCTGTTCCCCGGAGGCGGCTCGTTCGCGATCACGATCGTGCCGGCGATCGTCGCGGCGCTGCTGTTCGCGGTGGCCGGCGCGATGGCGCTGCTGCCCGGCGACCTCGAGCGCCGCCTTGGGGGGTGGGCGTCGGGGGCGGGGCGCCTGTCCCACTGGGTCGCGCGCGCGTCGAGCATTCCCGCGCTGGCTGCGAGCGGCGTGCGCACGGCGATCGACCTGGTGCGCGAGCGCGATCCCGGTCTGCTGGGCGCGCCTGCGTGGTGGGGCTTCGACATCGCGGTGCTGTGGGCGATGTTCCACGCGTTTGGGTCGCCGCCGCCGTTCACGGTCATCTGGATGGCCTATTTCGTGGGGATGCTCGGCAACCTGCTGCCGCTGCCCGGCGGCCTGGGTGGCGTCGAGGGCGGCATGATCGGCGCGTTCGCCGCGTTCGGGGTGGGTTTCAACCTGGCGGTGCTGGCGGTGCTGTCCTACCGCGCGATCTCCTTCTGGCTGCCCACGTTCCCGGGGATCGTCGCCTACTTCCAGCTGCGCCGCACGGTCGCGCGCTGGAGGCACGACGAGCAGCCGGCGTTGGAGGCGAGGGGCGGGGCGCCGGGCGCGGCCGGCGTGCTGCAAGGCTCCTGAGCGGCGCGCGATCGTCGTTCCCTTGCTATACTATACAAAGTAAAGTGCCTAGGGGAGATCGAGATCGAATGAGCGAGCTGGAGAACGTGATCATCATCGGCAGCGGGCCGGCCGGCTACACGGCCGCGCTGTACACGGCGCGCGCGAACCTGCGCCCGCTCGTGATCGAGGGCTTCGCGTGGGGCGGCCTGCTCCAGCAGACGACCGACGTGGAGAACTACCCCGGCTTCCCGGACGGCGTGATGGGGCCGGAGATGATGCAGAAGTTCCGCGACCAGGCCGAGCGCTTCGGCGCGCGCCTGGTCACCGACCAGGTCGAGCGCGTGCAGCTCGCGAGCGAGCCCGGCGGGGTGCACAGCGTGTGGGTCGGCGACACCGAGCACCGCGCGCGCACGGTCGTGCTGGCGATGGGCGCCGAGCACAAGAAGCTGGGCGTGAGCGGCGAGCTGGAGCTTGCCGGCCGCGGCGTCAGCTACTGCGCGACCTGCGACGCCGCCTTCTTCCGCGGCGCGCAGACGATCATCGTCGGCGGCGGCGACTCCGCGATGGAGGAGGCGATCTTCCTGTCGAAGTTCGCCGGCAAGGTCACCGTGGTGCACCGCCGCGACGAGTTCCGCGCGTCGAAGATCATGCTCGAGCGCGCGCGCCAGCAGGAGAACATCGAGTTCCTCACGCCGTATACCGTGCGCGAGCTGGTCGCCGGCTCAAACGGCGCGCTCGGCCACGCGGTGGTCGTCAACGTGGACACCGGCCAGGAGCGCGAGGTGCCCGTGTCGGGCACGTTCGTGGCGATCGGCCACGAGCCGCAGTCCGCGCTCGTGCGCGGGCAGGTCGACGTCGACGAGAACGGCTACGTGGTCACCGACGGCTCATCCACACGCACCAACCTCCCCGGCGTGTTCGCCGCCGGCGACCTGGTCGACCACACCTACCGCCAGGCGATCACCGCCGCGGGCTCCGGCTGTCAGGCGGCGCTCGACGCCGAGTGGTACCTGCGCGACACCCCCGGCGTGCCCGTGCCCGCGGGCATGCCCCTGGGCGACCCCGCCGAAGCGCAGTGGGCGCCCGCCGCCGACCCGGCGTAGGCGCTAGCCCGGCGACGGGCCGATGTCGCCCTGCTCGAGGCTGAGCAGCCAGCGCTTGCGGTGCAGGCCGCCGCCGTAGCCGCCGAGGTTGCCGCCCGCGCGCAGCACGCGGTGGCAGGGGATCACGATCGGGATCGGGTTGGCGCCGAGCGCGTTGCCGGCCGCGCGCGCGCCGCGCGGGCTGCCGGCCTCCGCGGCGACCTCCGCGTAGCTGAGGTGGGCGCCGTAGGGGATCGCGGCGGTCTTGCGCAGCACACGCCGCCCGAACGGCCCGATCAGCGCCCAGTCGAGCGCGATCTCGAACGTGCGGCGGCTTCCCGAGAAGTACTCGTCCAGCTCGCGGCGGACCGGGTCGAGCATGCTCGGCGCCTGCACGATGCGCGGCGACAGCCGCCGGGCCAGGCGCTCGAGCATCGCGTCGGGGTGCTCCTCGGGGAACGCCAGGCGCACCAGGCCGCGCCGCGTGGCGGCGGCGTGCAGCGTGCCGAACGGCGAGTCCACGGGCGCGTAGCCGATGTCCGCGAGCCCGTCAGCGACGATCCGCGCGCGCAGCCGCTCTGCGGCGTGCGCGGCCTGCGCGCTCGGCGCGCGCCCGCCCGGCCCTCGCGCCAGCGCCCGCTCCAGGCGCGCTTCCCCGGATTGCATGGACGTGCGGCTGTTCATGCGGCGACCTCCCGTCTGAGCTTGGCCAGGCCCTCGTGCAGCGAGCGGCGCGCCGCCTCCTCCGAGCAGCCGATCGCGCTGGCGATGTCGCGGTGGGGGAGGTCGGCGATGAAGCGCAGGGCGACCGCCGAGCGCTGACGCGGGGGCAGCTCGCGCACGGCCTGCCACAGCTCGCTGTCGTGGCCGTCCACGGGGCGCGCAGCGCCGCCGGCGGAGCCCTCCGGGTGCAGCGAGCGCGCCCGCCTGCTCGCGGGCGTCGATCGGCTCGCCTCGCCAGAGTTCTCGAGCGCCCCGATCTCCGCCACCGGCAGCGCCCGGCGCGCGCGCCCGCGGTGCGCGTCCAGCGCCTTGCGATGGGCGATCGTCAGCACCCACGCGCGCAGGTTGGAGCCCGCGCGCAGGCGCGGATACGCGCGCAGCGCGGCGATGAACGTCTCCTGGAAGCAGTCATCCGCGTCGTTGGCTCCCACGGAGGCGACGAGAAAGCGCCACACCTCCTCGCGATGGGTGTCGAGGAAGCGCTGGAAGGGGACGCGCGCGTTGCCGCTCATGCTCGATAAAACGCCTGCGGCGGCGCAAACGTGAGGTTGCCGTCTCAGGCGTCGTCGTAGGCGAAGAAGCCCGCGCCCGCCGCGCGTCCCAGGCGGCCGGCGTGGAGCAGGCGGCGCAGCGCAGGGGCGGGACGGTAGCGCTCCTCGCGGTACTCCTCCCACAGCGCCTCCAGGACGGCCATCACGTGGTCGAGCCCGATCGTGTCCGCCCACTCGAACGGGCCGTGCGGGTGGCTGAGGCCGAGCACCATGCCCGTGTCGATGTCGTGCGCGTCGCCCACGCCTTCGCCCAGCGCGAACGCCGACTCGTTGATCACCTGGCACACGATCCTGCCCAGCACCAGGCCCGGCGCGTCGCCCACCCACGCCACGTGCTTGCCGAGCGCGGCGAAGAAGCGCTCGGCGCGCGCGGCAGCCACCGGCGAGGAGCTGTCGTTGCGCGTCAGCTCCACCAGGCGGCAGTCGGCCAGCGGCGGCAGCAGGTGAAAGCCCACGGCGCTGCCGCCCGGGTCGAGCGCGCCCAGCGAGCCGCGCACGCACAGCACCAGGCGCGCGCCCTCGCCCGCGCCGGAGGCGCCGTCGCAGTCGATCCACAGCGCCGGCAGCGTCCCGTCTTTGGGCGCCGCCGGCGAGCGCACCTCCAGGCCCGCCGCGCCGGCGGCGGCGCGCAGCTCCGAGGCGATCGCGCCCTCGCCGGCGATCACCACCACGGCCTCCTCCGCGCCGTCCGCGCTGCCCTCCGGCGGCGGCGGGTCCTCTGGGCGGTGCTTGCCGACGCCCTCGCTGTAGTCGTAGTAGCCGCGCCCGGTCTTGCGCCCGTACAGCCCCGCTGCCACGTAACGCGCGGCGATCATCGACGGTCGCCAGCGCGGCTCGCCGAAGCTCTGCGCGTAGAAGCTCTGGGAGATCTCAAAGCCCGTCTCCACGCCCACCAGGTCCATCAGCTCGAACGGGCCCATGCGAAAGCCGCCGCCCATGCGGCACACGCGGTCGATCTCCTGCACGTCGGCGATGCGCTCCTGCAGCAGGCGCAGCGCCTCCAGGCCGAACGGCCTGTTGCAGCGGTTGACGATGAAGCCGGGGCCGTCGCTTGCGAGGATCACCGTCTTGCCCATCGCTTCGCCGGTCGCGTGCGCCAGCGCGAGCGCCCGCTGCGAGGACTCCACGCCGGCGACGACCTCCAGCAGGCGCATCACCGGCGCGGGGTTGAAGAAGTGCATCCCCACCACCCGCTCGGGCCGCTCCGCGGCGGCCGCGATCGCCGTCACCAGCAGCGAGGAGGTGTTGGTCGCGAGCACGCAGTCCTCGGCGACGATCTTCGACAGCTTGCCGTAGATCTCGTGCTTCAGCTCGATGCGCTCGGGCACCGCCTCGATCACCAGCTCGCAGGGCGCAAGCGCGGACAGGTCGTCCACCGGCTGCAGGCGCTCGCTCGCCTGCTGCGCCTGCTCCTCGGTCAGGCGCCCGCGCGCCGCTTCTTTGCGCAGGCCGTCGCGCGCGCTCTGAAGGCCCCGCTCCAGGGCCTCCGCGAACGGGTCGTGCATCAGCGTCTGCGCGCCCGAGCGCGCGGCCAGCTGGGCGATGCCGCAGCCCATCGTGCCCGCCCCCAGCACCCCGATCACGCCGGCCGGCGCGACCACCTCGCCGGCGGAGCCGGCCTTTTCATCCTCTCGCACGCCTCCTGCGGGCATCGGCTGGCTCTCCGTCTGACCGCTCACGCGGGGACGAGCGCGTTGACGCCCGTCATCGCGCGGCCGATGATCATTTTCTGGATCTGCGAGGTGCCCTCGTACAGCGTGGTCACGCGCGCGTCGCGGAAATAGCGCTCGACCGGGTGGTCGTCCACGTAGCCCGCGCCGCCGTGCACCTGGATCGCCATGTTCGCGCACTCCAGCGACGCTTCCGTGGCGTGCAGCTTGGCGATCGACGTCTCCAGCGTGTTCGGCCGCCCCTGGTCCTTGAGGAAGCCCGCGCGCCACACCAGCATCCGCGAGGCGTCCGTCTTGAGCACCATGTCCGCGATCATCGCCTGCACCAGCTGGAAGCTCGCGATCGGGCGCCCGAACTGCTCGCGCTCCTTGGCGTACTTGACCGACTCCTCCACGCATCCCTGGCAGATGCCCACGCAGCCGGCCGCCACCGAGTAGCGCCCCGAGTCGAGGTTGGACATCGCGATCTTGAAGCCGTCGCCCACCTCGCCCAGCATGTCGTCGTCTGAGACCTCCACGTCTTCCAGCGCGATCGACGCCGTGTCGGAGGCGTGCAGGCCCATCTTGTGCTCGATCGTCTGCGCTTTGTAGCCCGGCTGGTCGGTGTCCACGAGGAAGCACGCGATGCCCTTGTGCCCCTTCTCGGGGTCCGTCTGCGCGAAGATCACCGCCAGCTTCGCGTAGTTGCCCATCGAGATCCACATCTTCGCACCGTTGATCACCCAGCCGGAGTCGGTCTTGCGCGCGCGCGTCTTCTGGTTGGCCGCGTCTGAGCCCGTGTCCGGCTCGGTCAGCCCGAAGCACGCCAGCCACTCGCCCGAGCACAGCTTCGGCAGGTACTTGTGCTTCTGCTCCTCGGTGCCGAACTTGACGATGCCGGAGCACACCAGCGAGGTCTGCACGGAGATGACCGTGCGGATCGCCGAGTCGCCGCGGCCGATCTCCTCGACGACCAGGCCGTAGCTGAAGTAGTCCAGGCCCGCGCCGCCGTACTCCTGCGGCACGATCGCGCCAAGGTAGCCCTGCGCGGCGACCTTCTTCACGAGGTCCGTGTCGAAGTGGTGGTTGCGCGCGTTTTCGCGCGACTGCACCACGATCTCCCTGTCGGTGAACTCGCGCGCGGTGTCCTTGATCAGCCGCTGCTCGTCGGTCAGGTCGAAGTCCATCCCTCTCCTATCGGGTCGTTTGCGAGACGTGCGCCCCGGCGCGGCGTCCGCGCCCGTGTATGTCTCGTTGCGTTTGCTGTCCAACCATTGCTATACGGCGTTCAACTTCGGCGTCGACCAAGGCGCGTGCACGCGCCTTTCGATCTCATCGGCGATGCCCTCGATCGGCAGCCGCTCCTGTGACAACGAGTCGCGGTCGCGCAACGTCAGCGTGCCGTCCTTCACGCTCTGGTGGTCAATAGTAAGACAGAACGGCGTCCCGATCTCATCCTGGCGGCGGTAGCGCCTGCCGATCGCGCCGCCGTCGTCGTACTCGGACTGCACGCGCGCGCGGAGCGCGTGCTGGACCTCGCGCGCCAGCTCGGGCTGGCCGTCCTTGCTGACGAGCGGCAGCACCGCCACCTTCACCGGCGCCAGGCGCGGGTGAAGGCGCAGGACCGTGCGCGTCTCGCCGGCGCCCGCGCCCTCGCGCTCCACCAGTTCCTCGTCGTAGGCGTCCACCAGGAACGCGAGCGTCGCGCGGTCGGCGCCGGCCGCCGGCTCGATCACGTGCGGCACGTAGCGCTCGCCGGTCTGCTGGTCGAAGTACTCGAGCTTCTCGCCCGAGTGCTGCGCGTGCGCGGTCAGGTCGAAGTCGCCGCGGTTGGCGATGCCCTCCAGCTCCGACCAGCCGATGGGGAACAGGTACTCGACGTCGCTGGTGCCGGAGGAGTAGTGCGACAGCTCCTCGGGGTCGTGCGCGCGCAGGCGCAGGTGGTCGGGGCGGATGCCCAGCTGCACGTACCAGCGCTCGCGCTCGGCCAGCCAGTGCTCGAACCACCTCTGCGCGTCCTGCGGCGGGACGAAGAACTCCATCTCCATCTGCTCGAACTCGCGTGTGCGGAAGATGAAGTTGCCGGGCGTGATCTCGTTGCGGAAGGACTTGCCGACCTGCGCGATCCCGAACGGCGGTTTCTTGCGCGAGAACTGCAGCACGTTCTTGAAGTTGACGAAGATGCCCTGCGCGGTCTCCGGGCGCAGGTACGCGGTCGCGCCCGACTCCTTCACCGGGCCGATCGTCGTCTCGAACATCAGGTTGAAGTCGCGCGCGTCCGTCAGGTCGCACTCGTCCGTCTCGCCCGGGTGCTTGGACGGTTTGCGCCCGCACTGGAGGTCCTGGAGGTGGTCGGCGCGGAAGCGCTGCTTGCACGTGCGGCAGTCCACCAGCGGGTCGGTGAAGCCCGCCAGGTGCCCGGAGGCCTCCCACACCCTGGGGTGCTGCAGGATCGCCGAGTCGATCGCCACGATGTCGTCGCGTTCCTGCAGCATCGCGCGCCACCACTCGTTCTTCACGTTCGTCTTCAGCAGCACGCCGTAGTGGCCGTAGTCGTAGGTCGAGCCCACCCCGCCGTAGATCTCAGAGGACGGGAAGATGAAGCCGCGGCGCTTGCTCAGCGCGACGATCTTGTCCATGCTCACCACGTCTGGCTGTGTCGCGGAGGGCTCGCTCATCGGGCTGCGGATGCTAGACGAGCGCGCCGGGTTCGACACGGCGCGCTTCCACGCGGCACGTGCGGGCCAGCTCACGCGGGCGTGCACGCGGGCACTAGCATGCGCGGCCGTGGCGCGGATCCTGATCGTCGCCGGCGGCTGCCGGGGCCGCCGGCTGGCCGCAGCGATGATCGCCGAGGGACACGCCGTGCGCGTGAGCACGCGCGGGCAGCGCGGACGCGCGGCGATCGAGGCGTGCGGCGCCGAGTGCTGGGTGGGCGACCCCCAGCGCCTGGCGACGATGCGCGGGGCGCTGGAGGGCGTGACGATCGTGTGCTGGCTGCTGGGCTCGTGCGTGGGAGCAACGCGCGAGCTGCACGAGCTGCACGCCTCGCGGCTGCCGTTCTTCGTCAGCCAGACGATCGACACGGCCGTGCGCGGCTTCGTGTACGAGAGCCGTGGCACCACCACGCCGCCGCGGCTGCTGGCCGAGGGGCAGAGAACCGTGCGCGAGCTGGCGCAGCGAAACGCGATCCCCGCCGCGTTCCTAACCGCCGACCCTCACGATCTGCCCGCGTGGCTCGCCGACGCGCGCGCTGCGATCGGATCGCTGTTGCAGCGGCGATGACGCCGCCCTCGCGCGGCGGCGCGAGGTGCCAGCTCGCGCATGATCGTTCACCGAAGTCAAGCCCGCGGGCACGCGCGCCGATGCGAGCCTCGTGATGGTGGGGGATCGCTCGCGATATGGGCTGGCGGTGTCGGCGCTTGGCGCGATCGTGCTGTCGGTGTCCGTGTTCCTGCCCTGGTACGCGGTCAGCCTTGCGCCGCAGGCCGCCGCAGACGCCTCGCGTCGGCTCGTCCCGCTCTCCTACCAGCGCCTCGAGCTAGTCAGCGGGCAGCACGCGCTGAATGACCTGAGCGTCGTGCTGCTGGTGCTCGCGGGCCTGGCGATCCTCGACGCGCTGGTGCCGCTCGCGCGCGCCCACGCGCCGCTGCCTGGCGGCGCGGGCGGCTCGGTGCTGCTGCTGGGAGCGGTGGCGAGCGCGTGCGTGCTGTACCGCATGATCGACCCGCCCGCCGCCGTGGGCGGGCAGTTGCTCGTGCACTCGCTGCGCGAGGGGGCGTGGCTGGGGCTGCTCGGCGCCTTGGCGATCGTGTTGGGGGGCATGTGGCCGCGCTACCGCGACCTCCAGGGCGCGACCGTGCCAGACGCGCCCCGCGCGCTATCCTGGTAGTAATTCCCCTAAAGCCGATCAGGATTAACCCAAGCCGTTTCCTCCGTCGGCTCCCAGCGACGGCAGCATGTCGAGAAAGGAGCGCCAGCAATGGCACTGCAACTAGGCGAGGAGGCCCCTGACTTCGAGGCCGACACCACCGAGGGCCACATCAAGTTCCACGACTGGATCGGCGACTCGTGGGCGGTGCTGTTCTCACATCCCAAGGACTTCACCCCGGTGTGCACCACCGAGCTGGGCTACATGGCCCAGGCCAAGCCCGAGTTCGACGCCCGCGGCGTGAAGATCATCGGCTTGTCCGTCGACCCGCTGGACAAGCACGAGCAGTGGGCGAAGGACATCGAGGAGACGCAGGGGACCGCCCCCAACTACCCGATCATCAGCGACAGCGACTTCCACGTGTCCAAGCTCTACGGGATGCTTCCCGCGGACACCTCCGGCGACCCGCTCGCGCGCACGCCCGCGGACAACCAGACCGTGCGCAACGTGTTCGTGATCGGGCCGGACAAGAAGGTCAAGCTGATACTCGTATACCCCATGACCACCGGCCGCAACTTCGACGAGGTGCTGCGCGTGATCGACTCGCTGCAGCTGACGGCCAAGCACAAGGTCGCGACGCCCGTGAACTGGAAGAGCGGGGACAAGGTGATCATCTCCGGCTCGGTCTCCAACGAGCAGGCCAAGGAGATCTACCCTGACGGCTGGGAGGAGCCCCGCCCGTACATCCGCATCGTGCCGCAGCCGAGCTGATCCAGAAGTGTCTGGATGATGCGCGCGGTGGCGCCCCAGATCAGGTGCTCGTCCACCACGTAGGCGTCGGTCTCGAAGCGGATGCCGCGGCGTTCGATCTCGGTGCGGGTGCGCCCGGCGCGCACCGCCGCCAGCGGCAGCTCGATCACCGCGTCGACCTCCTTCGCGGACAGGCGCCAGGCGACGCCCGCGGGGATCTCGCCCACGAACGGGTGGATGATGTAGTTGGTGGCGAACGTCGACACTGGCTCGAGCGTGCCCAGCAGCGTCACCTGCGAGCGTGGCAGCCCGATCTCCTCTTCGGCCTCGCGCAAGGCGGTGTGGCCCAGGTCGGGGTCCTCGTCGTCGCGCCTGCCGCCGGGGAAGGAGATCTCGCCCGCGTGACGGCGCAGGTCGGCGCGCCGGCGGGTGAGCACGAGGCACGGCTCCCGCTGCTGGTCGGAAAGGAACAGCGGCACGAGCACGGCCGCGGGTGTCTGAGCCCCCTGGGGGAGCGATGCGTCCGCGGCGGGCCGATCGCCGCCGGCCGCGGTGGATGACTCAGGCGGCCAGGTGAACGCGCTCAACGCGCTCCTGGAACATGACCTCGCCGTCCAGCGCCCTGTGCACGGGGCACTTGGCGGCGATCACGCGCAGGCGCTCGACCTGCTCCTCGGGCAGGCCGTCGGGGAGCCTCATCACCAGCTGGAAGCGGGTGGGACAGCCGCGCTCCGCGGGGCTGTACTCCACGTCCACCTCCACGTGGCCGATGTCCCAGCCCTTGCGCTGGGCGTACATCTCCATCGTGATCGCCGTGCACGACGCCAGGCTGACGGCCAGCAGCTCCTGGGGGTCGGGGCCGGTGTCGTCCCCGCCCGCCTCCGCCGGCTCGTCCACGGTCATCTGGTGCTCGCGCACGTGAACGGTGTGCTTGAACGTCCCCCCGTCGCGTCTGGCGGAGGCCTTCATCCTTGTGAGCCCTTGCGTTTGGGCCATATGCGATCCCTTCGGTCGTTCCCGCGTCCCTCAGAAATGATGATACCCCCAGGCCCGGCTAGGAAAGCGGGTTGAACAGCAGGCCGGTGAGCAGCTTCGGGAAGAAGTAGGTGGACTTCGGCGGCATGTTCTCCCCGGCGGCCGCCACGTCGCGCACCTGCCCGACGGGGGTGGGGCGCATTACGAAGGCCGCGTCGTACTCGCCGGAGCGGACCATCGCCAGCGCCTCCGCGGTGTCGCGCGCGTAGAACAGGCCGTTGAAGTGCGCGATGTCCTCGTCGCTGTAGCCGAGCGCGTTCTTCAGCACCAGTGTCTCCAGCACGCCCGTGTCGAGGTGGCGGTAGGCCTCGGAACGCCCGGGCAGCGCTGCGTCCGCGATCGCCTGGTCCTTGAGCGTCAGGCTCAGCGCGCGCTCGCCGCCGTCCTGCTCGCGCTGGAAGAAGCCGAGCTGCAGCACGCCCTCGCCGGCCGGGTCCAGCTCCTCCACGGGCACCTCGCGCGCGTCGAAGTCCTCGCGCAGCACCCGCGCGAGCGCCTGCCGACGGCGCTCGTCGAGGCCGCCTATCAGCCGGTGCGTGGGGAACACGGTGAGGCCCGGGTCCTCCAGCGCCACCAGGCACATGAGGATGTAGCGGTGATCGCCCTCGCCGCCGATCTCCTCGGCGTAGGTGTGCATCGTCTCGTAGCGATGGTGGCCGTCGGCGATCAGCAGCTCGGCGTCGCGCGTGGCCGCCTGCACGGCCTCGATCGCCGCCGCCTCGGCCACGCGCCAGACGCTGTGGGTGGTGCCGTCGCCGTCGGTGACCTCGGCCCACGGGGGCCGCTCGGTGGCCGGCGCGAGCGCCTGCCAGGCGGAGTTGGCGGGGTCGGAGTACAGCGAGAAGATCGGCGAGATGTTCGCGCGGGTAGCGCGCGTGAGGCGCAGGCGGTCCTCCTTGGGGCCCGGGTGGGTGCGCTCGTGCGGGCGCACGCGGCCGGGGCCGTAGTCCTCGATCCGCACGCGGCAGAAGAAGCCCCGCCGCGTGCGCGTGCGCCCGTCCGGCCCGGTGTAGCGCTGCGCGTGCGCCCAGATAGCCGGCTCGCGGTCGCGCACCAGCGCGCCCTGGTGCTGCCAGCTCTCGAACAGCGACCCCGCCGCCTCATACGGGTCGCCAATGCCGGCTTCCTCGCGCGGCAGGTCGACGGCCACCACGTTGTACGGGGAGCGCGCGACCAGCTGCTGGCGCTGGCTGGCGTCGATCACGTCGTACGGCGGCGCGACGACGTCCGCCAGCCGCCCCACCGCAGCGGGTTCGTAGTGCAGCGCGCGCAGCGGTTGGACGTCGGCCATCGGCGGTGGCGGAGGCTAGCAGCAGGCGCCCGCGTGGACGCTCGCCGCGGCAGCCCGCGCGCGGGCGTCTACGCTTATGCCTACGGGGCGTGGCGCAGCCTGGTAGCGCACCTGCTTTGGGAGCAGGGGGTCGTGGGTTCAAATCCCGCCGCCCCGACTGGTCGGTTCTTGTTTGAGCCGCGGCCGTTGGAATGGCGTACGGGCTCTCGAGGCGTCCGGATCGGGC
>Ga0335075_10004796_pt1 | contig 21070 bp, 19 predicted proteins | sample Lox_Sample_24_FD_206723 | JGI IMG/M metagenome (GOLD analysis project Ga0335075, IMG submission 206723) | Soil microbial communities from Loxahatchee National Wildlife Refuge, Florida, United States - Lox_Sample_2.4 | ecosystem: Environmental > Terrestrial > Soil > Wetlands | place: USA...
GCGGCTTCGAATATTACCGGGGCATCGTTGCCGATTGACGGTGGATGGACGGCGCAATGAGATTCTGACGCCGGCTCATTTTGCAGCGGCAGAGCAGGCAAAGTTTGTGGCATCTGAGGGGTCGCCCTTACCGTTGTATTTCGCCTCTCCGGGATAGGCGCAGAGGGGCCGAGTCATTGTTGTGTGTGGAGCGGTTTTGGGATCGGCCTCGATCTTCGCGGCGATGACTTTCTCGGGAGCAACGCCTTTCTCCACCCACTGCTCGAGGGCGAGAGAGATGTCGTGCTGCGTATCGTCGGGGCCAGCACTGGGACGCCCTCCGAACTGACCGAAGCTGCTCGGACCGGGCCCGCCATAACAGTGCTGCATACCAGGAACCATGAAGAGGCGGACGAAGGATTGCGGATCGCTGTTTGCGGCCTGCAGCTGCTGATAGTAGTCGATGGTGCTGAGGGGCGAGATGGCGGGATCATTCCAGCCGTGGTAGAGGATGAGCTTTCCGCCGCGGCCGGCGAAGGGTTTCAAATTGGGGTCGGTGGCGTCGAGGGCTTTGGCGGTTTTCTCGATGGCCATTTTGATGCCGTCGTCGACGTTGAACGTCTTGTAGTCCCAGTGCGGGTCGGCATACACCATGTTGGAGAAATAGCCGGTGCCGTAGGCGAATATGGCGCTGTCGCCGAGCTTGGAGCCGGTGATCCAGGTAGCCCAGCCTCCGGGACCGGTTTCCGCGCCGGGCAATAAGCCAGGATAGATCTGATCCCCACTCGAGCTGCGTGCGCCGGCGTAGAGCGATTTCAGTGCGGTGATCTGCGGAGCGGTGAGGCAGCTATCCGAGTCGGCTCCTTTGCAGAGCAACACTGAAGGATCGAAGTGGCAGGTGCGGGGATCGTTGATGATTCCATCCTTCACGCCGTCAGATGCATCGCAGGAAGCAAGCACGGCCGACGCGATTGCGGGAAGCTTCGAGGATGGAATATAGCTTGCGGGAGTTTGCGTCAGAGCCTGAGCCCCGGTGACCGCAGCGGTCAGGAGTGCGGTCCAATGATAGGCGGGAGCGCCGGCGAGAATTCCGTCGTAGTCGTCGGGGAAGCGCTGGGCCTCCATCAGGGCTTCGCGGCCGCCATCGGAGCAAGACAAAAAGTAGGAACGGCTGGCGGGCGTGCCGTAGTAGGCATGGATGATCGACTGGGCTTTTTGGGTCATTTCGTGAACGGCGCGGTAGCCGAAGTCATTGACCTTTTCCGGGTGGCCGAGGGCCCAGGAGGCGTCGGTGGCTTTCCCCGAGTGGCCAGCATCGGTGCCGGCGCTCGCGTATCCCTGAGCGACGGCAGTCGCAATGCTCGCGTAGTAAATTTCGCCGGCGAAACCGCCGTTACCCTGGCCGCGGAATTTCCCGTTCCAACCGCTGACCGGCATCCAGACTTCGACCTTGATGTCGGAGTCGGCGGTAGGCGCAACTCGGGCGACGACGCGGCAGAATGCGGGAAGCAACTTATAGATATGGGTGTCGGCGGGATTCTGCTGCAGCTCGGGCGGCGAGAACTTCCCTGCTCTCACCCGCTCAGCTAGGACGATTTTCGTGTCGGACAGCGACAGATGGGCGAGGGCGGCGCAGGAAGATGGCGTCGCCGCTTTCTGGCCTGAAGCGCCGGAAATCAGCAGAAGAGATGAGCACAGCGCGAATGCAGAGCGATACACGGATGCCTCCGAGAAAACCCCTTTGATTGAACCACACTGTGGCTCAATGGCGAGCAACTTCTCTGCGAGCCGGAGATCACTTTGAACTGGGAGCGGTCGTAATCCGTTCGCGAAGGAGGTCGTCGAGGTCTCCGATCTTGTCGGTGATCAGATTGAGTTTATGCGCGAGGTTTTGAATTTCGGATTCGGCACGGCGGTTGACATCGAAGTCGAGCTCGCTGCGGACGCGGTCCTTAGTGTCCTGTCGATTCTGGCTCATCATGATGACCGGCGCCTGGATGGCGGCGAGCATGGAGAGGATCAGGTTGAGAAGGATGAATGGATAAGGGTCCCAGGCGCGCTTCCCGAGGATGACGTTGATGATGCTGTAAACGACCAGGCCAACCAGGAAGGTGATGATGAAGGTCCAGGAGCCTCCGAAGCCGGCGACGGAGTCGGCTATGCGCTCGCCAAGCGTGGACTGGTCCTCGATGATCTCGTTGGCATTGCGATTGGCGCGCACACGGACAAGTTGCTGCGAAGCGTGGAACTGACGGCCGAGGACGGTGAGCATGTCCATGCCGGCCATGGGTTTCCTGCAGAGGAGTGTAGCGATGTCGTCGCGGCTGATCTCCACGCAGGTCGCTTCCGCGGTTGCCAATGCGTTGGTCTGGTGAGGGGTGCCGTCGAGCATGGATGCGAAACCGAAGAACTCTCCGTGCCCGGGTTGATCGACGATAACCTCCTGATTGTCCTCGTCTACGGTGGAGACCTGTATACCGCCGTCCATAAGGATGTAGGCGTGTTTGCCGGGATCGCCGATTTTGTAGATGCGCTGGCGGGGCGCGAATTTCCTGAGATCGACCTGCGCGGCCAGGACGGCGAGTTCCTCGTCATCGAGCAGGCCGAATAGCGGGACATGTTTAAGCTCCTGCGGGTCGCAAGGCATAAGTCACCTCGTGGGTTTGTGGTGAGACAGAACTGCGAGAGACGATAACAGAGAGCCCGACGCCAGTGCAGATGAATTTCCGGCGACAGCGGCGGCGGCTTTGGTTCGTTTATCCTGAAACAATGCGTTTCCTTTCAGTCCTCTTTGCCGGCGGCGTAGCTGCGTCGCTCTGCATTTCTTCGTTTTGCCAGACAGCGGACCAAGGCTCTTCGACACAACAGCAAGCAGCTCCGGCAATCCAGGCCCCAGCGAGCAATTCTTCAACACCACAGTTGAAACTTGAGGATCTGCCTCCGGAGCCCCATACTCCGACCGCTGAAGAAGAGGCGCAGCAGCAGGCAGCGCGGCAACGGGCGCAGATTCTGCGGATCGCGTCGTCGCAGGCGAACTGGGGTCCAAAGGCATCGTCTCCGGGAGTGACGCTGACGATGAAGGAAACGGGCAGGACGAAAGCAGCTTCGGGAACGCTGATCACCTATAGATTGTCGGCGACGGGATTTGCGCCGGGCGCGCGGCTGGTGCTACTGCGCTGGCCGCTGAACGCGGGTGTGACTGCAGTGATGGGCGGGATCGTCATCGATGCCTCGGGAAACGCGGTATGCGGGGCGCCAGCGGTTGTATTGAGTTCACCCAGCGCGCCGAGCGCGGAGACGGGAAAGACCGCCGCAGAGGCTCAGGCCGCAGCGCCGAGCCCGGCGCTGGCGGCGACTCCCTGCACGAAGACCATGCAGGCGAATGTTCCGGTGGAAATTACGACAACGGCGGCCCAGGGCGAGGCGATTCGCCTGGCGCTGGTGTCAGAGGACAGAAAGAGCGGAGCGGCGGCAAGCGCAATCCCCTTCCCACTGGCTGGAGAAGACAAGGGATGCAAGCTGCAGATCCTGTTGGGGGCGAAGGATGCCGAGCTGGTGCTGATCGAAGGAGACGGGTTTAAGCCCAACATGCCGTTCACGATGGGGGCGGAGACCCTTGGCCAGAAGGAGAACATCGCCGCGAAGCCGGATGCGCAGGGACACTTTGTGGCGGCGATGACTCCCTATGCGCAGGGGCACGACAGCGGCGATACGGTGATCTACTACCAGAGCGACGAATGCACACCGACGGTATCGTTCCACTGGGGCAAAGGAAGCTATAAGGTGGAATAAGGGAGAGGACGAGGATGCCGGAGAGATCGCGAAGCTTCTCTGACGATCCAGGCAACGATCCGGCCGGCGATCCGTTGACGGGACGGCGCCCAACCAGTCACGAGCGAATGTCGGGACGGCCCTGGGATGCGTCATACACCGACGGGCCTGCGCCCTGGGATATCGGACGGCCGCAGCCGGCAATCGCGCGTCTGGCATCCTCAGGCGGATTCGCTGGAACGGTGCTCGATGCGGGTTGCGGGACCGGCGAGCACGCTCTTCTGGTCGCCTCGCTGGGGTTGCCGGTTGTGGGTGTTGACGTGGCTGAGACGGCACTGGCGATGGCCCGAAAGAAAGCAAGCGATCGGGGGATGGAGGTCGAGTTCGTTGCGGCTGACGCCCTCCATCTGGAGCGGGTGGGGCGTCGGTTTCAAACGGTCTTGGATTGCGGACTCTTCCACGCCTTCGACGGCGAGGAGCGGCCGGCCTATGTGGCGAGTCTGGCGTCAGTGGCCGAGCACGGTTCAACCCTGTATGTGTTGTGCTTCAGTGACCACGGTCCCAATACCGGCCCACACCCCGTCAGTGAGAAAGAGCTGAGAGATAGGTTCACCTCCAGCACTGGATGGAATATCGCTTCCATTAAAGCAGAACGGATTCACACGAGATTCCACGGCGAGAACGGCGCACCGGCCTGGTTGGCGACCATCAAGCGGATCCAGGGCTAAGGGGGATTCAAGGCCAGCAAGCACCTACTTCAGGTCGAGATCGAACCCCTGGTCGGTTTGAGGGATGACGACGGCAACGCTGTGGGGAAGATTGCTGATCGAGAGTGACGCCGTCTTGCCGCTGATGAGGACCGTGTTCTCCTTTGGCGTCCAACCGTAAACTTCGGCACGAATTTCCTTCCACCATGCGGGGTAAGAGCCTTCGCGCGACGCGATGTGGAGATGGAACCCGTCGGCGTCCACTTCACAGGAAAACTTCATTCGCAGGAAGGCACCGTGCTGGTAGGCATAGCTGCTGCCGTCGTCGAGGTAGAGGCCGCCGGAGCACGGGTCAGATGAGTTGCCGGTGTAGATGCGGAGCGTGAGCGGGCCCTGCGGGGTTTCATTGGTGCTCTGGACGAGCGGCTCGATGGGGATGATGGCGCCTCCGCGAGCGAAGACGGGAAGAGTGGCGAGTTCGGGACGAATGCTGGTAGTGAGCGGGACGAGAGTCGCGGGGCTGGGCGGCAGAGCAGGGTCGGGCGGCTCGGTGGGCGGTGGTGGTTGAGGCACTCTTTCGCCAGTCCAGTAGTTGTACCAGACGGCTGTGGGGAACTCGACCTGATAGGGCTCGACTTCGTCGGGGAAGGGTGGCGCGGCGATGAGGAGATCGGAGCCGAGAAGGAATTCTCCTGGGGCGTCGGTATCGATGGGGTGGCCGTCGGTGGCTCCGTGAGGGAATTCAAGAAAGAGAGGGCGGACCATGGGCAGGCCGGTGCGGGAGGCTTCTTCGGCCACGGTGTAGAGGTACGGCATCAGGCGATAGCGCTCCTCGATGTAGCGGCGGCGGATGGCTTCCTGCTCGGGGCCTCCGACCCACGGCTCCTGGTAGGCGCTTCCCTTCTCGGTGTGATCGCGGTCGATGGGCTGAAAGGCCGCGACTTCGAGCCACTTCGTCAATAGAGACATCGACGGGCTACCGGCAAAGCCGCCGACGTCGGCACCTGTGAATGCAAATCCGCAGAGGCCGAGGTTTTCGATCATGGGGGTGGTCATGCGGAGGTGGTTCCATGTGCTGCTGTTGTCGCCGGTCCAGGTGGCGGCGTAACGCTGGCCTCCGGCGTAGGAGGCACGGGTGAGGACGAAGGGCCGGAGGTTGGGATTGAGCTTGAGGAGGCCCTCGAAGGTGGCGCGGGAATTCTCCATTCCGTATACGTCGTGGATCTCGGCGTGGGTAGCGGTGCGGGTGATGAAGCCCGGCTCATCGATGCGATGGACGACGTTCAGCGGCATGGTCTTGGTGGGCGAGTTGAAGATGGAGGGCTCGTTCATGTCGTCCCAGAAGCCAGCCACGCCCATGCTGTAGAAGTCGCGATAGAGTGTGCCGAACCAGGCGCGGGACTGCTGCTGCGTGAAGTCTGGGAAGACGGCGGGGCCGGGCCATACGACGCCGGTATAGACGGTGCCGTCGGGATTATGGACGAAGTGATCGCCGGCGATGCCAGTGTCGTAGGGGGCGTATCCGGCGTTGGGCAGGTTGGCGATGTGGAGATCGGCGATGGTGACGAGGTGGAAGTTCTCAGCCTTGAGCTTTGCGACCATCCCGGCGAAGTCAGGGAAGGCCTTGGTGTCGATGGTGAAGGGGCGGTGGTGGTCCTGGAAATCAATGTCGAGGTAGAGGGCGTCGGCGGGGATGTGATCGGCGCGAAGGCGGCTGGCAACATCCATAAGCTGCGATTCGGGAAAGTAGGTGTATCGGGATTGCTGGAAGCCGAGGGTCCAGAGGGGCGGGAGCGGCGGCGTGCCGGTGAGCCAGGCGTAGCGCTCGACGACTTCTTTAGGGGCAGGTCCGTAGAGGATGTAGTAGTCGAGTGGGCCGTTGACGGCTCCGAAGGAGTAGACGCCGGGGAGTTGCTTGCCGAAGTCGAAGCTGGTGCGCCAGGTGTTGTCGAGGAAAATGCCGGAGGAGCGGCCAGCCCTGAAGGTGATGAAGAAGGGGATGGCCTTGTAGATGGGATCGGTGGATTCCTGGAAGCGATACGCATCGGTGTTCCAAAAGGTGAAGGCTTCGTCGCGGCGGTCGAGAGGGCCGGTACGGTCGCCGAGGCCGTAATAGTGTTCGTCGAGCGGCATGGTCTTGTAGACCCTGAAGGCGGTTCCGTCGTAGTGAATGGGCTGCGCATCCTGCTGGACGATGTTTCCGGCGAGGTCACGGACGGTGAGACGGAGGGTCTTGGGGTCAATCTCGACGCTCAGGGAGCGGGTGCGGAAGCCGATGGAACCGGTTGAGGTGACAGGCGTGACGGGGACAGAGCTGCGGCGATTTTCGGCGGAGACGGCCCAAGAGGCGTCCTCGGGCATCTGGCCACGGGGTGCGATGCGAACGCGAAGGACGTCGTCGCGGAGGGCGGTGATCTGTTCGCGGGCGTCTCCGGCCTGGATGGCGATGCCGTTGGGAAGAGCGGAGAAGGAGGTGACACGATCCAGAGTGATGGATTGCTGGGCATGAAGAGCGGTGCCGGAGGCTAACGACAAGAAACCGAAGAGGGTTGCGATCGAAAAAGTCACTCTGAAACGGCGGACGAGCAGCATACAAAACTCCCTGTGTCTATTTTCCTGTCTTTTGGAGGCAGGCCGGAGACAAAGTAGCCCGGGAGTCCACCGATGTGGAAACCGGATTGTTCCTATTGAGGGCTTTGTAGAGATTGGATGGCGGAGCGGATAAGGTCCTTGCGGCAAACTGCGCGCTCCTTACAGGTAAAGTCTTGAGGTAAGTGCTGCCTTTCCAATGGCTTAATGAATCCAGAGCGGGCAGCCAGGCAGCGCTTCTCCATTGTATAATCCTTGCTTCCTGCCTTAGAAAAGAAAGCCCTTGACGTTGATTGATTCAGTCCCGAGCGGTCAGGCGGCCTTCAGCGATGAAGAAAAAGCCGCCATCCAGGCGCAGCTGGAGCGTTTGCTGGAAAATCCTCACTTCAGTCACAGCCGACGCTTCCCCTCGTTCCTGAGATTTGTGGTGGAGCGCACGCTCGGGGGCCAGACAGAGCTGTTGAAGGAACGCACGCTGGGGATTGAGATATTTGGCAGAAATGCCGATTACGATACGTCATCCGACCCGATTGTGCGGGTGACGGCAGCGGAGATCCGGAAGCGAATCGCGCAGTACTACCAGGAACCGGGGCACGAAAGCGAGATCCGATTATCGCTTCCGTCCGGATCCTATGTGCCGCATTTTGAATGGCCGGCAGCGAATGGTGAGGTCGCGGCCCAGGGGGCAACGACCGCAGCTTCGGAGATTGCTGCTGAAGATCAACCCGCCGGCCCCACGTCGCGACGAGGGTCTCGCCGGCTTCTTGTTGCAGGATGCGCAGCGTTGGCGCTGGCACTAGTGGCGGTGGTGCTCGCGCCGAAGCTGATGCACCGGTCGGCTTTCAGCTTTTTCTGGGGGCCGGTGCTGAACACCAGCGATCCGGTGCTGTTTTGCATCGCCGACCAGAATCAGTACTCGGCGATTGCACTGCGGGACGCCGCAGATCCGTCACACCAGGTGATTCTAAAAGACAACCTGACGGCAGTAGTGATTGATGACCTGAGTCCGATTGTGAAGGTGGCCGGGATATTGCAGGCGAACGGAAAGAGATACAGCCTGAAAGGTGAAGGATCGACGAGCCTTACCGACCTGCGCAATGGGCCGACGGTGTTTGTGGGAGCCTTCGATAACGCCTGGACGCTGCGGCTGACGCAACCGCTGCGGTACAGCTTCGGGGACAATGCCGAAATGACTCACTTCTGGATTGCCGATAACTCCGCGGGTGGGCAGAAGCGGTGGGAGGTTGACCGTCTGCAGCAAATGGCGACGAATAACTATCGCGATTATGCGATTGTGGCGCGTTTTACGGACAGCAACACGGGAAGGCTGGCGGTGATTGCAGCAGGGATCGGGCGAGGCGGGACGATTGCAGCAGGGGAGTTTCTTACCGATCCGGCCGATCTGATGCAACTGGAACGCGCGGCGCAAACGGCAGCAAACAAAAAGAATATGGAAGCTGTTCTGAGTACGGAGATTATCGACGGCGCGCCCGGAACTCCGAAGATGGAAGCGGCTTATTTCTGGTAGACCGGCAATTCGAAGGCTGCGTCGAGGACAGGCTTGACCCCGAATTTGTTAAAACTATCTTTCGGGCGGGTATCGTGGTTTGCAACTGCCACCGCAACTTTTTGCTTAAAGTGGCCGTCCCATTAGCTAACTCCCGCATCGGAAGGCTAACAGGGATTATGTTCAAGCGCTCCTCACTTTGCTTCCTAGGTCTCGTCCAAATCGTTATTTTTCTTGCGGCGGCGGTAAAGCCGGCGCATGCGTATGTCGATCCGGGATCAGGACTGCTCGTTTTCCAGGTTGGCGGATCGATGCTCGCCGGCGCCCTTTTTGTATTGCGAGCGAAGATCCGTAAGCTCTTCGGCCGCGGCGGCACAGAGAAGTCTGAGGCTGAAATCCAGAACTGCGGCTGCAACACGGGAACGGAACCGCGCGCGTAATGGCCGGCGCATTGGCCACGATCGAGACCTTTCGCGATCCCGCAGGGTCGTTGCGGGTTGAGGGCGACCGTGTCCGGCGACGAGTGAAGCCCGAGTACGCGCGAGCGGCACTAGATTTTCTCGAGTCTGATCTGGCGCGGGAGTGGGTTCTACAGGGAAAACTAATCCCCACGAAAACGGCGGGCGTTGTTGACCGCAGTGACGAATTGCTGCTTGAACATCCGCGCGTCTTCTTTCCGACTTATCCGTGGGAGTGGACGCCAGGCGCGTGGTTTGCGGCGGCGGAGCTAACCCTGGATATGTGCGAGAGGCTGGCCGGGCAGGGGTTGACTCTGAAAGATGCAACGCCGCTGAATGTGCTTTTCGACGGGGCGCGGCCGGTCTTTGTCGATGTGCTGTCGGTCGAGAAGCGCGATGCGCAGAGCCCTCTGTGGATGGCCTATGCGCAGTTTGTGCGGACGTTTCTACTGCCGCTGGCGGCGTATCGCTATCTGGGCTGGCCGCTGGCAGCGAGCCTGCACCGGCGGGATGGTTATGAGCCGGGAGATTTGTATCCGTATCTGAGCGCTATGCAGAGATGGCGGCAACCGCTGCGGTCGCTGGTAACGCTACCGTATCTGCTGGAGAAGAGGCAGAGCCGGCGGAATGGCGCGGCGGCAGGTCATGGGTTAACACAGGCTCCGGAAGTGGCTACCGCAGTGCTGCGTCGCAACCTGCGCGGGCTGCGACAGATGCTTAAAAAGCTGAAGGGCGATGAGCGCGAGTCGCGGTGGAGCGATTATCCGGAAAGTGCCGCTCACTACGGTGAGGAAGATCACCGGCAGAAGCAGCTATTTGTGCGGAGGGCGCTGGTCGAGATTTCGCCCAAGCATGTACTGGATCTGGGCGCGAATACCGGCATCTATTCACGACTGGCAGCAAGCCTGGGCGCCAGCGTAGTTGCATGGGATACGGACCTGGCAGCAACGGAACGCAACTGGCAGCAAGCATTTGAAGAGCGGCGACAGGTGCAAGCGCTGATTGCCGATGCGGCGCGACCGACTCCGGCAGCGGGTTGGAGGAATGCGGAGTCGCTGGGGTTGCTGGATCGCGCATACCAGCGATTCGATTGCGTGATGATGCTGGGGCTTGTCCATCATTTGCTGCTGGCCGATCAGATTCCGCTGGAGGAAGTCGCCGGATTGTTGCGCGATCTGACGACGCGGTGGGTGATTGTGGAATGGGTCCCGGCGAGCGATCCGCGCTTTACTGAACTGGTGCGCGGACGGGAAGAGATTTACGGGCATCTGAATGAAGCTGGATTTGTCACTGCAATCGAACATTACTTTCTCGTCGCACAAAAAGAGCGGCTGAAGAATGGGCGAACGCTGTATCTGCTTGAGCTGCGATGAAGGGCCGCGTGTGGCTTGAAGGCTGCGGCGCCGGAATACTCTTCACCCTCGCATATACCTGGTTTCACATTTCACCCTTACATACCGATCTGTATCACCGTCTCTTGCCGTTGAATGCGGTGTACTGGGGCGTTGCAATCGATGTGGCGGCGGTGTGTCTTTTGTTCGCACTGCTTTTTGGGCTATTGGACAAATATGACGGTGCCGGCAAGTCACTGTGGTGGGTGCTTCTGGGAGGAGTGCTGGCGGCGAGGACAGCGTCGGGACTGGCGGTAGCGGGACTGATCGGATATAGGATAGCGACGCCGGCACGGGTATTTGTTGCGGCGTCCGTGGTCGGGCTGCTGCTGTGGGTGGTAAGGCGCGGATGGTTTCGGGGAGCTGTGCGCGCAGGGCGGTTTGTGTTGCTGCTGCTGGGCTTCGCTATCTTCTGGATGCTGCCGGAGCTGGTCTACATGGCGGTGAAGGCAGAGCCGCACGATGTGGTTTCGTTTTCGCGGACGGCTTCGCAAAATGCACCGCCCGAGCGACGAATCGTATGGGTGCTGTTCGATGAGCTTTCGTACGATCAGACGTTCGAGCATCGACAGCCAGATATTGATCTACCAAATTTTGACCGCTTTGCAGGTGAAAGCGTGTCCTTCGGCAATGTGCAGCCGGTGGGGTATTACACGGAGCTGATTATTCCGTCACTTCTGTGGGGAAAGCAAATCAGGCAGGAGCGAAGCGACTTTGCGGGCCATGCCGCGGTGAAGACAGCAGAGGGATGGCGGGCGTATTCCTCCGACCAGACGCTCTTTGCCGACGCAGAGCGTGCGGGGCTGCACGCGGGCGCGGCGGGGTGGTACATCCCATACTGCCGGACGTATGCAAGCGAGCTTGATCGGTGCGATGAGATTCTAGGCTCGCCGATTCCGGGGAATTATGATCCGGAAAAGCCGGCGCTGTGGAATGCTTTTGCGCCGGTGAGTAAGTCGTTGGCGCGTCTGACTGGTCGCAAGACAACGCAGCCGACGACGGCGCAGGATCACGCTGCACAGTATGAGAAGTTGATGGAGTCGGCTCGGCAGATGATTGGCGACGAGAGCCTCGGGTTTGTGTTTATTCATCTGCCAGTCCCCCATCCAGGTGGATTTTATGACCGGCGGACGGGCGCGCTGGGAGTGAATGGCAGCTACATTGACAACCTTGTGCTGGCGGATGCAGCCCTTGGCGAACTGATGGGGTGGGTCGGAGAGACGCCAGCCGCAGAGCGGACGACGGTGGTTGTGTCTTCGGATCACTCGTGGCGAGTGGGGATGTGGAAGATATCTCCCCTGTGGACTGCGGAGGACGAGCGGGTGTCGCAGGGACGGTTCGATCCGCGGCCGGTGCTGATGGTGCGGTTTCCGGAGAGTGCGAGCGGGGTGAAGATCACGGAGCCGTTTCCGGAATTGCGGACCCACCAGTTGCTGGAGAAGGTGATTACGGGACAGATGGAGTCGAATACGGATTTGGAGAAGTGGGTGACGGAAAGCCGATGATGTCAGAGGGCGCGGCCGGCGGCGGCTCCGGAGGCCCAGGCCCACTGGAAATTGAATCCGCCGAGGTGGCCGGTGACGTCGACGACTTCTCCGATGAAGAAGAGGCCGGGGATGCGGCTCTCCATGGTTCTGGCGGAGAGCTCGGAGGTGTCGAGGCCTCCGGCGGTGACTTCGGCCTTGGCGTAGCCTTCGGTGGTTTCGGGCGTGATGGGCCAGTGGTGCCAGCGATGCTCCCAGGCTTCGAGAGCCTGATTGGTGAACGCGGCTGGAGGGTCGAGTTCGAGGAGGCGGTCGGCGAGGCGCTGTGAGAGGATGGTCCGCAGGTGGCTGCGGAGGCCAGCAAGGTCGCGGCGGATTGCGTGCGAGCTGGGGGCGAGTTGCTGCTCAGGGGCGAGATCGAGTGAGAGGGCTGTGCCGGGGTCCCAGTAAGAAGAGATTTGCAGGATAGCGGGACCGCTGAGGCCGCGGTGAGTGATGAGCAGGCTTTCGTCAAACCGCCGACGGCCGATGGAGGCGATGACGCGGGTCGAGACTCCGGAGAGATCGCAGAGGCGTTGCTGATCGGCGGGGATGAGCACGAACGGAACGAGCGCAGGACGAGGCTCGACGATTTTGAGACCGAACTGGCGAGCGAGGTCATAGCCGAAGCTGGTGGCCCCCATCTTGGGGATGGACAGGCCTCCGGTAGCGACGACGAGAGCGGGCGCGTGAAATTCGCCCTGGTTCGTGAGAACGCAAAAGGTGTCGTCGCGGCGAACTTCGGTGATGTCAGCGTTGCAAATGAGGGTGACGCCCGCTTCCGCGGATTCGGCGAGCAGCATATTGAGGATGTCGCTGGAGGCGCGGTCGCAGAACAGCTGGCCGAGCTTCTTTTCATGCCAGGGGATGCCGTGCTTTTCGACGAGTGCGAGGAAGTCGGCGGGAGTATAGCGGGCGAGCGCGGACTTTGCGAAGTGCGGATTTTCAGAGAGGAAGTTTTCCGGGCGGCAGTGGATATTGGTGAAGTTGCAGCGACCTCCGCCGGAAATGAGGATCTTCTTTCCGGGGCGCGTGGCACGCTCGAGGATGGCAACGCGGCGGCCGCGGCGGCCGGCTTCGATGGCACACATGAGTCCGGCGGCGCCTGCTCCGAGGATGAGGGCGTCGAAGTGATCAGATTGCGCGTTCACTAGTGGATTTCGACAAGCGCGAGGCCTTTGGGCGGAACGGTGACAGTGAGTTGGTCGCCCTGGAGCGAGGTAGTCTCGGGCAGGCCGATCTCGGAGGCTTTTTTGAGGGCGGCGATCTGCGCCTGCGTGGGATAGCGCGGGCTGCCCATCTCCTTCCAAGCGTCGAGGGTGTCTCCGTGGCTCGCGTCGAGGCGGCGGATGGTGACGTGGGTTCCCGGCGCGCCCTTAATGTCGAGGGCAAAGGTTTTGTCGGAACCGGTTGCTGCAGGTTCCACAAGGTTCCAGAGGGCGATGACGAGGGCGCCGTTGCCGGCTCGGGTGACAAGTGCGTCGTCTTCGGGCTCGGCGATGCGCTGGTCGCCGAGGTAATGCAGAAGTTCGAAGGCACGGAAGGCAGGCTTGGGGATACCGTCTTCGGCGATGAGGCCGTAGCCTCCGTAGAAGGGCGTTTTGATGACGCCCTGCTCCTCGAAGACGTCGGAGAAGGTCCAGTAGGACATCATGTCGACTTTGCCGTCACACTGGCGGATGGTGTCGGCGAGCCAGGGGCCCATGTAGATGGAGTCGGTGATGGGCTGCTCGTTGGCATAGGTGGCGTTGAACTCGCTCCAGATAAGCGGGATGTCCGGGTGAACCGATGCCTCAATCTGGTGGTGGACCCTGGAGACAGCGGCGCAAACCATCTGATGCGGAGGGATAGGGCGATTATCGCCGAAGACGTTCATGGAGGTGTCGTTGCCATAAACGTGGGTGGAGACGAAATCGAGCGGGATATTGTTGGCTGCGGCGTGGGCGATCATGTCGCCAACCCAGGCGGCCTGCGCGGTGGCTGGACCTCCAACGCGGATGCGCTCGTTAACGGCTTTAAGAGCGCGGGCGGTGTGGTCGTAGAGCTCGAAGTAGGTCTGCTGGGCGGGGCGGCCGGTCCAGAAATCGATGTTGGGCTCATTCCAGACCTCGAAGTACCACTGCGAGACTTCATCGATGCCGTAGCGCTCGATGAGATGCTGAGCGAAGGCGGTGATGAGCGCGTCCCACTTCGCGTAATCCTTCGGCGGCGAGACGATCTGCTTGTACCAGAAGGCATGGTAGTCGAGGCGTGCGGCGAGCTTTTTGGGCATAAAGCTGATCTCGACGAAGGGGCGGACGCCGTCGGCGAGGAGACCGTCGTAGATCTGATCGATGTAGGAGAAGTTGTAGATGGGGTTGCCCTGCGCGTCCTCATCGTAGACCCCGATGTCGTCGTCGAGGATAGCGTGGAAGCGGACATATTTGAAGCCGGTGATCTTCTTCACGGCCTCGAGATCGGCGCGATAGCTCTGGCGCATGGAGAGGACGGCGCGTCCGGAGCCGAACATCTGCTCCCAGAAATGGGGAAACGGCGTGGTGGGGGCGTGCGCGTCGATGGTAATGGTTTCGGACGGCTGCTGGGTGAGGGCGGGTGTGGCGAGGGCGAGTGTGAGGACGAGAGCAGCTAAGGTTCTACGGAGCATGGGGTTTCTCCGGCAAAGTATGAGTTTACTTCGTGGGAGGGCGTGGCGTGGGAATGCAGACTGATCAATTGCATGCGGAACGCCTCCGGCTCATGATCTAATGACTTCGCTCTCTCGCAGTCGGTGCAGTTCAAAATTGGGGACGATAATGGCCCGACGGTCCTTTCTCCTACAAATGATGGCTTTGCCGTTTGCCGGCTTAGCCTCCATGGCGCAGACGCCTACCGCTACGCGAAAGCCGCTGAACATCATGATGAAGAGCGCATGGGGTTCAGATGATCCAACAAAAGCGGCGTTTCCGTTTCTTCACGGGCTGGCGTTGTCGGAAGCCGGGCATTCGGTGCAGATCTTTCTGCTGGGTGAAGCGGTGTCGCTGATGCGGAAGTCAGTCGCGACGGCGGTGGTGCCGGTGGGATGGCCACCGCTGATCGAGGCGCTTAACAAGGTGTCGGCGAGACATATACAGATCTATGCGTGTGGCGCCTGTTCGCGCGCCCGGTCGGTGATGGAGACAGATCTAGACCAGTGGGGGGCAAAGTTTGGTAATCCACAAATATTTGTGTCGCTGGTGGAGTGGGCAGACCGGGTGATTACAGAATAGCCGCCGGGTGATTTATCCGTGCAGGATGCGGGCTGGGCCGGGCCCAGGGTCCTGGACCTTGATGCGGCGGGCGAGTCCGAGGAGGCCGAGCAGGCGGATGCCGATGTAGTTCACATCGACTTCATACCAGGCCATGCCGTGGCGCGCGGACACGGGATGAGCGTGGTGGTTGTTGTGCCAGCCCTCGCCTCCGGTGAGCAGAGCGACCCACCAGTTGTTCCGCGAGTCGTCGCGGGTGTCGAAGCGGCGGGAGCCCCAGATGTGGGTCGCGGAGTTGACCAGCCATGTCACGTGCAGGCCGAGGGTGACGCGGAAGAAGATTCCCCAGAAGACCCAGGGCCATCCTCCGGCGAAATAGAGGCCGATACCGACGACTGTGACGGGAACCCAGTGGAAGCGGCTGAGCCAGACGTAAAAACGGTCGCGAGTCAGGTCTGGAGCGTAGCGGGTGAGGAGCGCATTTCGATTTCGCAATGTTCCTTGGAGGATCCAGCCGGTGTGCGACCACCACTTGCCATCGCGCGGGGAGTGCGGATCACCGGGGCGGTCGGTGAGCTGATGATGAAGGCGATGGACGGCGACCCAGTAGATGGGCCCGCCCTGAAGGGCGAGCGTGCCGCAGACGGCCATTACGTACTCGACCCATTTTGGCGTGGTGTATCCACGGTGCGTGAGTAGACGGTGATAGCTCATGCCGATGCCGATGTTTTGTCCGAGAACCCAGAGCACAGCGGTGACGGCGAGCGCTGACCAGCTAAAGAAGAAAAAGGCGGCTATGGCACCGAGGTGGAAGGTGGCGATCCAGAAGGCGAAATTCCAGTTGAAGCGGTCGGAGCGGCTCTGGGTGAGTGCGCGCGAGTCGGCCTGAAGCGTTTCGGTGGAGAGAGATTCGGTGGAGGGTGCGGTATCTGCCAGCATGTTCATCTCGAGAATCACAGACGATCTGCTTCCCTGCTTCCTAACGTAGCGAATCGAGAGGGTAGACGGTGTAAGACTTCAGTAATAGTTGGCGGGTGTCCGGTTTTGAAACGGCGTGATGCGCCAGCTTCAGTTGGCGATCTCCATGCCGCGGGTACCTTCCATGCGGCTCGGGTCATCCATCTTTCCGAAGATCATCTTGCCCGAGGCGGTCTGGAGGACGGAGGTAACGGAAATCTCGACCGAACGGCCGATCATGCGGCGGGCGTGATCGACGACGACCATGGTGCCGTCATCGAGATAGCCGACACCCTGGTTGTACTCCTTGCCTTCCTTGAGGATCAGGATCTGCATGCGCTCGCCGGGGAGCACGACTGGCTTGAGGGAATTCGCAAGGTCGTTGATGTTGAGCACGTCGACGTTGTGCAGGTGGGCGACCTTATTGAGGTTGAAGTCGTTGGTGACGATCTTGGCGTCGAGATCCTTGGCAAGCTCGATCAGCTTGAGATCGACTTCACGGATGGCCGGGTAGTCGTCCTGCACGATCTGGATGGTGAGCTGCGCATTGGCCTGCATGCGCTGGAGGACGTCGAGACCGCGGCGGCCGCGCTGGCGGCGGGACGAGTCCTGGGAATCGGCGACCATCTGCAGTTCGCGGAGGATGAACTCGGGGACGACGAGCGCGCCTTCGAGGAATCCGGTCTCGGCCATGTCGGCGATGCGGCCATCGATGATGGCGCTGGTGTCGACGACTTTAAGGTTGCGCCTGCCGCCGGTACGCTCGGAGTTAAAGAGGTCACCGAGAGCGGAGAGGTTGAGCAGGTCTCCCTTGTTCGTGCCGATAACCAGCCCGGTGTAGCACATGAGCAGGAGCACGAAGATCTGCAGGAGGCTTTGCGTCGGTCCAGCCGGCAGGCTGTTGCGCAGGACAAGCGAGATGAGAAAGGCGCCAAGAATGCCCAGGATGCTTCCGGCTACGGCTCCGAAAAGACGCCGCAGGCTGAGGGCGCGAACCCGCAGCTCAAAGAGGATCACCAGACACGCGGCGACTGCTCCGGCAACTGCTGCGATCCAGGGGTTAAGGCCGAAAGGCCGAAAAAAATAACAAACGACCGAAAGAACCAGGGAAAAGGCAACCCGAACAATAATGAGATCCATATGGGCACGAGCCTGCTAAGTTGTGCACACGGGAGTATACGCACAAGAAGGAGCGATCGGCAAAGGGAAGGCGCCGGAGACGATCGGACGCTGTTGCGAGAGGCACGACGAAACGGCTGGATCCCCTCTTCAGAAAAATATGAACATGTTCAAAAATTCTCTTGACTCGGCCTCATGCCAGGACTACTCTCCGAATTGAACATGTTCAAATTCGATTCAAGAGAGGAAGACCATGCCGATCGTCGCCTGTTATCTGAGCTATTTAGCCATCAGCATCACGCTTACCGTTTGGGTCGCCCGCACTCTTTTCCGCAGTGGCCGAATCTTTCTGCTCGATGCCTTTCACGGCAACGAAGGGCTGGCCGATTCGGTCAACCATCTGCTTGTGGTTGGGTTTTACCTTATCAATGTCGGGTATATCGCACTGGCGCTGAAGACTACGAGCGCACTGGCCACGGTCCGCGAGGCCATTGAGCTTGAGAGCACGAAGATAGGGGTGGTGCTGCTCATTCTGGGCGGGATGCACTTCTTCAACATCTACGTGCTGGCCCGGATGCGCAGACGGGGAGCGCAGCAAGCCGAGGCAATCGCTTGAGCCCCAGGCCTGAGTTGGTGAGAAAGCAGAAATTAAAGGATGTAGACCGCAGGCAGCAGGGCAGCAAATCTGAAGAAACCCGGACTCGTATCCTTGAAGCCGCGCTCACGGTTTTTCGGGAACACGGCTTCGAGCGGGCGACGATGCGGGAAATCGCGGGAGCGGCGAAGGTTGCTACCGGTGCGGCCTATTACTACTTCGAGTCGAAGGATGCCATCGTGATGGCGTTCTATGAGCGCTCGACCCACGAGATGGCAACGGTAATTGAGGCGCGACTGGAGAGCAGCAGGACACTCGAGGCGAGGCTTCGCGGGAGTATCGAGGCCAAATTTGAGGAGTTTGCGCCGAACCGGAAGCTATTGGGAGCGCTGACCGCGCATACCGATCCGGAGCATCCGCTGTCGCCGTTCAGTAAAGAGACGGCGGCGATCCGCGAGCGGGATATCGGGTACTTCGAGCGGGCGGTGAGGGATTCGCAGGTGAAGCTGCCGCCGAGCGTGAGCCCTTACCTGCCGCGGCTGCTGTGGATGTACCAGATGGGGCTGATTCTGTTCTGGGTGTATGACAAATCGCCGGAGCAGAAGCGGACGCAGCTGCTCTTCGACAAGACGCTGAAGATGCTGCTGGTAACGCTGCGGATTGCGGGGATCCCGCTGCTCAGGCCATTGCACCGGCTGGCGGGGGAACTGCTGGAAGTAGTGTATGGAGAGGCGTCATGAAGATCGGGTGGGAGCGAAAGATCGGGTATTCGTTTGTGGGGCTGATGGCAGGGAATGCGGTGTCGGTGGTCGTACTTTTCCTAATTGCTCTGCTTCCGCAACTGGAAGCATTTGCCGAAATCAGAAAGGGGTGGAATCTGCCTCTCAGCGAGGCATTAGGCTTGTCGCTCCTGATCTGGCTTGTCTCGATGGGGGCGTGGGTGATTGTCGGACTGCCGGTCGTGCTGTTGCTCCAAGCGGAGATTGTGGCGGACTTTTATTGGGTGACAGCGGGGTTGATGGGAGCTGTGATGGGCGCGTTCGCCATGGCTCTCATTTACGTTGCGCCCAATCCGAGACACATCGACATTGCAGCATTCAGAAACCCCGAGACGCTCTGTTTTTTCTTTTTGGCCGCCCTCATTTCTGGTGTCGCGTTCGCAGTGTACTGTGCGCTGGTGTGGGCCACGTTGCGGAGGCAAGCAAAAGAAAGCGGCGCGCCGAAGGGCACGCCGCGGTCTCTTCCGTGGTTTGATTTTTAGTATTTCGGGATCTTCGGCTCGACGTCGTTGGACCAGGCGGTGATGCCACCGGCGAGGTTCCATACCTTTTTGAAGCCGTTCTGGGCGAGGAATTCCGAGGCCTTCTGGCTGCGTCCGCCGGACTTGCAGTGGACGATGATCTCGGCATCCTTGTCGAGCTCGCCGGCGCGGGCAGGCAGATCGCCGAGAGGGATGAGCTTCGCGCCGAGATTGGCGATCTGGTATTCGTGGGGCTCGCGCACGTCGAGGACAAAGATGTCGTCCTTGTTGTCGAGGCGCTTCTTGAGCTCGACCGCGGTGATCTGCGGGATGCCGTTCTGTACTGGAGTTCCGTTCACTGGGGTAGCCTTTGGTTCGGGAGTGATGCCGCAAAACTGGTTATAGTCGATCAGCCCGGTCACGGTCGGGTGCGTTCCGCAGACGGGACAGTCGGGGTTCTTGCGCAGCTTGAGCTCGCGGAAACGCATGTTGAGCGAGTCGACGAGGAGCAGGCGTCCGATGAGCGGCTCGCCCTTGCCGAGGATGAGCTTGATGACTTCTGTCGCCTGGATGACGCCGAGGAGACCGGGCAGGATGCCGAGGACTCCGCCTTCGGCGCAGGAGGGTACAAGGCCGGGCGGCGGCGGCTCGGGATAGAGGCAGCGGTAGCAGGGGCCTTCTTCGGTAGCGAAGACGCTGGCCTGGCCCTCGAAGCGGAAGATCGACGCGTAGGCATTGGGCTTGTTGCCGCTGAGCACGCAGGCATCGTTGACGAGGTAGCGCGTGGGGAAGTTGTCGGTGCCGTCGGCGACGATATCGTAATCCTTGATGATGTCGAGGGCGTTGGCGCTGGTCAGCATCGTCTCATGCTTGACGACGTTCAGATAGGGGTTGAGCGCCTTGAGCTTCTCGGTGGCGGAGTCGATCTTGGGGCGGCCCACGTCGGCGGTCGAGTGGATGATCTGACGCTGCAGGTTGCTCTCGTCGACGACATCGAAGTCGACCAGGCCGAGAGTGCCGATGCCTGCCGCAGCGAGATAGAAGGCAAGGGGGGAACCGAGGCCTCCAGTGCCGACGCAGAGAACCTTCGCTGCCTTGAGCTTCTGCTGACCTTCGAGACCGACTTCAGGCAGGATGAGGTGGCGCGAGTAGCGCGCGATCTCGTCGTTGCTGAGCTGCGGCAAAGCTGCGGGATGTTCCAGTGTGGTTGCCATGGTTTCTCTTCTTCTTAATTTGATTCTGTTCACGTCCCAAAGGTGCTGACCGCGCGGACGGAAACGCTTCGCGCATTCCGGACGCTGAGTCAGCTTATCGGCACCCTCCAGCGATCGAGGGGATGATGGACAGGGCGTCGTTGCCGTTGACGCGGGTGGCTTCCTTCTCGGGAAGGTAGCGGATGTCCTCGTCATTCAGATAGACGTTGACGAAGGCGCGGAGCTTGCCCTCTTCGGAATAAAGATGCTTCTTCAGATCGGGATGGCGGGCGGTCAGCGCGTCGAGCGCTTCACCGACGGTCGACGCTTCGACTCCGATGGTGTCCTGCTTATCGGTGTATACACGCAATGGCGTAGGAATATGGATTTTCATTTCGAATCGTCCTCATAGGCTCATAGGTTCCGGCGAGAGTGCCGGAACGGTTGCGGGAAGATCGGGCATAAAACCCGAAGCATCAGCGATCAGGGTTTGCGATCAACATCGCTCGGCTTCGAGTGCGCCGACTTCTACCGGCTCGTTCTCAAATGCCTTATCCTCTTCGCTCATTCCCGTGAGCAGAAACGAATTCGTCTCCTGCGCCACACCCTTTTGGACGGATGTGATGACGTAAGAGCAGCCGAGCCAGTGGGCCTCGGCCAAATCGGTCTTGGACCACTGCGCCGGGTGGTCTGGATGCGAGTGGTAGAAGCCGACGATGTCGAATCCCCTCTCGCGGCCCTGGCGCTGAATCTTTACCAGCTCCTGGGGCGCTATGTTGTAGCGATTATGCGCCGAATCTGTGCGAGTATTGCCGGC
>Ga0335075_10004797_pt1 | contig 21062 bp, 19 predicted proteins | sample Lox_Sample_24_FD_206723 | JGI IMG/M metagenome (GOLD analysis project Ga0335075, IMG submission 206723) | Soil microbial communities from Loxahatchee National Wildlife Refuge, Florida, United States - Lox_Sample_2.4 | ecosystem: Environmental > Terrestrial > Soil > Wetlands | place: USA...
GGTCGAGGAAGGTCAGTGGCTCTAGCTCCTCGGCGGCTGCCTTGGTGAACAGCTCGCGCAGGGAGGCCTTGGTGATGGCCCGGCCGCCGAGGCCGGCGATCACCGTGTAGCCGTGCAGCTGGATACCGGACAGGGCCATCCGCACATTCGCCGTGACGATGCCGCCGATGCCCACGGCCAGGGCCCGTTCCAGCACGACGACACGGTCGGCGTCGCGCAGCGCGCCCCGGACTGCCTCTAGCGGGAACGGCCGGAACGAGGTGATGCCCAGCACACCGATCCGCTCGCCGTCTTCGCGCATCTCGTCGACGACGTCCTTGATGGTGCCGAGCACGGAGCCGAGTGCCACCACGATCGTCTCGGCGTCCTCGACCCGGTACGGCCGGACCAGGCCGCCGGAGTCCCGGCCGAACTCGGCGGCGAACCCGGCGGCCACCTCAGGGATCAGCCGGAGCGCCTGGTTCTGCCGGGCGTGCGCGAGGTAGCGGACCTCGGTAAATGCCTCCGGGCCGACCATGGCGCCGATGGATACCGGGTCAGCTGGGTCCAGCACCTGTCGCGGCTCGTACGGCGGCAGGAACTGGTCCACCTGCTGCTGGCCGGGGATCTCCAGGCGCTCATGCGCGTGCGTCAGGATGAAGCCGTCCATGCACACCATGACCGGCAGCGACACTTCCTCGGCCAGCCGGAAGGCCTGGATGTGCAGGTCGAGGGCTTCCTGATTGGTCTCGGCGTACAGCTGGATCCAGCCGCAGTCCCGTTGCGACATAGCGTCGCTGTGATCGTTCCAGATGTTGATTGGCGCGCCGATGGCGCGGTTGGCAACGGTCATCACGATCGGCAGGCCGAGGCCTGAGGCGTTGTATAGTGCCTCGGCCATGTAAAGCAGGCCCTGGCTGGCGGTCGCGGTGTAGGCGCGGGCGCCGGCGGCGGAGGCGCCGATCGCCACCGACATCGCCGCGAACTCGGACTCGACGTTGACGAACTCGCACGGCATTAGCTCGCCCGCCTTCACCTTCCCGGCGAGCGCCTCGACGATATGCGTCTGCGGCGAGATCGGGTAAGCGCAGATGACTTCTGGCCGGCAGAGCGCGACCGCGTCAGCCACGCCGCGCGAGCCCTCGATCTGACCGATGCGCCCGCCCGCTGGCAAGGGCTTGCTGACGAGCGCGTCGCCTGCGTGCGCAGTGCGGGGGCGCCGGCCGTCGACGCGTTTCCCGTGTCCGAGCTGACTGAGTGCGGCGGCGTATGCGGCACGCGCGGCCGCGACATTACCCTCCCCGATGGCCCCGGCGAAGCGCTGGCTGATGGCCGCGGCGACGGAATCGATCGAGACGGTGCCGCTCAGGGCAGCGAACCCGCCGAGCAGCGCCGCGTTCGGAACCGGCCGACCGACGTGCTCTTGCGCCAGTTCGGTGGCAGGCACCGCCAGTACCGCATCCGGCCCGAGCCGGCTGGTGAACTCGGTGATGCCAAGCTCGGCGGCCGGCCGCGCCGAATTGATGAGCACCAGCGCGCGCTCGTCCGCGCCTTCGAAGACGTCGACCTGGTGCAGCAGCGTTGAGTCCTGAATGATCAGGACATCCGGGCGCATCACGGGCTCGCGCACGCGAATCGGCTTGTCGTCGATCCGGCAGAACGAGACGACCGGCGCCCCGGTCCGCTCGGAACCGAAGCTGGGGAAAGCCTGGGCGTACCTGCCCTCGGCGAAGGCAGCAGCCGACAGCAGCTCGGCCGCAGTCACCACTCCCTGACCGCCGCGACCGTGTATCCGGATCTGAAACATCAGGGCCTTACCTCCTGGGTTGCCGCCACCGGAATGTCACACAGGCAGCATCGGTCCCTCAGACAATCGCAGCGTGGCTCACCCATGTGCAGGAGGAGTCCGGCCTGCAATAACGGGACCAACGTCCCCGGCCGCGCCCGTGCCGTTACGGCGGGAACGGCCGGACGGCCCGAGACCAGGGATCTCGGGCCGTCCAGTGTTTATCTCCCGGCTGGCATTTATCGCCATGCCGGCGCGGAGCGTCAGGTCGGCTTGATGTGCTGATTCTGCCTCACCGGAATCTTCCGGACTGCTTGCTCAGCGCCCTTGTCGGCCAGCTTGACCGTCACTTCCAGGATTCCGTGGCCGTAGACGGCTTCGATGTGCTCCTCATCGGCGCTAGCGGGCAGGCTCATACTCCGGCTGAAGGTCCCGTAGCTAAACTCGCTGTGGTGCTTGCCGGTGACTTCCTCCCGCCGCTCGGCCTTGATGGTCAGGATGCCCTTGGACACCGTGATCTCAACGTCCTTCTCCGGGTCGATGCCGGGGAGCTCTGCCCGGACGACGTAGTTGCCGTCCTGCATGTAATCCTCCACCCGCATCGGGTGACCGGCGACCGGACGCAAGATCGTCCACGGCGCCTCCAGCCAGTCCACCATCTCGCCGAATGGGCCTCGGTAATCCCTCCGTGTCAGCGTGCTCATAGTCACGCCTCCTCTCGCTCCTCCATACGGCACCAATTCCAGTGCGCGAGATCTGGCCTGCCCAGGGCCGAACGGACCAAGTCGCCGGGACCTTGGCTCTCCTGTTCGGCCCCGCGGTGCGGCGCCAAGATCCGGGCGGCAGGCTAAGCGCGGCTCTGTTGATGCGAGGCATGTCGGCGAACAAGGAACCGGCGCAGTTCGTCGGCACCCCAGACGATCAGCGGGTACGGAAGCAGGACCAGCAGGTAGCGTGCAGGGAGCGCAGCAGTGCCAAGTAGCGACTGGAACGGCGGGGCAAAGATGAGAACGGCGGCGATTGCGAGCTCCGCGGTTATCGCTGCCAGCAGGTAGCGGTTACTGAGCACGCCGACCGACCGCAGCGGGGCACGCTGGGTCCGCACTGCGAACGCGGTGCCGATCTGGCCGAAGATCATGCCGAGGAACGTCATCGTGGTCGCCTGGAGATAGGCGTGGTGGAGGAGGGTGCCCGCGCCCGTGGGGTCGCCGGGGTGCCATCCTGCGCTGACCAGTACGTAAAAGAACCCCCCGATGGACAGGCCGGCAACCATCAGCCCGAGGAATAGCCAGGCGCGGATCAGCATTGGCGCTCGGATCACGCCCTCTGTTCGCTGGCGCGGCGGGCGGTTCATGATTCCGGGCTCAGCGGGATCACGCGCTAGGGCGAGCGACGGCAGCGTCTCGGTTCCGACGTCGAACGCCAGCAGTTGCAGCACGGTGAGGGGCAACGGTACCGCGCCTCCCGCAAGCGCGAAGACGAGGAACGGAACAACCTCGGGAGTGGCGTGAGCGAAGATGTAGACAATGAATTTGCGGACGTTGTCGTAGACGATTCGGCCTGCCCGTACAGCGGTGACGATTGTGGCGAAGTTGTCATCGGTCAGCACCATGGTCGCGGCCTCGCGCGCGACGTCCGTACCTGATCGTCCCATCGCCACGCCGATGTCGGCCCGCCGCAGGGCCGGGGCATCGTTGACACCATCGCCCGTCATCGCTATTACATGGCCCTCGTCGCGCAGTACCTCGGCGATGTGAAGCTTGGCCTCGGGCGATGCGCGGGCGAAGATGACCTCGCGGCCTTGGCTCAGAATCTCCCTGATCTCCGCCTCGTGCCGGTGGTCGAAGTGCTCGGCCGTCACGACAAGGGGGTTGCCGGAGCCGATCCCAACCTGGCGGGCAATAGCGGCGGCGGTCAGCGGATGGTCGCCGGTGATCACGTGCACGCGGATCCCGGCAGTGTGACACCGCCCGATTGCATCTGCCGCCTCTGGCCGAGGCGCGTCAAACATGGTGATTAGCCCGACAAAGCACAGGTCACGCTCGACGTCCTCGCGCGGAGGTGGTGCCGTGCCGGCCTGGCCCGGCGGCTCGCGCGCTGCAGCCCGGCGGGCGAGAGCAAGCACCCGCAGGCCGCGGTTGGCGTAGTCCTCGACCTGCCGCGATATCAGTGCGCGCACGTCATCGCGCAGTGGTTGCTGCCTGCCGTCAGCGGAGAGCACGGTTGTGCACCGCGGCACGACGGACTCGGGAGCCCCCTTCGTATCCAGCCATGCCTGGCCATCACGCCGTAGATCGACGGTCGTCATGAGCTTGAGCTGCGGATCGAAGTTGTACTGGCGCTGGCGTGATTTCTCCCGCAAGTCAGGATCGATGTCGGCGCCTAGCCCCTGAGCCGCCTCGAGCAGCGCGACCTCCGTTGGATCCCCGGCACCCTCGCCACCTGCGTCGAGTCGGGCATTGTTGCAGCAGGCCGCGATCTCGGCCAGCGCGCTGCACGCCACTGAGGGGTGACCGGACTGACCGGGATCCTCCAGCGGCACAGCCTGCCCCAGTAGCCACGCCCCGACCGGCCGGATCCTGTTCTCGGTTAGGGTGCCGGTCTTATCGGTGCAGATCACGTCAGTGGAGCCCAGTGTCTCTACGGCACTTAGGCGTTTGACTAGCGCGCCGCGCCGCGCGAGCAGCCGCACCGCGACTGCCAGCGCTAGCGTGATAACCGGCAGCAGGCCCTCAGGCACGTTCCCGGCAAGCAGGCCCACGCTGAAGACGACGCTGTTGTACACCGACAGGCCCGCCCCGAAGATCGCGATAGGGACGAAAGCCAGCGCCATCGCGACGGCGACTCCGGCGATCAGCCACGCGACGCGCCGCACCTGCCGCTCAAGCGGGCTGGGATCCTCCCGGACCCGCTCCGTCAGTGCCGCAATCCTGCCAAGCTCGGTATGCATGGCGGTCGCGAACGCGACCGCGCGCGCCTCGCCGCTTATGCATATCGTGCCGCTGAAGACCAAGTCGGTGGCCTGCAGCCGAGGAAGGGATGTGTCGTGGTCGGCGGCAGAACGGGTTACCGGCACCGACTCGCCAGTCAGCGCGGAGAGGTCCACCTCCACGGTCCCCGACAAGATTCGCATATCGGCTGCAATGCGAGCACCCTCCTCGAGGAGCACGACATCGCCTGGCACCAGGCCCGTGGTCTCAATTGCTGTCGGCCTGGCGTCGCGCAGCACGGTCACCCGCTGTGGCATGTACTTGGCGAGCGCTTCTACCGCGCGTCCCGCTTGCAGTTCCTGCGCGAAGGCAAAGGCCGCGTTCAACATGATGACCAGGACCACCGCGATGGCCACCACCCGGCTGCCAACGGCGAGCGACAGTGCCGCGGCGAGCCACAGCAGCAGGGCCAGCGGGTGAGTGAGCTGCCGTACGATCTCGCCAGGCCACTGCGCACGCCTTCGGCGCGTCAGTACGTTCGGGCCGTACTGAGCAAGCCGACGCTCAGCCTCACGGGAGCCCAGGCCATGTTCACTCGTCCGGAGGTCGCGCAAGAGCCGGCTGCTCGGCTCCTCTACCTCGAGATCATCAACAGCTGCGAGCGCGCTGCGGTCCGAGCTCATCGGCTGCTAGCTCCGCCTCAGCGCGCCGGCGGGACAAGTCGGGTGATTCATGACGACCTCCCGTTGGCAGCTTGCCGTCAGGCACTAAGGGTCGCCTTCTACCTAACTGCGAGCGGCTGACCGGGCACAGGGGCGAAGGTCACGCGTGGGGCGGGGACCTTGGCTAGTTCTGTTTTCGCCGTAGCGGCCTGGCGCATGATGAGCGAGAGGAACCGGAGGGTACGTTATGGCCAGACGGCACGGAACTGGGTCGAAAGTAGCGGCTGCGGGGAGCCCGCCCCCCGCCAGGATGCCAGGCAAGCTGTATCGGTCCGAGCTGCTCCGGCTCCAGGCGGAGCTGGTGCGGCTGCAGGAATGGGTGCGCGTCGAGGGCGTGCGCTTGGTCGTCGTCTTCGAGGGCCGGGATGCAGCCGGCAAGGGCAGCACGATTAAGCGAGTGACCGAGTACCTCAACCCGCGCGTAGCCAGGATCGTGGCCCTGCCGGTGCCCGGCGAGCGGGACCGGTCCCGCTGGTATTTCCAGCGCTACGTCGAGCACCTGCCCGCGGCCGGGGAGATCGTGCTGTTCGACCGCAGCTGGTACAACCGCGCTGGTGTTGAACGGGTCATGGGCTTTTGCACTAAGGAGGATTACAGCAGGTTCCTGCACCAGTGCCCCATCTTCGAGCGCCTGCTAGTGGAGGACGGCATCCTGCTGCGAAAGTACTGGTTCTCGGTTAGTGATGAAGAGCAGGAGCGGAGGTTCCGGGGTCGGCTCGAGGACCCGATGCGCCAGTGGAAGCTGTCGCCGATGGACCTGGAGTCGATCACCCGCTGGGAGGACTACTCCCGTGCGAAGGATGAGATGTTCGTGCACACCGACATTCCTGAGGCACCGTGGTACGTCGTCGACAGCGCCGATAAGCGCCGGGCACGTCTCAACATGATCGCTCATCTGCTCAGTACCGTTCACTACCACGATGTGCAGCGAGTGCCGCTCGAACTGCCTTCCCGGCCGAAATCGACGGGCTACGTACGGGCACCCCGCGACTCACAGACCTTCGTGCCTGACTACGTCGCATCCCTGTCAGACGGCAAGTCGAAAGGCGGCAGGTGACTGCAGGGCCGGATGCCTACCGGGGCCACTGCTAGCTGATCTGGGCGGTGCCGGCCGGGTGGCTGGCTGGGATGACGCGCGCGAACTCGCCAGGGAAGACCATGGCGATCTGGTTGTTCGCCAGCCACCGGACGATGTATGGAGGCGAGCCGTCCGCGTGTGGCACCGCGATGATCAGCCCGGTCCTGGCCGAGTCGCCCTCAGCGAGGAGCCGGTCGCCCACATGTGCGTACATGACGAACCCTCTTCCTCCGGCGTCTGACATCTCCAGCGTGCCTGACGGCACGGTCAGCGGGGATCGGGCGTTGGGCCTCGCCTGCCGGGACCTTTGCCATTTCGGCGGGGAATCGGCGTGGCAGGACGAAGGTCCCGGCCGGACGGGTCCAGTGGCACTGCGCCGCCTGATCCTGGCTGCCAACCATGAACCTGACGTGCTGTCGGGGGCCGTTGAGGAGCCTGTATATGAACGACGAGCGATCGCTGCTTGAACTATCCCGAGCTGACGGATGGCGGTTGCTCGCCAGCGTCCCCGTCGGCCGTCTTGTCTTCACGCATCAGGCTCTTCCAGCCGTCAGGCTGGTCAATCACCTGGTCGACGGCGACACGATCGTCGTCGGCCTGACGCCGGGCTCGGCGATCGCCACCTCGGCTGGCACCGAGGGCACCGTCGTGGCTTACGAAGCGGACGAGCTGGACCTAGCGGAGCGGCTTGGCTGGTCGGTGGTCGTCGTCGGCGTGGCGCGCCTGGTCGCAGACGATGCCGCCGTGGCGCAGTATCGGCGACGGCTGCGGCCGTGGCTTAGCGGCGCCATGGCGGAGATCATGATGATCAGCTCAGAGGTCGTGACCGGATATCGCCTCGTTCAATCCGAGCCAGGAAGCAAGATCGCCCGGGCCGCCGTCTAGCGGCCCGGGCAATCGGGTTCAGACCCGTGACGGCGCCTTGCGTCAGGACGTTGCCTGCTGCTCCCGGCTCGGCGCTTTATCGGGTGCCGGACCAGCCAACGGCGCCGCGGGCTGATCGTAGTCGCCCCGCCAGATCAGCCGGTGCACCGGGATCAACCGCGGGATGTCGCGCAGGCCGGGGATGAAGGGGACGAGCAGCAGTAGCAGGGTGGCGATCCCGGTGAGGTAGACGGCCCAGACGTCGGCGCTGGCCGAGTCGCCGAACGGGTTCACGTGATACCACATCTGGAATAGCCACAGCCATGGCTGACCTGGGTAGCTGCCCGTCTCGTTCATGACGCCCCACTGATCGCCACTGAGGTGCATGTTCGAGGCCAGCGTGTTGTAGTAACCGCCATCAGCGATGAACAGCAGTGGCTTGGTGAAATCAGTCCCGTAGAACTGGCGCTGTGCCAGCAGGTCGCTGTCCAGCGCACCGCTCCGGGCCATAGCTAGCTCGGCTGCCAGCATCACCGGCACCGGGCCGGCCGCTGGCAGGCTCAGGTCCCCGCCGCGGAACGGCACCTTCTTGGCGCCCGGTGCCGTCGCCTTGTCGTAGGCGGTTGCCCAGCTCAGCTGCTGCGCTGGCGTTGCGCTGTTGTAGGTGCCCAGGGCTGTGGCCAGCGCCGGATCTGTCTTGGCGGCGACCGCCAGCGGGTCAAGCACGAACAGCTTGCCTGAGTCGATCGGCTGAGTGATCCCGAATAGCTTCTGCCAGCTGACCGGACCAACCTGCTGCAACGAACCGGTGCCGTTGTTATAAGGCTGGCCGTAGCTCGCGGAGACGCTGCTGCCGTCGAGCTCGGTCGCAGCGGTGTTGACGAATCCAACCTGGTCGACCGTTGCCCAGGTCTTGATGCTGAGCGGCGGCACGTCCGGTGAGGAGAGCAGCCCGGCCATCAGGAGCACCAGACAGCTCGCCACAATGGCGGCGATCGTGCCTTCCTTGAGGATGTCGTACCGGCGGGTCGCGCCGCGCCACGGCGCAGCATCTGCCGCTGCGGCCGCCTTGCGTGCGGCGCGGTCGCGCCAGAGCGGCCCGCGCTTGGGCAACGGGTGGCTGACGCCGCGGACCCGGACCATCAGCACGTGCGCACCGACGATCGCGACCAGGATGATCGGGACCAGCACGATGTGCCACATCAGCATCTGCCCGAAGTTCATCACGTTGAAGAAGGCACCCACGCCCATTGCGTTAAGCGCGTCCTTGCCGTTAGTGGCGATCCACTGCGAGTCGAAGTTCTGCTGTGACAGGTAGCCGGTGAAGCACTCCACGATTGAGGCGAGGAACGCGACAACTCCGGTGATCCAGGTCATGGCCCTGCGGCCGCGCCAGGCGGCCATCCAGAACTTGCCCCAGAGGTGGATCACCATGAAGGCCATGAACAGCTCGACGCTCCACAGGTGCAGGCTGTTGAAGAAGTGGCCGACAGAGTTGTAGTGCCACCAGTCGGGGCCGCCGAGCGCCAGGGCGAAGCCAGAAACGATCGCCAGGGCTAGCGCGGCCAGCGTGGCCACGCCGAACACGTAAATCCAGGAGGCAACATAGGCGGGCTGCCGGTCCGGGAGCAGCTTGCCCGGCGGAAGCAGCCGGAGCGCGAGCCGGCGAACCTTGTTGGTCCACATGTCAGAATCGGGGTCGTCCGGAGCGGCCTGGGCTCCGATGTCGGCTGTGCCGGTGTCCGGGGCGCCCGCCAGGGTGCCAGTGCCGGGATCGGCAAACTGTGCCGCGTGCCGGCTCGGGAACCGGACCAGCAGGGCGAGGCCGAAGATGACCACCATCACCCCGATCACCACGAGGTTCGCCACCGAGACGGTGAAGATCGACCAATTGAGATAGTGGCCGGGGTTATTCATGTTAACGACAGAGGCGGCATCGGCCAGTGCGTGCGGGCTCATCTCGTTAGCTCCTTGCCGTATGGACGTTTGATGCGGAAAGCCGCATCCAGAGCTTCGACCCGCTTGGGTAAGCTGCGGCAGGGATCAGCGTCACCGAACCACAGGACCATGGTCCCTTCGGTGCATGAATGCAACAAGAAGCTCCCGTCCGCGACGTCCGCGGACGGGAGCCGATCGGCCGGGCAATGGGCCGGAGTACTGCTCGATTCAGGAGGCGTTGGTGACGACCCGGGTCGCGACCTTCGGCAGGATCTCCGCCTCGGGGGTGGTCCGCCGCAGGTGCACGAACCCGAAGATGGACAGGATCAGCATCAGGCCCGCTGCGATGTAAGACGCGATCGCTGCGATCAGCGCGATCTGACCGAACGTCCAGAAGCCGTAGGCCTCCAGCAGCATCGACCGCAGGGTGGTGCCCTGGAACACGGTCTGAACCTCACCCGCCAGCTTGGTGTTGGTCGGGTTGGCACGCGACAGGGTCGACAGCTGCGAGTAGGTCTTGCCGCCGCCGATCAGGTACAGGTGGCGGGCGATGAAGTAGTTGGCGTAGGTCTCCGCCTGAGCCCCATTGGTCATGAGCTGACCCGCGTACTTGCCCATCTCCGCACGGTTGACGGCGGGAAGGATCTTGAACTCTGGGTTGCTCTTCGTTGGGAACACGATCTTCTGTGCGGACAGCTGGCTGGTCACCTGGTTGTTGGCGTACGAGTGCCCCCAGGTAAGCAGCACGCCGGCGACAACGAGCACGACCACCAAGAGCACGCCTGCCGCTGACACCAGTGCGTCGAAAGTCCTCCTGCGCATTTCCATTTCCTCCTTGCAGCTACTCCGGACTTCCGCCCGGCCAGTGGACTTTGCTTAACTGCCCCGAGCTTCCGGCCTACGGGGGGTCCGGATTCAGAGCCGTCCGGCCCCGGTCAGCGGGACTTGTGTAGGTTTTGTCGACCGGACCTTCGTCCCTACTCACGGCTACGCAGGAGGGCTAACGTCCGCGCTAGGACGCCGTCCGGCGTTGCGGGCGTTCCGCGCAACGGCGTCGGAGGGAGTACGACATGAGCAAGACGATCTTGCTGGCCGTGGACACCGCTCACCGCGACCTGGACGAGCATGTCTCGGCGGCAGTCGAGATGATCAAGGATCTGGTTCACGCGGACGATCGTGTCGTCGTGTTGCACGTGCACGAATTCGCGATCGGCCGGTTTGGCCGCATCCAGGTGGACTGTGCTGAAGGCCAAGGCGAGCAGCTAGTCAGCGACATAGTCGCCAGGCTCGGCTCGGCAGGCGTCAAGGCCGAAGGCTCTATCCGCGAGGCGGATTACGGTCACGTCGCGCGCAGGATCGTGGCCGAGGCGGAAAACGCCGGCGCCAGGATGCTGGTGCTCGGCTCCAGCAGCCGGACCGACCTGCCGCGTGTTCCGTTCGGCAGCGTGTCCAGCCGGCTGCTCCACATCGCCTCACTGCCCGTGATGATCGTGCCGATGCACAAGACCGAGAAGGCGCCGGCGCAAACGGGGGTTTCGGTAGAGGTCGACGCTGGCACGCCAGCGCAGGACGCTGCCCTGGCCGACTGATCGTGGCCCTGAAGCCGGGCCCGCTCCGACGACAGTTGCAGCACCCTCCCGTCTGGGCGCGAGGGCGGTGCTCGGTGAAACGGCAGCCAGATGACCCGGCCTCACGGGACCTTTGGCCTGCGTGAATACTTTTGGGTCGGAGGAGCATCAGATACATGGCCTGCCTCGGGGCGCCGCCCTGCGACGAAGGGCCAGTGGCCGTCTCAGGGGGCGGGACATGTCAGCGCATCCGACCGATCACGCAGGGCTCGAGGTGCTGCCGTTTGGCGAGTGCCTGCGGCTGCTGGCCTCAGTTCCGGTAGCGAGAGTTGGCTTCTTCGCGGACGGTGAGCTGGTGATCCTGCCGGTGAACCATGCCGTGGACGGGCAGGACCTGGTCTTCCGCACGGCCCGCGGGACGAAGCTCGCCGCTGCCGAGGACCAGAGTCTGGTGGCGTTCGAGGCCGATGAATACGACCAGCAGACCGGAACCGGGTGGAGCGTTCTGGTCAATGGCCGCGCGGAAGTGGTTGATGGTGCCGCCGACCTCCGGCGGCTGAGCCACCTTGGCCTACACGTATGGGTCCTGCACGCGTGGGTCACGGCTGCGGAGCGTGCGGTCTGGATCCGGATACGGCCCGCCTCGGTCAGCGGGCGGCGGATACCAGGGATAAGGTAGCTGGCCTAGTGCGCGGTGTTCGGCGTGAGCTGCGCGGTCGGTCATGACAGGATGAGACCGCGATGACGCACCGGCGCGAACGGACGCTGGCCGCAGTTGGCCTGGCGAGGGTGGAGGGCGAGGGCGCCCTGCACGTCCGCGTGTCCGGAGATCAGGTCGAGGACGTGCGGCTCGATATCTACGAACCGCCACGCTTCTTCGAGGCCTTCCTGCGCGGGCGGTCATACCGCGAGCCGCCAGATATCACGTCACGGGTCTGCGGCATCTGCCCTGTTGCGTACCAGACCAGCGCGTTTCTTGCCGTCGAGGCGGCTTGCGGCGTACAGGTTGATGGCCCGATCGCGCAGCTGCGCAGGCTCCTGTACTGCGGCGAGTGGATCGCAAGCCACGCCCTCCATATCTACCTGCTGCACGCGCCCGACTTCCTCGGCTACCCGGGCGCTATCGAGATGGCCCGTGACCACCGGGCGATCGTGGAGCGAGGCCTGCGGCTGCGGCGAGCCGGCAACGCGATCATGGAGACCATCGGCGGCCGCGCCGTGCATCCCGTCAACATCCAGGTCGGGGGCTTCTACTCGGCCCCGACCAGATCAGGCCTGTCCGGGCTGACCGGCATTCTCCGTGCCGCCATGGAAGATGCGCTGGAGACGGTCAGGTGGGTAGCCGGTTTCGAGTTTCCCGAGCTCACCCTGGAACACGAGATGCTTGCCCTTAGCCAGCCCGGCAGCTACCCGATCGAGCGCGGCACCATCGTCACCAGCGGCGGGCTCGCCTTTACCGCCGCCGAGTTCGAAGATCACGTCATCGAAGAGCAGGTACCGCACTCCACGGCACTGCATGCGCGGCTGTCCGGGCATCCCGGTACGTATCTCACCGGCCCCCTGGCCAGGTACACGCTCAACGCTCGCTGGCTTTCGCCGGCCGCCGCAGCTGCCGCTGCGGCCGCGGGCCTGGGGGAGAGCTGCCGCAATCCCTTCCGCAGCATCGTCGTCCGGGCCGTCGAGGTTGTCTGCGCGATCGAAGAGGCGATCAGCATCATCGAGGCGTACGAGCCACCGGCGGCAGCAAGCGTGCCGGTCCCGCCACGGGCGGGGACTGGCCACGGCGTCTCGGAGGCGCCGCGCGGCGTGCTGTACCAGCGTTACGACTTCGACTCCGCCGGGACGATACTCGGTGCCAGGATCGTGCCGCCCACTTCCCAGAACCAGGCCGCGATTGAGCGCGACCTCCGGCTGTTCATCCAGCCGCGCCTGGAGCTGGACGATGACGAGCTCACCCGCCAGTGCGAGCAGGCCATCAGGAACTACGATCCGTGCATCTCCTGCGCGACTCATTTCCTGACACTGCGGATGGACCGCGCGTGAGCGGAGCCGGGCGGACCGTCATCATCGGCGTCGGCAACGACTTCCGCGGCGACGACGGTGCCGGTCCGGCAGTGCTGGCGCGGCTCGCCGGACTCGTCCCGCCGGGAGTCGATTTGGTGGCATCCGATGGCGAGCCCGCTAATCTGCTTGAGGCGTGGGACGGAGCGTCGCTCGCTATCGTCGTGGACGCCGTGCAGGCAGGTTCTGCTCCGGCAGGCGCGCTGCACCGGGTGGAGATCACCAGCCTCGGCGCTGCGTCGGGCGCAGAACTGGTCGGGGAGAGCGCGGGCCTGTCCGGATCGCACCAGCTCGGGCTGGGCAGCGCCATCGGGCTGGCTCAAGTGCTCGGCCGGCTGCCGGCCCGGCTGATCGTGCACGGCATCCAGGGCGGTGACTTCACCCTGGGCGCGGGTCTGAGCAACCCCGTTGCGGGCGCGATCGACGACTTGCTGACAGCTGTCATCGCTGATCTGCAGTGCTAGCTATCTGAGCGGCTAGCCGACTGTTCTGCCGCGATCAGGAATTCCTCGGCGGCGGCGTTAAAGGTGCGGAAGACCCGGTGCACCTCGGGCTCGCTCATGCCCAGCTGCCTCAGGTGTGGGATGAGGGAGCGGGTATTGGGCGTGGCCATCGGACCGAAGCAGCCATAACAGCCGCGGCCGAAGGCCGGGCAGATCGCACCGCACCCAGCCTGAGTGACCGGCCCGAGGCAGGGCGTTCCGTTCGCCACCATGACGCAGGCGGTGCCGCGGAGCTTGCACTCCTCGCACACACTGTGGCCGGGAATCCGCGGCTGGCGCCCCGCGAGCAGAGCGGACAACACGCCGACCAGCTGCCGGGCGTCGATCGGGCAGCCGCGCAGTTCGTAGTCCACCTGGACGTGACGTGATACTGCCGTCGAAGTCGCCAGCGTGGCAATGTAATCCGGTCTGGCATAGACGGCGGCGGAGAACTCTGCGACATCGCCGAAGTTCCGCAGCGCCTGAATGCCGCCGGCCGTTGCGCATGCTCCGATGGTGACGAGTATCCGGGACTGAGCCCGGATCTTCCTGATCCGCTCCGCGCCCTCGGGCGTACTGACTGATCCTTCCACCAGGGAGACGTCATAGGGACCCGCCGCGTCAGCGCTTGTCGCCTCGTTGAAGTGCGCGATGTCGACCTCGGCGGCTAGTGCCAGCAGCTCATCCTGGCAGTCCAAGACAACGAGCTGGCAACCGTCACAGGAGGCAAGCTTCCATACGGCCAGCTTTGGCCGCGCTGTTCCCTCGTGCATCTACAGCTCCCTCGTCGCCAGGAGCGGCTCGGCTACCTGATAGCTGACGACCGGGCCGTCCCGGCAGAGCAGCAGCGGGCCGAGCTGGCAGTGCCCGCACTCGGCGACGCCGCATTGCATATTCCGCTCCAGTGACAGCCGGATGTTCCCGGCCGACATCCCGGTAGCGACCAGCGACCGGGCGGTCAGCCGCATCATGACCTCCGGACCGCAGATCAGCGCCGTCGTATTCGGCGGATCCACTCCGGCCCGGCGGATGAGCTGAGTGACCACGCCGACGTTGCCATGCCAGCTCGCATCTGCCCGATCGACCGTCACCATGACCTCAGCGCCGGACGCCCGCCAGTCATCGATTTCACCGCCGAAGACGAGTTCGGCCGGGGACCTCGCGCCGATCAGGGCGATCACCCGGCGGTAGCGCTGCCGGTCGCTGAGCGCTGCAAGCAGGGCGGACCGCAATGGCGCGAGGCCGATTCCGCCGGCCACGAGCAGCAGGTCTCTACCTGCCGCGTCGGCCTCGTCCCAGCACGTCCCGAATGGTCCACGGACGCCGACGATCTGACCGGCGGGCATCGCGCACAGCGCTGTGGTGACGGCGCCCACTGCCCGGATTGTCTGCGCCAGGGCATGCTGACCGGGCCGCCCGCTGACCGAGATCGGAATCTCGCCGATACCGAATGCGTAGAGCATCGTGAACTGGCCTGCCCGCACGGCGGCTATCGGGTCACCGGCTGGCTCGAGCGTGAGCGTGACGGTATCGTGCGTCTCGTCCCGGCGGGAGCTGACCCGGTAGCTGGCTGGGACCTGACTAATCGTCATAGTGCGCCACCTGCAGCAGGAGCCGGCGCGGCGTACAGGTCGAGTATGCGGATCCTCGCAGCCTGTAGCCGGGCGATGGCCGTGACGACCAGCCGCCGGGTGAGCTGATAACCGAGCTCATGATCGGCCTCGCAGAGCTCGACGAGCGCGGTGCTGCTGAACTCGAAAGCCGAGACTGGGAGTTGCGCGATCGCGCCGAATTGCCATTGCGCAACTGGCGTCAGCCAGGACAGTCCAAGCTCATCACCAGGGCCAAGCGTTTCCACGATGATCCGCTCGCGACCCGGTACGCGCAGGTCTAGGGCAATGCGCCCGCTCCTGAGCAGCCACAGCCGGGCGGCCCTGCCGCCCTCCTCGAACAGCCGGCAGCCAGCCGGCAGCTCGACGCTGACCGCCAGCGCAGCCAGCGCCTCAAGCTGCCCGGCCGTGAGCCCGCGTGCAAATGCATGCTGACCGAGTTCGCGGGTGCTGACCCCCCTCATGTCGGCTCGCCTGATTCAGCTTCTGGCACAAGCTCGGCCCGCAGCGCCGAGATCTCTTCGGTCAGATCGATGCCGACCGGGCACCAGACGATGCACCGGCCGCAGCCGACGCAGCCGGATGAGCCGAACTGGTCATGCCAGGTACCCAGCTTGTGTGTGAGCCATTGCCGGTAGCGACTCACGCCTGATGCCCGCACCGGTCCGCCGTGTAGCTGGGAGAAGTCAAGCTCGAAGCAGGACGCCCAGCTCTGCCACCGCTCGGCGTGGTCGCCGCTCAGGTCGGTCACGTCCTCCACGCTGGTGCAGAAGCAAGTAGGGCAGGCCATTGTGCAGTTACCGCAGGTCAGGCACCGGGATGCGACGTCATCCCAGCGGGCTGCATCGTGGCTCGCGGCGAGCAGCTCGCGTAGGCCGCCAGCGTCCATGGTGCGGCCCATGTGTTCGGACGCGGCCGAAACAGCCTCACGGGCGTGCCGCACAATGCCGGGCTCCGCCGGGCGCAGCGCCAGATCGGCCAGCAGCTCCCGGCCGGCCGCCGAGCCTGCCTCGGCGACGAACTCGTGCCCGGATTCGGCGACCACCTCGGTGAGGAGCAGGTCGTAGCCTGGCCCAGCAAGGGGCCCAGTGTCCATCGAGGCGCAGAAGCACGTCTCACCTGGCTCGGTACAGTTCACCGCAACGATGAAGACCTCGGCGCGCCGCCGGGCATAGGCAGAATCCGGATGAGCGGGATAGCCGAGCACCCGGTCCTGAATCTGGATCGCACGCAGGTCGCATGGGCGCACGCCGAGGAAGGCCAGCTTGTCGGGCTGCTGCCGGAGCTCAGCCTCCGCCCGGAAGCCCCCGCCGTCATCGGTACGCGTCGCTGACCACAGCAGCTCGCGCGGCGGGTGAAGGAACTCCTTCCAGGACCCTGGACCAGCCGAGTGGCCGAAGGCGGCGTTGTCACCGCGCTGACGTAGGCGATAGCCGCCTGGTGCCAGTGTCACGCCCCAGCCGAACGGCAGCTCGCGCGCGCTGGTCAGCTCACCCAGGACGATAGCGTTGCCCGACACCCGCGGCCCTATCACCCGGTAACCCGCCGCGGCCAGGGCGCCGTGGAGCCCGTCGAGGTCGTCGGGCGCCATGTGCCACGGCTGCGCGGCCGCATCGTCATCTGACACATCTCGATCTGGCATTGCTCCCCCTGCGCTGATCACATCTGTCCATCATCGTGCTCCCGGCTGTCAGGCCGACAGAGTCCAAGGTCCGAAGGGACCGCGTCGGGAACTGGCCGGCTGCGCGGCGAAGGTCCCGCACAATCGCGGACGTTGGGCCCTGACGGGATCTGCCGTTCCCCGTTGTTATTGCAGTTGCGGGAGGGACCGAATCCCTGGTCGCGGAGTTACTGGCAGGACAGGCAGCACACCGCGAAATCCGGATCCACGAGAAGCGGATCGGTCCCTCCCGTTCCGCAGGAACCACGCGCAGCGCCGTCAGTCCCGCTCTGGCCGGGCCTTTCGCCTCTACAGCCCATAGTCGCGGACTGGCACTCTCGCGTTGAGTGGGTAGAACGAGGAGATGAGCGCCATGTCCAGCCTGGTCGGCGATGTGATGGCACGTAATGTCGTTTCGGTGCGGGAACATGCGCAATATAAGGAGATCGTTCTAGTTATGCGTGAGCGTGGCTTCAGCGCCTGCCCCGTCCTCGATGCCGATGATGCGGTCATCGGAGTGGTGTCCGAGGACGACCTGCTGGTCAAGGAGGCTTATCCCGGTAAGGCAGCGGCCGGCCTGCTGGCCCGACGTGTTAACCGGAACAAGGCGAGGGGCCTGACTGCGCGTCAGCTAATGACGCATCCGGCCATCTCGATCCGCCCGGACGCGCCCGTGGCCGAAGCCGCGCGGATCATGCATGCCAAGCATGTGAAGCGCCTGCCGGTAGTGACAGCGAACGGAAGGCTTGTCGGCATCGTCAGCCGAGTGGACCTGCTTGGGGTCTACGACCGGCCCGATTCCGAGATCGAGGCTGAGATTCGCAAGCGCGTCATCGTGGATGAGTTTGTTTTTGATGGCCTCGCGTTCAATGTGGTCGTGCTGTCCGGAGTCGTCACGATCTCTGGATCCGTCGACCACCGGGCGGTTGCCCTCAGCCTGCTCGATGCGATCCGGAAGGTGGACGGCGTGGTCGCTGTCCGCGACCGTCTCAGCTATCCGCAACACTAGATACCCGGAGAGCTGAAGAGGAGATTTGCCGTGACGACTGCCACCTTCGAGGTCCTAGATGAGGCCGAGTGCCGCCGCCTGATCGAACCGGGCGGCATTGGCAGGCTCGTATTCGCCGGAAGTTACGACTTGACTGTTCTTCCGGTCAACTACAAGGTGCACGACGGCGCGATCCTGTTCCGCACTGTGGAGTCGGGAACGACAGACGAGGACCTGCGCACGGGCATATCGCATGCGGAGTTCCGGGTGGCCTTTGAGGTGGACGAGTTCGACATGCAGGCGCGCGAAGGCTGGAGCGTGCTTGTCCAGGGCCCAGCTCATCACCTGGATTCGGCCGAGGAGCGCGCGGAAGCTGAGGCTCTGGGCATCGAGCCGTGGGCAACTGGCGAGCGTGAGCATTTCATCCGAATTACTCCGGTCCGGGTTACCGGGCGGCGAATCCGGCGTCAGCACGACGCGTAGGAGGGGAACGAATAATGCGAGCGGTTGTCTACCACAGCCCGGGTGAGAAGTCTTTCGAGGATGTGCCGGACCCGGAGATTACTGATGATGGCGACGTCATCGTGCGGGTGGACGCGACCACGATCTGCGGTACTGACCTCCACATCCTCGGTGGTGACCTGCCCGAGGTTCTGGGCGGACGGATACTCGGGCACGAGGCGGTCGGCACGGTGCACGATGCGGGCAGCGCTGTTCACACGGTGGGGGAGGGCGACCGCGTCCTGGTGTCGTGCATATCCGCGTGCGGGACGTGCAGGTACTGCCGGGAATCGCATTACGGGCAATGCCTCGGCGGCGGCGGCTGGGTGCTAGGGCACACCTGCGACGGGACACAGGCGGAGTACGTCCGGGTGCCGTTCGCGGATACCTCGACGTACCCGATCCCAGCCGGGATCAGCGACGAGCAAGCACTCATGCTGGCGGACATCCTGCCGACCGGCTACGAGGTGGGCGTGCTCAAGAGCGGTATCAGCCCGGGAGACGTTGTGGCCGTCGTGGGCTCCGGTCCGGTCGGGCTCGCAGCGATCATGGGAGCCAAGCTCTTCAGCCCGAGTCACATCGTGGCCATCGACGTGGCGGACCGGCGGCTCGAAGCGGCCAAGCAGTTCGGCGCGGACGTGACCGTCAACAACGCCGTCACTGATCCGCTATCTACGATTCAGGCCCTGACTGATGGCCTCGGTGCGGACGTGACCATCGAGGCTGTCGGAAAGCCCGAGACCTTCGAGCTGGCCGTCGCGCTGACCAGGCCCGGAGCCAGGGTGGCGAATGTCGGCGTGCATGGGAAGCCCGCGGCGCTGCACCTGGAAGACCAGTGGATCAGGGACATCACGATCAGTACGGGGCTCGTGGATACGTACTCGACCCCGATGCTGCTGCGGCTGCTGGCTACTGGCCAGCTTGACGCGAGCAGGCTCATTACGCACCGGTTCAGCTTCGACGACTTCGACGAGGCCTACGACGTAGTCTCCCGCCCGGCCGACACTGGCGCGCTGAAGGTAGTGCTCAGTCGCTGAGGCAGGCGGAGGTGGCAGGTCATGAGCGAGATGGCAGCACAGTTAGCCGAAGTTAACCCGGTCGCAGAACCGGAGGCCCTGGCTGACGTGCCCGTCAGGCGGGTAATCGTCGGTGTGGATGATTCTGGGCCCGGCCTGGCTGCGCTAGCGGTGGCGACAGAGCTGGCCAGGCGGCGAGACGCGCAGCTGATCGCGGTGCGTTCCTGGGCGCTGGGCTTGCCGCGACACGGCGGGCGCCGGATGCGCTACCTTTCGCATCCGCATGTGGTACTGAGATTCTCCGGAACCGAGCAGCGCGCCGCCGCGAAAGTCCTGGTGCGGCGCGCGTTTCGGCGCGCATTCGGCCGGATGCCCGCCGACGTGCCGGTCGAGATCAAGACACCGTGCTCCGATCCGGCTCTTGCGCTGGTCGGCTTGGCCAGGCGACCGGGAGACGTACTAGTTGTGGGACGAGAGTCCGGCCACCCCGTGCGCCGGCTCATCCACGGGTCGGTCAGCCAGTACTGTGTCCGGCACGCCCGCTGCCCGGTGCTGCTGGTCCCGGAGTCGGGTCGGGCTAGGGAAGTCGGGCGCGCCTAGCTGCATCCAGGATGTCGCCGCTCGGCCGAGTCACCTGGCATATGCCTCACGGCCGCAGCCACAGCACTTGCCCCGAGCCCTACCCGGTCTGAGGTAGGCACTGCTGCTACGGAAACAGGCCGTGCAGCGGGAAGACTGCGTTCCTTGTCGCCATGATCGCCTGATCTACCGGCTCAGCTGGGTCATGGCCGGTCTCCCAGCTGGGGAAACCAGCGCTGGCCCCGTCGGTCATGAGCTCGGGAGCCGACTCAGCTGCGACCCACTCCACGTACTCACGCCACAGCCTCGGCGTAGGCGTGTCCGGCTCGATGGCCTGGCCGGAGGCTTCGGCGAGCAGATGCGTCCAGGTCCTCGGCACAACCTGAACGAGCTGGTAGCCGCCGCCGCCGGTGAGCAGCCATCGGCCATCGGTGAGCTCGTGCGCCAGCTGATGTACGGCCGCATGCGCGGCACGCTGTGCGTCGACGGTGATCTGCAAGTTGGCTAGCGGATCGCTCCAGTGCGTATCGCAGCCGTGCTGGCTGACCAGGATCTGCGGCCGGAATTGTCGGAGCAACGGCGGCACCACTGCGTGCAGGGCGCGGAGCCAGCCGGCGTCCCTGGTGCCAGGCGGTAGTGCCACGTTGACCGCCGAGCCCTCGGCAGCCGGGCCGCCGGTCTCGGTCGGCAGTCCGGTTCCAGGGAACAGCGTCGCAGGATTCTGGTGCAGGCTGATCGTCAGGACCCGCGGATCGTCCCAGAAGGCCGCCTGAACGCCGTCGCCGTGATGGACGTCGATGTCGACGTAGGCAATGCGCTCGATGCCCTGCTCGAGCAGCCAGGCGATAGCGATCGCGGGGTCGTTGTAGATGCAGAAGCCGCTGGCGTTGCCGCGCATAGCGTGGTGCAGCCCGCCAGCGATGCTGGCCCCGTGCCGCGCCGCTCCCGACATCACCGCGCGAGCTGCGCTGAGTGTCGCGCCTGTCACCAGCGCCGCTGCCTCGTGCATGTCGGCGAAGACCGGATCGTCGTCGGTACCCAGCCCGTGCCGGAGCAGCGTAGCCGCGTCCAGTTCCGGACCGCTGCCCCCGGCGGCCATCGTGCCCGCCGTCTTGACCACCTCGATGTACCGCCGATCGTGAATGAGCTGAAGCTCATCGTCGGTCGCAGGCCCGGCTGGCGTCACCGTCACGCCGTTGCGTGACAGCACTCCGAGCGCCTGGGCAAGCTCCATGGTGAGCTTTACCCGGATCGGCGCCAGCGGGTGCTGGGGCCCGAAGTCATAGCTGGCCAGCCGCTC
>Ga0335075_10004798_pt1 | contig 21061 bp, 13 predicted proteins | sample Lox_Sample_24_FD_206723 | JGI IMG/M metagenome (GOLD analysis project Ga0335075, IMG submission 206723) | Soil microbial communities from Loxahatchee National Wildlife Refuge, Florida, United States - Lox_Sample_2.4 | ecosystem: Environmental > Terrestrial > Soil > Wetlands | place: USA...
GCCACCAGCGCAGCAGTGCCCCGGCGCTCGCGCCCACACTGATCGCCACGATCGACTTCCACATGCCCGGTACCGCCTCTCAAAAGCGGCAAAGGCTACGCCAACCGTACTCCAGCGGCCAGTGCCGCCCGGGGATGCGCCGGTAGCGTTATCGGAGCCTGCCTGGCTTGACACGGCGCGTGCCCGCCTCTCATACTTCACTTGATGGTAATGTATAAAGAAGAGCGCCTCGATCGCATTTTTTCCGCCCTCAGCGATCCGACGCGCCGCTCCATACTGGCGCGTCTCGAGGCGGAGCCGAGGCTCTCCATCAGCGATCTGGCCGAGCCCTTTGCGATGACCATGCCGGCGGTGCTGAAGCACCTGGAGGTCCTTTCCGGAGTCGGGCTCATTCGCCGCTCCAAGGCCGGCCGGACCGTATGGGTAGAGATAGAGGCCGGCTCGATGAAGGCCGCAATGGATTGGCTGCAGCGCCATCGCCTCTTCTGGACGACGAGTCTCGACCGGCTGGCTCACTACGCGGAAGAGAAGGAGCGGCAAACCGGAGGTAAGGACAAATGACAGAGGCCGTCCTGGTGCGCCGTATCGCCGCCCGGCCCTCGATCGTCTTCGACGCCCTCGTGACCGAGGATGGCATCGCATCGTGGTGGGGGCCGCACGACGAGCCTGCCATCTCCGCGCAGGTGGATGCACGGGTGAACGGAACCTTCCACGTTCGCTTCCGCACTGCCGATGGCCGCGAGCATGAGTGCGCCGGGCAGTTCCTCGAGATCGTCAAGCCCACACGCGTCGTGCTCACCTGGCGCTGGGCCGAGGGCGGCGAGCCCGACGAAGTCGCGGCGGACAATGTCTCCAGGGTGGAGTTCCGCCTGCGTGCGATCGATACCGGCACCGAGCTCACCCTGATCCACTCCGCTTTGACGACCGAGGTCTCGGCCCGCAGTCACGCGGGCGGATGGGGCGGCGCTCTCGAGAAACTCCTGCGACAATATCCCGAAAAGAATCAGCAGCCGTGAACAAAAAGCCATGTCAGACCCGACGCGCCTCGCGCGCGCCGCTGATCTCGTTGCTCGCCCTGACCTCGACCGTTGCGGCGTGGGCGTTGCCCGGTGCCGGCGGCTCGGCTGAGGCGGCCATGGCCTCGATCGATCCCTATCTCATGGCAAACAAGGACCAGGAGATCGCGCTGGCGCGCAGCGCGGCGCCTGCCGCGGTCGCGGCACACGCCGCCGTCATGGTGCTGGAGCGGCACGGCTATGTCACCGCGGTAACGGGAACCAACGGCTTCGTTTGCCTCGTCGTCAGATCGTGGGACCACGATTTCGATGCGAAGAGCGGCGAGTTTTGGAATCCGAAGTTCCATGCGCCGTTTTGCCTCAACGCCGCAGGCGCGCAATTCGAGCTCACCATCTACCTGATGCGAACCCAATGGGTGCTCGCGGGCGCATCCGAGAAGGACATGGCGGCGCGCGAGAAGGCCGCGTGGGCCGCGGGTAAATTGCAGGAGCCGAAGGCCGGCGCAATGTGCTACATGATGTCCAGGCGCGGAGATCTGGGCGACGGATCGCCGTGGCATTCGCATGTCATGTTCTACCTCCCGCGCGAACAACAGGCCTCGAGCTGGGGCGCCAACCTGCCACGCGTTCCCATCATGGGCGCCGCCAGCGATCACGCCACCATATTCTTCGTCCTGGTGCCATTCTGGTCCGACGGGACACCGGAATCGGGCGCCGAGTAGGGCGCCTCGTACCCCGATCGTTGCGCCGAGCTTCACGCCCCGGCTCCTCACGCCGGCATGAGCCTCCTTGCGCACCTCGCTTGACAGCCATTGTTGTCGCGCGCACACTTTACCAACTGGTAATGTATATCAATCGGGGTACGTGTTGCCATCGCGCAACAGACGGCATCCCGGGGGGAACTCAGTTGCGTAATGTCATGGGTGTCAGATATTCCGTCAGGCGCGCGCTCGCGCTCGCCGCACTCGCCGCCTGCGGAGCGGGCAGCCTCGCGGCGCACGCGCAGCAGGCCGTCGGCGTCACCGCCAGCACCACCGCTGCCAGGAGCACAGCCGCCAAGAGCGCTGCCGCCAAGAGCGCTGCCGCCAAGGCGACCACCGCGAAAGCCCCGATCGTGCTCGCACAGACGACTCCACCGCCACCCGCCAGCAGCGCCCTGCCGCCGCCGGTGCTTCAGACCGTGGTGGTCACGGGCACTCTGATCGCGAGGCCGGCGGTCGAGACCGCAGAGGCGATCACGGTGATTCAGTCATCGACTCTGCAGAGCATGGGAATCGTGAATGTGGAGCAGGCGCTGGATACCGTCACCTCGAACAGCCCCGAGATCAACGTGGCGGCATCCGTAGGGTCGTATTCGGGAGGCGGTACCTACGCCAACCTTCGTGGCCTCGGCAGTGACCGCACCCTCGTGCTCCTCGACGGCCAACGCCTGGCCCCGAATGCTTTCAACGAGAATGACACCAGCGGGGCGGTCGATCTGAGCGGCATCCCGTTCTCGGCGATCCAGAGCGTCCAGGTGTTGAGGGAGGGCGCCTCGGCGCTGTATGGCTCGGATGCCATCGCGGGCGTCATCAACTTCATTACCCGGAAGAATTACCAGGGAGGCGAAATCGACGCCAGTCTCGATCACCCGCAGCAGCCGGGGGGCGGCTCGGGTAACGCCGAGTTCACGTTCGGCCATGGCGACCTGGTCGGCGATGGCTACAACTTCATGATCACGGGAAGCTACAGCGGGCAGCAGGAGCTGCGGGCGACGCAGCGGTCGTTTTCCGCCGAGGGTTTTGAGCCGGCGCTGGGTATCGCCAGTACCAACGATCCGGGAACCTGGCCCGCGACCATAATAGACGCCAACGGCAACTACTGGCAGCCCGATTTTCCCGCCTGCCCGGGCAATCCGTTCCTCACCACGTATTTCGGCGTCTGCTCGTACCGCTATTCCGCCGCGACCGATCTGATTCCGAAGTCGAACGAGGCGTCCGGGTTGCTGTCCATCACCAAGGAGCTGCCGGCGAACAATACGCTGGCCGTTCAGTACTTCTACACCCGCTCCACGGCGACCGGTTATTCCGGTCCGATGTTCTATTCTTTCGAGATGACGCCCCAGGCCGACCCGGCCTATTTTCCGAGATCGGCGGCCGGGCTGACTTGCGAGACGTACGTTTCCGCCTGTAGTGGCGCCACGCCTGACCTGACCGATCCCATCAGCGCGGTCTGGACCGACCCCAACAACAGCCGATATGGTGAGGACATCAATACCGAGCAAAGGGCCCTGATAACCTTCTCCGGAGTGAACGCCGGCTGGAACTACGCGCTCGAGCTCGACCTCACCGAAAACGAGAACTCGGATGCCTGGACCGGAGGCATTCCCAATGAGGCAGTGCTCGCGCCCACCGTCGATCCGGTCACCGGGGCGCGGATCCTCAGCAATCTGATCAACCCCTTCGGCCCGCAGAGCGCGGCCGGCCAGGCTCTGATCAACAGCAGCTATATCAACGGCGTATACCAGGCCGGCAAGATGAAGACGTGGATCGTCGGCGGCCATGCCAGCCATGAATTGGGCGATGTGTTCAATGCGGGCATCCCGGCGACCGTGGCGCTGGGCTTCGATATGGAAGGCGACAATTTCGACATCGGCACCACTCCCTATAACAACCTGGTCGAGGCCGCAAGCGGTCTCACGGCCTCCGCGGTCGATGCGAGTCGCAGGATACAGGCGGTCTTCGTGGAGCTGGACGTGCCCATGTCGAAGAGCCTCGATGTCGACATATCGGATCGTCAGGACCGGTACAGCGATTTCGGCACGACCAACAACGGCAAGGTGACGGTGCGCTATCAGCCGGCCGCCTTTGTTACCTTCCGTGGAGCGGCATCCACCGGCTTCCGTGCGCCCACGCTCTACAATCTCTATTCGCCGAATTTCCTCGCGGCCTCGACCAGCGGCAACATGGGAAACAACAGCCCGTTCTGCACGCCCGGCAACTACAACACGGAGTGGTCGCAGGCGGTTTGCAATACGCAGGGACTCGGGTTGTTCGGCGGCAACAGGCATCTGACGCCCGAAACATCGCAGAATTTCGATTTCGGCGTCGTGGTCGCGCCGGTCACGAATCTCGGTATCACGCTCGACTATTACCGGATCCTCCTCAAGAACACCATTGGACAGATTCCGGCTCAGTCCATCTACGACAACCCGGATGGATTCACCAGCGAGATCGTGACCAACAGCAGCGGCACGCTCACTCCTTCGATCGATGAGGCCACGGATTGCATTCCTTACACGCAACCGACCTGCGGATACATCTCGCTGGCGGACCAGAACACCGGGCAGATCACGACCGACGGCTTCGATCTGAGCGTCAACTACCTGCAGCGCACCCCGATCGGTGTCTTCCGCGAGGACCTGGAAGGGACCGCGGTCACGCAGTTCCGGCTGCAGCAGTACACCGGCGGTCCGGTCCTCAACCTGGTGGGCTGGTACCAGGGAGGGGATCTGTATCAGCCGGCGCTGCGCTGGCAGCACGAGCTGCGGGTCGACTGGACGAGCCCGCAAGGCAAGTGGGGCGGCGGGTTGAGCAACCGCTTCTACTCATCCTACATCGACGAGTTCGACATCGGGCCGACCAATTCGGGTCCGCAAAGGACCGTGAGCAGCTATTCGACCTGGGAAGCGTATGGATCCTACAAGCCGCTCCCGGGCCTCACCGTGCTGTTTGGAATTCAAAACGTGCTCAACACGGATCCACCGTTCACCAACGCTTCGCAAAATAACTTCGCGGCGGGCTACGATGCGCTCTTCACGAATCCCATCGGGCGCGACTTCTACGTCAACCTGAAGTACCAGTTCCTCTGAGCCGCGCGATTTCCCGATAACCGCGCAGGTCTCCTCTCGCGGATATCCCTTGCGTCGGCCCTTCGGGGCCGACTTTTTTCCCCGGACTCCCCTGTGGGGGACGCTACAGCACTTGCCGTCCCTTCGCGATGGCGGCTTCGAGCTGCTGCTCGCCGGCCCGAGCCTGCTGGTCGAGGTCCTTGAAGACCTCGTGCTCCGCCGGGCTCGGCATCTCGTAGGCAAGGTCGATGTTGGAAGCGAGATAGGCGAGGTGGCTGCGCAGCTCCGTCTCGTGGATCACCGAGCCTTCGCTCGAGTGCAGGTCGAGCTGCACGTAGCCGCCGATCGCCTCATCGAGCGCCGCGAGCGCAGCGTGCCCCTTGTCGGCCGCTATCCTGTGGCGGGCGACTGCCGCCTCGAGCTTCTGACGCACGGCGATCGCCTGATTGAGCGTTTTGTCGAGTGTGTCGAGAGCCGTGTGGATCTGCATCTCGAGCGCCAGGCGCTGCTGCAGCGCATCGGGCGCGGGATGCAGGCGCGGGTCGAGCGCGACCTCGAAGGATCGCTGTGACTTGCGACCGTCGTATTCCAGCACCACGGTGTAGCGGCCGGGTACCACGGTCGGGCCCTGCACCGAGTCCTCGAGGCCGCCCGCGGCGATCGGCGGCTGGAAGCCGGTGACTTCCGTGGCCTCTGTGTAGCGCAGGTCCCACTGCAAGCTGTTGGAGCCGGCAGTAATGGCGGTGTGCTTCTCATCCGCCTGCTGCTTCTCCTCGCTCGGCGTGAGGTTGTCACGCTGCGCCGCCGTCAGCTTCGGCTGCTTGGTCTTCAAGTGCAGCGCGAACGTGCGGACCACGCGCCCGTCGCTGTCGAGGAAGGTGAGGCTCACAGGCACCTTGCCGTGGTAAGTATCGGGGACGTGGAAGAACACGGTCGCGCCAAAGGGCGGGTTGCTGCCCACGTCGTGCTGATACTTCGCCATCTCGCTCGAGCCATAGGCGTGGCTCAGCCACGCCGTTTCCGGCGCGAACACCTGCACGTCATCTGCGCCGACGGACGGCTGTAGGGACATCTGCTCCAGCAGGGCGAGATTGTCCAGCACCCAGAACGAGCGGCCGTGTGTTGCGACGGCGACTTCCCCCTGACGCACGTTGATGGCGATATCGCGCACCTGCACGTGCGGCAGATTGAGCGACAGCGGCTGCCAGTGCGCGCCGCCGTCGAGAGTCACGAACACCGTGCTCTTGGTGCCGAGGAAGATGAGCCGCGGATCGGACGGATCCTGACGAATCGCCAGCGCATACTCATCGTCCGGCAGCCCGGTCGTCATCGCGGTCCAGTGCTGACCATAGTCCGTGGTCTCGTAGACGTAGGGGTGGAAGTCATCCCACATATATCGCGAGGCCGTGAGATACGCAGTACCCGCCGTCTGATGCGAGGGCTCGATGGCGCTGATCTCGGCCCACTGCGGCAGATCGGGCGGCGTGATGGCCTGCCACGACTTGCCGCCATCGCGCGTGATGTGCACCAGGCCATCGGCCGAGCCCGCCCAGATCTCCTGCCTGTCGAGCGGCGAGACCGCGAGCGCCGAGACGTCCGGGAAGATCTCCGCCGAGGTCTGGTCGAGATCGATCGGGCCGCCGCTCGGCCGCTCGGTCGCGGGGTCGTTCCGCGTCAGGTCGGGGCTGATCGTGCTCCAGGTGTGGCCGTAGTCCTCGCTCTCCAGCACGACCTGCGAGGCGATCAGCAACGCCTTCGGGTCGGCTGGCGAGAAGAAGACGGGATGCGTCCAGCCGAAGCGATACTTCTGCTCCGCCGAGGAGGAGCCCTCGAGGTAATCCGGCCAGGGGCTGACGTCGTGGAACTGCCCGGTCGCGAGGTTGTAGCTGAGGAAGATGCTGAAGTAGCCGCTGCCGTAGGTGACGTTGGGATCGCCGGGCTTCGGCGCGACGAAGGTGCTCTCGCCGTAGGCGACCTCGTTCCAGTCACCGAGCGGGATCATTCCGTGCGCGGTGGCGCTCGGCCCCTCGAAGGAGCCCTCGTCCTGCTGCGCGCCGTAGATGTGGAACGGGAACTGGTCATCGACCGCCACGTGATAGAACTGGCCCGTCGGCTGATTGTGGTCACCGCTCCAGGTCTTGCCGCCGTCGGTGGAAACCGTGCCACCGCCGTCATTGCCTTCGAGCAGCACCTTCGGGTCGTTGGGATTGACCCACACGATGTGGTTGTCGCCGTGCGGGGTATGGAGCTTGGAGAAATTCCGGCCACCGTCGCGCGACACCCACAGCGCATCGACCTCGGGGACGTAGACGACCTCGGCGTTCGTCGGATCGGAGTAGATGCTCATGTAGTAGAAGGCGCGCTGGCGCAGGCTCCAGTTGGAGTTCACGCGATGCCAGCTGCCGCCGCCGTCATCGGAGCGGAAGACCCCGCCGTGCTTCGCCTGCGCGATCGCGTACACCACCTGCGGATTGCTGGCGGCGACCGCGACGCCGATGCGGCCGAGGAGCCCGTGCGCGAAGCCTGAATTGCGCGAGATCTCCGTCCAATGGGCGCCGCCGTCGCTGCTCTTGTAAAGGCCGCTGCCCGGGCCGCCGTCATAGAGCGCCCATGGCGTGCGGTACGCCTGCCACATGGACGCGTAGAGAACCTGCGGGTTGCTCGGGTCCATCACCAGGTCGATGACGCCGGTCTTGTCGTCGACGTAGAAGATCCTGCTCCAGGTCCTGCCGCCGTCGGTCGACTTGAACACGCCCCGCTCGGGGTTGGATGTGAAGACGTGGCCCATGGAGGAGGCATACACCACGTCGGGGTTATGCGGATCGATCACGATCGCGCTGATGGTGTGCGTGTCGGCGAGCCCGGCCGCGTGCCAGTGCTTGCCGGCATCGTCGGAGCGGTAGACTCCATCCCCGGTGATGACATCGCCGCGGATGTCGCTTTCACCCGTGCCGATGTAGATCACCTTCGGGTCGGAAGGCGCCACCGCGATCGCCCCGATGCTGTCACTCGAGCCGGGCAGCGCGTGGTCCGTGATGTTGGTCCAGCTGACACCGTAATTGGTGCTCTTCCAGACCCCGCCATCGACCCCGCCGATGTAGAAGAGATCGCGCTGCGAGGGCACTCCCGCGACGGCGACGACGCGGCCACCGATGTAGGGGCCGACACTCCGCCACTTGAGCTTGGCATCGGGACCCTGCGAGGGTGCGGCGGCGGCGGCGGTGAGCGCCGCGAGGATGAGCGCGGCCGCCGTGGCCGCGAGCCGTCGAGACCCGTACCAGCCGGACGAGCCAGTGGCGCCTGTCATGACCTAGCCTCCCACGGACGGGCCGGGACGGTCCGACCGTTTGATTGTTCTTCAGACGTGCCGAATGCGCTCCGGGATCATAGGGGAAGGCCGCGCGCGGTTTCCAGCCGCATCGATGAGCCGTGCTCTTCCTGCGGCGGACAGGTCGCTTCGCGGCTGGCGCCCGCGGCGCGGGGTGGGGCGGGCATAGCCATTGCTGTCCTTCGCCCGATGCGCAGTGGGACGTCCCAATCTACAGGTTCGGCCGCAGGCCTGCCGCCCGTCATGGTCCTCGCCGATCACTTCGGTTACGCCGGCGGTGTGCGCCACGGTGTCACCACTTACCTGTTGCACGTGCTGCCGCTGCTCGCGGCCGCGGGTGTCGAGTTGACGGTGTGCTTCCTGCGCGCGCCGCATGCAGCCGCCGCCGAGCTGCGGGCGCGCGGAATCCAACCCGTCTTCCTCGATGCCGGCAAGTGGGATCCCACTGTTGCATTGCGCATCGCCGCGCTCGCCCGGCGCAACGGCGTGCGTCTGTTGCATGCGACGGGGGTGAAAGGAACGCTCGCGGCACGCATCGCCGCGCGGCTCACCGGCGCGCGAACCCTGTTGCATGTCCATGACCTCAACGATCCCGGCGCGGTGCTCGGCGCGCTGCAGCGGCTGCTGGCGCGGCCCACGGATGCCGCCGTATGCGTTTCCCAGGCCGTGCGGGAGTTGGCGTCGGGCCGTTATCACGTGCGCCCGGAGCGGGTGTGCATCGCCCGCAATGGCGTCCCCCTCGAGGCCCTGAGGCAGGCCGGCGCCGGCGCGCGCTGCCACGTCCGGGCCGAGCTCGACATCGAGCCCGGACGGCCGCTGCTCGCTGTCATCGGCCGCCTGCATCCCGTCAAAGGCCACCGCGCGCTGCTGGCGATGCTGCCGGCCATTGTGCGAAGCTGCCCGCGGGCGCAGCTCCTCGTGATCGGCGACGGGCCGGAGCGGCCGGCCTGCGAGGCCCTTGCGCGCGATCTCGGGATCTCGGGGCAGGTACGGTTTCTCGGCAAGCGCGGCGATGTTCCCCGGCTGCTTTCCGCCGTTGACCTGGTGTTGATGCCGTCGCAATCCGAAGGTCTCGGGCTCGCGGCCATCGAGGCCCTGGCCGCGGCTCGTCCGGTCATCGCCTTTGCGGTGGGGGGGCTGCCCGAGGTGGTCGTCGACGGGCTGAACGGACGCCTGGTCCCGCCGGGGGACTGCGAGGCCTTCACGAAGGCTGTGATCGAGACCCTGCGCGCTCCCGGTCGGCGGTTCTCCTACGCACGAGGCGCAGCTTCGAGCGCCCAGAGATTCGGGGTCGAGGCGCACGTGCAGCGGCTGATCGACTGCTATCGAATGGCCCTCGCCCCCTGATCCCGGGTCCCGGGGGGCCCCCACCCCCGCCGTGGTAAATTAGGGGACGAGAAGACGGGGAGATCGATGGTGAATGCCTCGAACCAGAGCGTGAAGAGCGCAGTACCGAGCCAGCGGCCGGCGGGCCCGCCTCCCGACGATTTCGGCGGCACCGAGCACTCTTCGCCGGAGCGCTCCGGGAGGCCCCCCCAGCCGGCCGGCGCCCGCTCGGTGGAGGGGCGGCTCCTCGCGCGTCTGCTCGAGTATTTCGGCAACCCGCCGCTCGAGTTCGTCCTCTGGACCGGCGAGCGCATCGCGCCGCCAGGCTCGGTACCCGTCGCGCGCGTGCGAATTTCGAGCCGCGCGACCCTGCTCGGCATCCTGGCCGATCCCCAGGTGCGGTTCCCGGACGCCTACAGCGAGGGGCGCCTGGAGATCGAGGGCGATCTCGTTCAGCTCCTCGAGACGATCTATCACGGCGGGCGCGGCGGCCCGCGGGCCTCGGCGGTCAGGCTTCTGATCGATCGGCTGCGCCGGCCGCGTGCCAACTCACTGACCGGCTCGCGCGAGAACATCCACCATCATTACGACATCGGCAACGAGTTCTACTCGCTCTGGCTCGGGGAGACGATGGCCTACACCTGCGCCTACTATCCGACGCCGGCGACCACGCTCGATGAGGCGCAGACCGCGAAGATGGACCACGTCTGCCGCAAGCTCCGCCTGCGTGCGGGAGAGAGCGTTGTCGAGGCCGGATGCGGCTGGGGGACGCTCGCGCTTCACATGGCGCGGCACTACGGGGTGAAGGTGCGCGCTTTCAACATCTCCCACGAGCAGGTGGCTTACGCGCGCGCGCGCGCCAGGAGCCTCGGCATGGCCTCCCAGGTCGAGTACGTCGAGGACGATTACCGGAACATCTCCGGCCGCTACGACGCGTTTGTCTCCGTCGGCATGCTCGAGCACGTCGGCGTCGAGAACTATCCGCAGCTCGGCGATGTGGTCGCGCGCAGTCTCGGCACGAGCGGCCGCGGCCTCATTCATTCGATCGGCCGCAACCGGCCGGCGCCGCTGCAGCCGTGGATCGTGAAGCGGATCTTTCCGGGGGCCTATCCGCCCTCGCTCGCGGAGATGATGCGCATCTTCGAGCCGCATGACTTCTCCGTGCTCGACGTCGAGAATCTGCGCCTGCACTACGCGCAGACGCTGCGCCACTGGCTGGCGCTCTTCGAGGTCGCGAGCGGCAGCGTGCGCGAGATGTTCGACGAGAAATTCGTGCGCATGTGGCGGATGTATCTGGCGGGCTCGATCGCCGGATTCACGACGGGGGCTCTGCAGCTCTTCCAGGTGGTATTCGCGCCGCGGGACAACAACGATGTGCCGATGACCCGCGAGCACCTCTACGCGCGCTGAGCCGCTCATGCGCACCCATGATGTCCTGATCGTCGGCGGCGGCCCGGCGGGCTCGAGCGCCGCCTGGAAGCTCAAGCAGGCGGGCGCCGACGTGCTGGTGCTCGACAAGGAGCGCTTCCCGCGTCTGAAGCTCTGCGCCGGATGGATCACTCCGGAGGTGGTGCGCGACCTCTCCCTGGACATCGGCTCCTATCCGCATCGCTTCCTCACCTTCGACCGCCTGCACATCCACGTGAAGGGGCTGCACCTTCCCGTGCGCTGCGTGCAACACTCGATCCGGCGTGTGGAGTTCGACGCCTGGCTCCTCGAGCGCTCCGGCGCGCCGGTGTTGGAGCACAGCGTGCGCAACATCCGCGAGGAGGGCGGCGACTACATCATCGACGACGCGTTCCGTTGCCGCCATCTCATCGGCGCGGGCGGCACCCGCTGCCCGGTGTACCGCACGCTCTTCCGGCAGCTCAACCCGCGGGCGAGCGAGCTGCAGACCGTCACTCTGGAGCACGAGATCGAGTACGACTGGCGCCAGCCCGACTGTCACCTCTGGTTCTTCGACAACGGCCTGCCGGGGTACGCCTGGTACGTGCCGAAGCAGAACGGCTGGCTCAATGTCGGCATCGGCGGCATGGCGGATCGCATCAAGGCCGGCAACCGCTCGATTCACGACCACTGGGAGCTCTTCACCGGCATGCTCGGCACCAGGCTCGCCAAGGGAGCCCGTTACGATCCCGCCGGCTACAGCTACTACCTGCGCGGCCGGGTGGATGTGACTCGCCGGGGCAATGCCTTCATCGTCGGCGACGCCGCGGGCCTTGCGACACGCGACATGGCCGAGGGGATAGGTCCCGCGGTGCGCAGCGGCCTCGAGGCGGCCGAAGCCATCCTGCACGGCAAGGAGTACCGCCTGGATGGGGTCACCGGGGCCAGCCTGGGAGGAGGGCTCGCCAGCCGCCTGCTCGACTGGGCGATGACCCGGGGGGCCGGACGTCAGCCGCAGGCGGCTGTTGCCTAGCGCCCCCGCGCGCTTCATCGCGTGCTGTCTACACGCGTGCCGGTCACCACTGTTGCGCCGCCGCAACGCGAAGCGGCGACGATACTCCGCCCGGGGCGCCGCCGGAACGTGTATGCTTTACGCCACGGTTACAGGGACCTGCGACTCAAGACTGCGAGGGGTTATCGCAGCCGCAGGGCCCCGGGGAGGGGGCGCATGTTGCGGAAGATTGGCGTGCTCGGGGTGGCTATCGCCGCCCTCGGTCTCGTTGCCTGCGGTGGCACCAACAGTCCGACCGGCACGGTGGCGAGCGGCAACCAGCGAGGCACCCTGGTCGACAATCCGGCGGTGCGCGTCGCCTCGCTCAATGCGGCGGACTTCACCGCGCAGCTCGACGCCACCAGCTCGGGTCCGCAGCTGATCGAGCTCGCCGGCACACCGACCTGCGGCGTGGACTTCTACTACTTCAAGTACTGGACCGTCGCGCCTGACGACTCGGCGCAGATGGCATCCGGCGCGATCATGGTGCCCACCGGGACCGCGGCACCCTGCACCGGTCCACGGCCCATCGTGCTGTACGCCCACGGTACTACGCCCGTTTCCACGTACAACATCGCCGACATCAGCGATGCCTCGAACGCAGCCAACCAGGAGTCGGCGATCATCGCCGCGGTATTCGCCGCCCAGGGCTACATCGTGGTGGCGCCCAATTACCTCGGCTATGATATCTCGACGCTCGGCTATCATCCCTACGTCGTTGGGGCCGCGAACGCGAACGACATGATGGATGCGCTGACGGCGGCCCGCACCGCGCTGCTCAGCAGCTTCACGCCGGCCACGAGCGACAGCGGCAAGTTGTATGTCACCGGTTATTCCGAGGGTGGCTATGTCGCAATGGCGACGGTCAGGGCGATGCAGGCGGGCGGCGAAAGCGTCACCGCATCGGCGCCGTCTTCCGGGCCTTATGCATTGGAAGCGTTCGGTGATTCGCTGTTCTTCGGTCAGGTCGATATCGGCTCAACGGAGTTCGCCCCGCTGTTGAGCACCAGCTACCAGAACGTCTACGGCAACGTCTATACGCAGCCGTCGGATGTGTATTCCTCGACTTACGCAACCGGCATCGACACACTGCTGCCGAGCCCGACTCCCATTGCGTCCTTGTTCCAGAACGGCAAGCTTCCGGAGACGGCGCTGTTCGACAGCACGACACCGACTTCCTCGACTCACATTCCCCAAGTGGACGCGGCGGCCGACGCGCTGCTCGCGCTGCCGGGCAGTCCGCCGTACAGCCCCGAGCAGGTGAGCCTGTTCGACCTGGGATTCGGCAGCCCTTATCTGGTGAACAACAGCTACCGCGTGACTTACGTCGACGATGCGGTCATCAACCCGGACCAGGCGGAGATGACGCTACTCGCCGGCGGAACCCTGACTTCGAGCGACGTGGCGCTGGCGAGCACCTCGTCGGTCGGGCTACGCAAGGACTTTGCGGCCAACGACATGCGCTCCGGCTGGTCGCCGGAGGAGCCGATGCTGATGTGCGGCGGCGATGCGGATCCGACCGTGTACTTTCAGAACACGCAGATCATGGCCGCATTGTGGACGCCGTACGTGCAGGGTGGTCTCGTGACCGTGCTCGACCTCAATGGGACGCCGCAGGCCGGCAACCCCTTCGCGCCCCTGCAGGTGGCGTTGCAGCAGACGGAGGCGCAGCTCGTCGCCACCGAGGGCGCATCCGCGGTCGCGTCCTATCACAGCACCGAGTTACCGTTCTGCATGGTGGCGGCGCGCGGTTTCTTTGCGCAAGTTCCGTAAGTGCGGCGAGAGAGGATCATGCACAAGAAAATAGTGACTCTGGCGCTCGGGGCTGCCGTCGCGCTCGCGGCATCGGGAGCATTTGCGGGTGATGCCGGGCCGAACGATGTCCGGGTGGGCATGTATTTCGTGTACTTCGATTCCACCGCGACCGATATCTACGGACCGTACACGCCGCCGGGGTTGAACCTCAAAGTCAACAGTCTGGAGACGCTGTATCTCGCGTACGTCCGCTCCCTGTCGACTCACTTCAAGGTCGAGCTCGCGTTCGGCTACCCGCCGCTCACGAGGACCGTGGGCAGCGGGCCGACGACGCTCGGCTCGGTTCCTTACAACGGTCAGTCCATCGCGACGGCGCGCTGGTTCTCGCCGACGCTCCTCTTCGAGTACGAGTTCGGCGATGCGAATTCCCGCTTCCGCCCCTACGTCGGTGCCGGTGTGAACTACACGAAGTTCCTGGCACGTCAGTCGACGGCCGCAGGTGATGCGGCGAGCGGCGGTCCTACCTCGATCTCACTGCCGGCATCCCTCGGGCCGGCCGCGACGGTTGGGCTGAGCTACGAGATCACCGATCGCTGGCACGTCTACGCCTCTTACTCCGCCGCTATCGTCGACAGCAAGCTGACGGCGGACACGGCCGGGATCCTCCGCACCTCGCAGATCCAGTTCTTTCCGATGACGCTGGTGGTTTCCGCGGGGTACTCGTTTTAACGACAGCGGGAACTGGCGGGTAGTATGCTGGTCCTAGCTCGGTGCCGGGCTAAGGGCGGAGCGTTCCAGTAACGAAAATCATGGGCTGCGCGCGACAGATGGCCTTTACCGGTCCGCTGCTCTGCGGGCCCTCGCGGCGCGCCGCGAGGCCGCGGCTCCTGCTCCTGCTGCTGATCCTGTTCGCTGCTGTCGGCTTGCGCCTGCTCGTCCCAGTCGGCTTCATGCCCGCGACGGATGGCACGCTCTCGGTGACGATCTGCCGCGACGGCTTCCCGCCCGTGCCGCAACAGCATCAGCAAGGGCATGGGGACGCTGACGGCGACGCCTACTGTGCCCTTACTACTGGATTCAGCTCCGCGCCGCCGCCCCTGCTCGTGGTGGCGCTGGGGCTGCTCGTCGCCTGCCTGGGAGTCGTTCTCACGGCGGTGCCGGCGCCCGTCGGCAACCGCTTCGTCCACATTCCCCAGGCCCGCGGCCCTCCCGCTCCCACCTGACCTCGATTCGATGATCAGCCGTTTCGACGGCCCCGGGGTGGAGTCTCCGCGGCCGGCGCGCGGCTACACGCGAAACCCGGTGCGGGCCGCAGCGGCCCGCGGAGCACTCGTTTGAAATCAATTTTTGTCGGCCGCGCACCTGCGGTGCACGCGGCTCTGGCTGCGTTGCTTTTCTCGCTCATCCTGCTCATGCCCACGCACGCTTGGGCTGCGGCCTTCGGCAGCATCAGCGGCAAGGTGCAGGACGTCCACGGCAAGCCGGTGGCAGGAGCGCGGGTCGCGCTGCGATCGGCTGCCTCGGGCGTCGTCATCACGAAGCGCACCGATGCGCATGGCGGCTTCGACTTTCCGACGGTGGCGATCGGAACCTACCGGCTCACGGTGAGCAACAGCGGCTTCGTGGCGGCGAGCCAGCCGGTCACGGTGGAGTCGGGATACTTTCCGGCACCGACCATCCAGCTGCAGCGGATCTCGCGACTGAAGCAGGTGACCGTGAGCGCCTCCGCGGAACCGCCCGTCGCCTCGGTCACTCCGATCACGATGGTGAGCGAGGAGGACATCCAGCTCACGCCGGGGGCGACCAATGTCAACAGTCTCGCCATGATCACCGACTACGTTCCGGGGGCGTACGAAGCCCATGACATGCTGCACATCCGTGGCGGCCATCAGACGAACTGGCTGATGGACGGGGTCGAGATCCCGAACACCAACATTGCGGAGAACCTCGGCCCCGAGGTCAATCCGCAGGACATCCAGACCCTGGGTGCCGAGCGCGGCAGCTACGGGGCCGACGAGGGCGACCGCACCTACGGCATCTTCAACGTGATCCCGAAGACCGGCTTCAACAGCAACGACGAGGCGAATCTCGACGTCACGGCGGGGAATTTCGGTCAGACCGACGACTACCTGAGCGCCGCGAGCCACACGGGCGATTTCGCGTACTACGCGAGCGTCGAGGGCAATCGCAGCAATCTCGGCTTGCAGACCCCCGACTCCCAGATAATCCACGACCAGTCGCTGGGATACGGTGCGTTCACCAACCTCCAGTACACGCCCACCACGCAGGATGAGGTGAGCTTCGTCGGCCAGGTGCGCCAGGACGATTACCAGATCCCGGACTGCACCTCGGCACTCGAGGACGACCCACAGTGCGTCGGGCAGTTCGGCGACGTACAGGGTGAGGCGGACAATTTCGCGCTGCTGTCCTGGTCGCACACCTTCACGAACAACGGGGTGCTCACCAGCTCGCTCATGTATCACTTCGACCGGGCGGATTATGACGGCGGCGCCGGCGACTATCCCAACGTCACCACCTATCACCACACCTCGCAGTACGAGGGCGCCGAGGAGAGCTACACGCTGAGCAGCAGCCGCAATCATCTGGACGTCGGGCTCTTCGGCTTCGCCCAGCAGGATCAGGCCGACTTCAACCTGGCGTTCACCGACAACAGCTCGCCGACGCTCACGGAGCTGGAGAGCCCCACCGGCGGACTCATCGACGGCTGGGTGCAGGATACCTATGCGGTCACCCGTTGGCTCAACCTGTCGGCGGGCTTGCGGCAGTCACACTTCCAGGGCGCTTTCACCGAGAACGAGAGCGACCCGCGATACGGCGCGACCATCCTGCTGCCGCGCCTCAACTGGGTGCTGAGCGCCTTCTGGGGGAAGTACTACCAGGCGCCGCCGCTCGAGACGCTCTCGGGGCCCTTGGTCGGCTACGCCACGACGCAGGACACCGCATTCCTGCCGCTGCACGGAGAGCGTGACAAGGAACGCCAGTTCGGGGTGACGATCCCGGTGATGGGCTGGACGGTCGAGGCGGACTACAACGTCACCCAGTCGAAGAACTTCTTCGACCACAACCCGCTCGGGGAGTCCGATATCTTCCTGCCGATCACGGACCAGGGGGCGCTCATCAGGGCGCGCGAGCTCACGCTGCGCTCACCGTCCTTCTGGCAGTACGGACAGGTGCACCTCGCCTACTCGAACCAGACGGCCGAGTGCTTCGGCCCCATCACCGGAGGACTCGTGGTGGCCGGCACGGCCTGCGGCAGCCCCTACCTCGGGCTCGACCATGATCAGCGCAACACGCTCAATCTCGGGTACACCGCCAATCTGCCGCTGCAACTCTTCGTCGGCGCCAACCTGTCGGCCAATTCCGGACTCACCAACGGCTTTGCGCCCCCGAGCCACCTGGCGAGCTACGAGGTCCTCGACCTGACCTTCGGCCGCAACATCACGCGGGACCTGTCGGTGTCGCTCACGGGCCTGAACGTCACCAACAAGCATCTCCTCACCGACAACAGCCTGACCTTCGGCGGCGTGCACTGGAACAATCCGTTCCAGATCTATGCGGAGCTACGCTACAAGTTCCACTACTGAGGAGTTTCGGGCCCCGCCGCGGGCGCGGAGTGATGCAGCAGGTCACCCAGCACGCGGCGCACGGTCACGTAGAACACCGGGATCAGCAGCAGTCCGAATACGGTGGCGAACAACATGCCGCCGATCACGCCGGTGCCGATCTCGTGCCGCGAGACGGCGCCGGCACCGCTCGACAGCAGCAGCGGCAGTACGCCGAGAATGAAGGCGAACGAGGTCATCAGGATCGGCCGCAGGCGCAGTCGCGCGGCGGTGATGACCGCATCGAACAGCGACGCGCCGCCGGCTTGGCTCTGCACCGCGAACTCGACGATCAGGATGGCGTTCTTCGCGGCCAGGCCGATGACCGTGACCAGTCCGATCTTGAAATAGATGTCGTTCGGCACGTGGCCCAGCCTGCAGAACGTGATCATGCCGAGCAGACCGAGTGGCACCACGAGCAGGACGGCCACCGGGATCGACCAGCTTTCGTACAGCGCCGCAAGTCCCAGGAACACGACGAGGATGGACAGGCCCATCAGCGCCGGCGCCGAGTTTCCCGACAGCAGCTCCTGGTACGACTGGCCGGTCCAGTCCGCGCCGTAGCCGGGCGGCAGGGACTTGCGGACCATGCTCTGCACGTCGTTCATCGCCTGGCCCGTCGTGTAGCCGGCTTCCGGGTTGCCCACGATCTCGAGCGCCGGATATCCGTTGTAGCGCTGCAGCACGGCGGGCCCGACGCTCCATTTCGTGTCGATCACGCTCGACAGCGAGATCATGTTGTCCACGCTCGGCGCCGTGTTGGTCCCCGATGAGGCGGGTGTCGACGAATTGAGCGGCGCATCGGCCGATGGCGTGTACAGGTGGTCGAGCGCGCCGGTGTCCATGCGGTACTCCGGCTCGTCCTGGATGTAGACCTGTTTGATGCGTCCGCCGTAGGACATCTGGTTGATGTACATGGGCGCGAGCTCGGTGTCGATGGTGGCGTAGACGTCACTCAGCGACAGGCCCATCGATGCGGCTTGCCTACGGTTGACCGCGATGTCGAGCTGCGAGGCGCTGGGCAGGGCATTCTCGCGGACCTGGTAGAGCATCGGATCCCTGGCCGCGTCGGCGACCAGGGTCTTGGCGGCGACATCGAGCTGCTGGTGCGTCTGCCCGCTGCGCGCCAGCAGGTAAAGATCGATGCCGCCGAAGCGGCTCAGGCCGCGAATGGTCGGCAGATTGATGGCGAAAATCTTCGCGCCGGAGACCGTCGCCGCCAGCCTGTTGACCCGCGGGATCAACTGCATCACGCTCTGCGAGCGCCGGCGCCAGTCGGTCAGCTTGATGAAGGTCATGCCGACATTCTCGCTGCTGCCGACGAAGCTGAAGCCTTCCGGCTGGAAGATGGCCACGATGTCCTTGCCGAGCGGGCCGTGCAGCAGTTTCGCCCGCAACTGGCGCATCACCTGGTCGGTGCGCTGCAGCGTCGCATCGGGCGGCAGGTTGACCAGCGCCAGCAGGTAGCCCTGGTCCTCGTCAGGGACGAAGCTCGTCGGCATGTGCAGGTAGAGGAAGCCGGCCAGTACGGTCACGAGCGCGAAGACCGTCATCCAGCGCGGAGCGTGTCGGACCGCGCTGCCAACGTGCCCTTGGTACATGTGCGCGACGTTGTTGAAGGCTCGATCGAACCAGCGGAACAGCAGGTTCCTGCCTTCGTGGCGTTCCGGCCTGAGCAGCGCCGCGCACAGCGCCGGCGTGAACGACAGCGCGAGGAATGCGGAAATCGCCATCGAAACGGCGATGGTCAGCGCGAACTGGGCATAGATGACCCCCGTGGCGCCGCCCTGCAGCGCCGACGGCACGAACACCGCGGTCAACACCACGGTGATCGCGATGATCGCCCCGGTGATCTGCTGCATCGCCTTGCGCGTTGCGGCGTGCGGCTCCAGGTGCTCCTCGGTCATGATGCGCTCGACATTCTCGATGACGACGATCGCATCGTCGACGACGATGCCGATGGCCAGCACCATGCCGAAGAGCGTGAGCTGGTTCACCGAGAAATGCAGCACCGCCAGCCCGATGAAGGTGCCGAGCAGCGCGACCGGGATCACCAGGGTCGGAATCACGGTGGCCCGCAGGCTCTGCAGGAACACCAGCATCACCAGGAACACCAGCACGATCGCCTCGCCGAGCGTGATCAGCACCTCGCGGATCGAGGCTGTGACGAAGGGTGTCGTATCGAACGGGACGATCCACTTCACCCCTGGCGGCAGACTGAGCGCGAGCGCGGCCATCTCGGCCTTCACCGCATTGGCGACGGCGAGCGCGTTGGCGCCGGGGGAGAGGAATACGGCGAGGCCGCCTGCCGGCTTGCCGTTGATCAGCGCCGCCTGGCCGTAGCTCTGGCCGCCGAAGGAGATGCGGGCGACGTCACCCAGCATCACCACGCTGCCGTTGCCGTTGGCGCGCAGGATGATGTTGCGGAACTGCCGCAGCGAGGTGAAGAGCGCATCGCCCGAGACGGTGGCGGTGAACTCCTGGCCGCGGACCGCCGGGTCGGCGCCGACCGCGCCGGTGGCGAACTGCGCGTTCTGCGCCTCCACCGCGTTCAGCACCTGGGTCGTCGATAGGCCGTAGCCCTGCAGCTTATGGGGGTCGAGCCAGATGCGGACGGCGTACTCGGAGCCGATCAACAGGGTGTTGCCGATGCCGCTGATGCGCGCGATCTCGGGTTGGATCTGGGAGGCCAGGATGTCGTCGAGCCGCGCACTGTCGATCGACGGATTGGTCGAGTACAAGCCGATGAAGAGCAGGATGTCGGGGCTCGCCTTGGCGACCGTGATGCCCTGGCGCGTGACCTCGGCCGGCAGCAGCGGCTCGGCCAGATTGACCTTGTTCTGGACCTGGACCTCCGCGATGTCGGGATTGGTTCCGGTGGCGAAGCTGAGGGTGATGACCGTCTGGCCGTTGGAGCCCGAGGTCGAGCTGAAATACAGCAGGTTGTCGATGCCGGTGAGCTGCTGCTCGATGACCTGGGTAACCGTCGATTCCATCGTCGTGGCGCTCGCGCCCGGGAAGTTGGCGGTGATCGTCACCTGTGGCGGCGCGATGTCAGGATACGAGGCGACCCCCATGGAGCGCAGCGCGATGCCGCCGAAGAGGCAGAGCAGGATGGCGATGACCCACGCGAAGACCGGGCGCTCGATGAAGAAGCTTGGCACTGCTCGACTCCTTGGTGCCGGCGCCGGCGGCGCCGTGTTGGCGCCTACTCAGGCAGTGATCTCGACATCGTGCCGCGGGCCGCCGAGATCGACACGATGATGCTCGGAGGTCGCGCCCGGCGCTCTCACGCCGCGCTCTATGATCATGCTCGCCCGCAGGCCGGGGTGGTTGTCGCCGAGCTCGAGCGAGCCGCCGTGCAGCTTGGCGATGGCCTGCACGAGACTCAGGCCGAGTCCCACGCCCGGCGTGCCCCGGCTGGCATCGCCGCGGAAGAAGCGCTCCGCGGCCTTCGGCCGGTCGCGCTCCGGAATGCCGGGGCCGTCATCGGCCACGACGACGGCGACCGATTCCTCGCTCGGGTACACCAACTCGATGCCGATGTGACCGCCGGTCGCGACGAACTTGAGCGAGTTGTCGATGAGGTTGTTGACCGCCTGGGCGAGCAACACCGGATCGCACCGCGCCCAGACCGGGCCGGGGTCGCGGAAGGAGAGGATGTGACCCTTGAGCTCCGCGGCCGGCAGATAGAAATCGACCGCCCTGGCGACGATCTCGGTGATATCGGTCGCCACGAAGTTGGAG
>Ga0335075_10004799_pt1 | contig 21061 bp, 16 predicted proteins | sample Lox_Sample_24_FD_206723 | JGI IMG/M metagenome (GOLD analysis project Ga0335075, IMG submission 206723) | Soil microbial communities from Loxahatchee National Wildlife Refuge, Florida, United States - Lox_Sample_2.4 | ecosystem: Environmental > Terrestrial > Soil > Wetlands | place: USA...
AAGCCGGAAACAAACCGCACACAACACGGCGACAGCCAACACCCCGCAAAGGAACATCAGCCTCAAACGTGAAAATAGGCCTCACTGAAACGTGAAGACCTCGGGGTGGGGCGCCAGGGGCTCGAACCCTGAACCAACGGATTAAAAGTCCGATGCTCTGCCATTGAGCTAGCACCCCCCAGAGCGGGTCACCGGGGACACGGTGCGCGCTCCTACCGAAGCGTACCGAGTCCCCGTCCGCGCTGGCACTTCAGTATCCCCTACCTGAGGGGTTCCCTGAGGAACGGTGGCACAACTCCGGGTACAAACAGGGTGAAACCTGATGACAGATCGCCGCGTAGATGGGCATGATCATCGCCATGAGCGACAACAACAGCAGCGGCGGGGGCAGCCGGCTGATCCTCCGCCCAAAGGATGGGCGGATGGTTGCCGGCGTCTGCGCCGCGCTCGCCGTGTACTTCAAGATAGACGCTAACCTCGTCCGCCTGGGATTCGGCATCCTCCTGTTCGTCTGGGGCCTGGGCGCGCTGCTCTACTTCATCGCCTGGGCCATCATCCCCGAGGAGGACGAGGAGCAGTCGATCGTCGGTGCCTTCATCGACAAGGCCAAGAACAGATAGGCCAAGAACAGGGGAGGCCAGGGACAGGGGAGCCAGGGACAGGTAAGGCCGACCGCAGTCGCGACCAGTTCACCGCGAGCCTGGTGGCGGTGCACAGGCCAAGGAGCCCGGCCACGCTGACGGCGAGCGGGACGCCCACCAGCTGGGCGATTCCGCCGCCGCCAAGGATGCCGAGGCCCTGGGCGGCGTAAAGCCCTGACTGGGCGACGCCGAACGCGCTCGCGCGGCTGCCGACGTCGATCGCGGAGACGAACGCCGGGGCGGCGGTCAGCTGGAACGCGCCGCCGATTCCGGCCAGCAGCCACAGCACGAGCACGATCCACAGTGGCGGGCCCCAGACGCAGCCGACGAGCGGCGCGCACGATCCCATGGCCAGCCAGCCCATCACCCGCCCCTGCCCGAGTGTCCCCAGCCGCTCGAGGAGGATCCCGCCGAGCACCGTCCCCAGCGGGATGGCCGCCATCAGCAGGCCGACGGTCAGCGCCGATCCGCCCAGGTCCCGCGCGTACGGGGCGGCCAGGCCCTCGGGGATGATGTAGAACCCGGCCAGCCAGCCGAACAGCAGGAGCGTGCGCAGCACCCGGTTGCTGAACACGAGGCGGACGCCATCGCTGGTCACCGACCACGCTGTTGCCCGCCGCCCGCCTTCCCGCCGCGGCGCCGCCCGCGGCCTTACCACCGAGCTGACAATTAGCGCACTTATGCAGAACGTCACGGCGTCAATCGCCAGCGTCCCGCGCGCCTGGACAACGGCGACAACCGCGGCCCCGGTGACGAAGCCGAGGATCTGGCTCGCCTGGTGGGTGATGTTGCCCAGCGCTGATCCGAGCGTCATCAGCTCGCCGTCGAGGATGTCAGGCAGCAGTGCGGTCCGTGCCGCGGAGAACGGTGCGCCGACCAGCACCGTGCCGAACAGCAGTACGCACAGTCCCCAGAACGGCACGCCCGGAGCCACCATCAGCCCGACGGTGACCGCCCGCACCAGGTCGCAGGTGATCATCACCTGGCGGCGCGGCAGGATGTCGGCCAGTCCTGACAGCAGCGGCCCGCCGATGATCGGCGGCAGGTAGGTCAGGGCGTACGTGAGCGCCGTGAGGAATGGCGACCCCGTGCGGTGGTAGACCAGGATCGCGATGGCCACCTGTGCGAACTGATCACCTATGTAAGACTGGATCTGGGCGATCCACAGCCATCGGAACTCCCTTACCCTGAGAACATCAGCGTAGGAAGCCCGCCGTAGCGGGACACGGCGCCGGTGCCGCCCCGCTTCTGCTAGCTTCAGCTCGTCCCCTCCCCCGAGGTAAGTAACTCGTAGTTAACCATAGTAACTCACGGTGATTGATTTCGGGTGGGGTGCGGACCGAGAAGTTCCCAGAAACCGGTATCGTTTTCCCTGTGGGCCCCCATCGTCTAGTGGCCTAGGACACCGCCCTTTCAAGGCGGCGACACGGGTTCGAATCCCGTTGGGGGCACCAGCCAGGATTGAGCCGATTAGCGGCGAATTGCTACAGACTTCGTGCATGGTTGCTCAGGGCCAGAGCAGCTGGTGCGCCCAGGCGCCCGCGGTGCGCTGGTAGTGCAGGCGGATGTGGCGGCGCTCGGGGTCAGCCTGCCAGAACTCGGCCTCGTCCGCCGCCAGGGCATACAGGGTCCAGGCGGTGGCGACCAGCCCGGGGTCGGCGGTGACATCGGCCTGCGCCCGGCGCAGGGCCTCGTCGAGCTGGCTCACGTCAAGCAGCGGCTGAGACTGGCGGCCGGTCAGCGCCTCGGCCCGCGAGGCAGCCGAGAGCGCGAGGAAGTCCTGCGCGCTTTCGTCGCGGCCGACGGGACTGACCGTTCCGCTAATGCGGACCTGGCGGCCCTGCTGTGGCCAGAAGAACGAGAGGGCGGCCCAGGGGCTGGCGGCCAGTTCCCTGCCCTTCCTGCTGCCCGAGTCCGAGGCGAAGTACCAGCGGCCGTCCTCGTCGACGTCCTTGCAAAGCAGCACGCGGGACGAGACGCGCCCCGCCTCGTCGGCGGTGGCCAGGGTCATGGCCTGCGGGCCAAGTACCTGGTCCCTGATCGCCTCGCTGAGCCAGGTCAGGAACAGCGTGACCGGGTTGAGCGGGGCCGACCTGGCGTCGAATCCCGGCAGCTGGGCCGGGAACACCCTCGGCGCGCGCAGGATGTCCCTGATGTTCTCCCGTGCGTCAGTCATCTGGTCATCTCCTCAGCCCGGCTGCCGGGGTGTTATACCCGCCCGGCCGAGGGATGCGGGGTCGCGGCGTCAGCGGGGCTGCCTCCCGAGGACCAGCACGCCGCAGGACGCGAACATGCCGCCGTTGCCCAGGATGACGCTGATGTCGGCCCGGTCGAGCTGGGCGGCCGCCTCGCCCCGGACCTGGCGAACGCCTTCCTGGATGGCGAACATGCCGTACATGCCGGTGTGCGTGTAGGACAGGCCGCCCCCGTTGGTGTTCAGCGGAAGGGAGCCGCCGGGCTCGGTGTGGCCGTCGGCGATGAACGGGCCGGCCTCACCCTTCCTGACGAAGCCGAGCGCCTCAAGGCCATAGATCGGGACGTGCGCGAACGCGTCGTAGATCATCAGGTGATCGACGTCAGAGGGGGTGATGCCCGCCTCCGCGAATGCCTTCTGCCCGGCCCGGCGGAACATCTGCGACTCGGTGAAGTCGATCATCTGGGAGATCATCGGAGTCTGGGACGCCTCCCCGGTGCCGAGCACGTGGACTGGCGGCCTGGGGAAGCTGGCCGCGCGGTCGGCCGCGGTGATCACGAGCGCGCCACCACCATCGGTGACCAGGCAGCACTCGAGCAGGTGAAACGGGTAGGCCACCAGCCTGGAGGCCAGCACGTCGTCGACGGTGATCGCGTCGCGGTACATCGCCCGGGGGTTCTTCGCCGCCCACTGACGCTGGGCGACGGCGACGTAGGCGAGCTGCTCATGGGTGAGCCCGTACTCCTTCATGTACCGCAGGGCCGGGATCGTGAAGGTAGTGGTGGGGCCCAGGATGCCGTACGGGACCTCGAACTGCCCGGCAGGGGAGGACAGGTCCACCCGGCGGGGCGCCACGCCGACTCGCGACCGGCCGGACTCCCCGTGCGTGATCAGGATGGTCTTCGCGTGGCCAGCCCGGATCGCCGCGGCCGCGTGGCGAACGTGCAGCAGGAAGGAGGTGCCGCCGACGCCGGTGCCGTCGAGCCAGTCGGGGTAGATGCCGAGCGCGTGCGCCACCTGGACCGGGCCCGGCGCCGAGACGGTGGCGATCCCGTCGATGTCCCGCATCGTCAGGCCGGCGTCGGCGACGGCGTTGCGTGCCGCCTCGATGTGCAGTCCCAGCGTGGAGTGCGAAGGGAGCCTGCCTATCTCGTCGGTCTCGGCCGCGCCCGCGATGATCACGCCCACGTCGCTCACCGTGTCTCCCGCTGGCTCACTGGTGCTCCTCCCCGGCGGGGGTGAAGACCGGCAGGGAGATTTCCCCCCGCTGCTCGAAGGTGACGCGCAGCGGCATGTCGAGGACGAGGGCCTCGGGGGTGGCAGGCACGCCGGCCAGGCTGGTCATCATCCTCGGGCCCTCGGCCAGCTGGACGACGGCGATGACGTAGGGGGCGTCGGCCTCGAAGCCGGGCGCGGGCCGGTAGCTGATGACGTAGGAGTACAGGGTCGCCCGCCCGCTGGCGGTGAACCACTCGACGTCGGCCGAGCCGCAGGCCGGGCAGAGCGGGCGGGGGTAGAAGTACGGCTTGCCGCAGTCCAGGCAGCGCTGGATCCGCAACTCGCCCGCACGGCAGCCGTCCCAGTACGGCTGGGTCTCGGGAGTGGGCACGGGCACGGCCTTGCCTGCCGCCTTGCCTGGCATCAGCGGCTCAGCCCTTCCGGCCCAGGATCGGGCCGAATGCCCGCTCCACCTGCTCGCTGAGCGCGTCGTCGTCCCACGGGCCGGCCGCGATGATCCGGCTGACCGGCTCGGGGTTGTTGTACAGCGCGATCTCGTAGCCGGCGGAGTGGATGATCCGGCCGGTGATCCAGCCCGAGCGCTCGCTGGCCAGGTAGGCGACGATCGGTGCCACGTTGTCCGGCGACCGCTCGTCGCCGGAGGCGGCCCCGGCCCGGCGGCGGTCCGCCGGCACCGAGTCGGTCATCCGGGTGGCGGCGGCCGGGGAGATGGCGTTCACCGTGACCCCGTACTTGGCCAGGGAGCGGGCCGAGGAGTAGGTCAGCCCGACGATGCCCATCTTGGCCGCCGCGTAGTTGGGCTGGCCGGGCGCGCCGTGCAGGCCGGAGACCGAGGTGAAGTTGACGACCCGGTTCTGCGCGGCCTCGTCGCGCTGCGACCGCCAGTGGGCGGAGGCGAACCGCGTGGTGTTGAAGGTCCCCTTGAGGTGGACCCGGATCACGTCGTCCCACTCCTGCTCGGTCATGTTGAAGACCATCCGGTCCCGCAGGATGCCGGCCACGTTGACCAGCACGTCAAGCCGCCCGAACTCCTCGATCGCGGTCCCGACCAGGCCCTCCGCGGCGGTGAAGTCGGAGATGTCCGCGCCGCTCACGACCGCCTTGCCGCCGGCCTCGTGGATCTGGCTGACCACGTCATGAGCGGGCCCGGAGTCCTGCCCTGAGCCGTCGACCGCCGCGCCGAGGTCGTTGACCATGACGGAGGCGCCCTGGCTGGCCAGCAGCAAGGCGACCGACCTGCCGATCCCGCGCCCGGCCCCTGTGACGATCGCCACCCGTCCGTCTAGTCGTCCCATGCCAGCTCACCGATCCTTCCGCCGTAGGGCAAGGGTCAAGCTGTATAGAATTTCGTTCTGGAATTAGCCTCCAGTAATGATCTTCGCGTGTCAAGGGCCACGGTCCGCTCTTGACATCGGGGAGTGTAGCGAGATCCTAGTATCACGTTCTAAATTTTCGGCAGGGAGGCTGCCATGGAACTTGACCTTGGCCCGGAGATCGCGGAGTTCCGCGCCCAGCTACGGGACTGGATCGCTGCGCAGGCACCGCCGGAGCTGGCCGGCCTCTTTGACTGGAACATGGTCATGACCGCCGGGGGCAGGCGCGGCGGCCAGCTCGCCCGGGCGATGGCCCATCCCGCCTACGCGCAATGGTCGGACCGGCTGCGCGAGGAGCGGCTGATCTGCCCGCAGTGGCCCGAGGAGTTCGGCGGGCAGGGCATGGACGCGGTGCGGCTCGCCGTGCTCAACGAGGAATTCCACCGGGCGGGGGTGCCGCGGGTGAACCGGGGCATGGGCGAGAGCCTTGTCGGCCCCTCGATCATCGTGCACGCCACCCCGGAGCAGCGGGCGCACTTCCTGCCCCGGATCATCTCCGGCGAGGACGTGTACTGCCAGGGCTTCTCCGAGCCCAACCACGGCTCGGACCTGGCGGCGGTGGAGACCCGCGGCGTCATAAGCGGCGATGAGATCGTCATTACCGGCCAGAAGGTCTGGACGTCGGGCGCGGCCAGGGCCAACCGGATGTTCCTGCTGTGCCGGACCGACGTGCGCGCGGAGAAGCACGCCGGGCTCTCGTACGTGCTGATCGACTTCACCGCGCCCGGCGTCACCTACCGGCCAATCCGGCAGATGTCCGGGGCCACGGAATTCTGCGAGGACTTCCTCGACGAGGTCCGCGCGCCGCTGTTCAACGTCATCGGCGGGGTCAACAACGGCTGGCGCGTCGCGATGACCACGCTCGGCCACGAGCGCGGGGGGCGGGCCAGCGTGGCGCACCTCGGCTACCAGCGGGAGTTCTGGGAGCTTGTGGAAACGGCGCGCGAGCACGGCAAGACCTCCGATCCGCTGATCCGCCAGCGGCTCGCCTGGGCCTACACCCAGGTTGAGCTGATGCGCTACAGCGGCCTGCGCACGCTGGCCCAGGTCGCGGCGGGCCGCCCGCCGGGCCCGGAGGCCTCGGTGGCCAAGCTGTTCTGGAGCGAGTACCACAAGAAGCTGGGCGAGATCGCGATGGCCATCGAGGGGGCGGACGGGCTGCTGCGCCCCGACGGCGACGGGTACCCCGTCACCTCCTGGCAGGGCGTGTTCCTGTCGAGCCGGGCCGGGACCATCTACTCGGGCACCAGCGAGATCCAGCGGAACATCATCGGCGAGCGGGCCCTGGGCCTGCCCAAGGATCGACGGATAGTCGGCTGACGGCCGCGGGAACGGAGCAAGCCAGTGAAACTAGGCGTGAGCGCGGAACAGGCCGAGCTGCGCGACTCGGTGCGGCGCTTCCTCGCTGAGCGGGCACCGCTGTCGCGGGCTCGTCAGCTCATGGAGGCCGGCGACGGACTCGACGGGGCCGTGTGGGAGCAGGCGGGCTCGCAGCTCGGCCTGCTCGGGCTGGCCATCCCCGAGCAGTACGGTGGGGCCGGCTTCACGTTCGCCGAGCAGGTGATCGTGCTTGAGGAGCTCGGCGCCGCCCTCTACGGCGGGCCCTACCTGGCCAGCGCGGTGCTCGCCGCCACGGCCCTGCTCGCAAGCAGCGACGAGGGCTGCCGCCGGGACTTGCTCCCCGCGATCGCCTCTGGCCAGACGATCGCCACGCTCGCCTTCACCGAGGATGACGGGTCCTGGGACCCGGCCGCGATCCGGCTGTCCGCCACCCGGGCGGGCGACGGCTGGCGGCTGGACGGGCACAAGAGCTTCGTGCTCGACGGCGGCTCGGCCGGCCTGGTCCTCGTCCTGGCCCTCGCCGACGGCGCCCTGTCGCTGTTCGCGGTTGAGGCAGGCGCACCCGGCCTGAGCACGACCGTGCTGCCGACGCTGGACCAGACCCGCCAGCTGGCCCGGCTGGAGCTGCAGGCCGTTCCCGGCAGGCTGATCGGGTCGCCGGGCGAGGCCGCCGCCGTCATGGACCGCGTCCTCGACGTGGCCGCCATCGCCCTGGCGGCGGAGCAACTCGGCGGCGCCCAGCGGGCGCTGGACATGGCGGTGGAGTACGCCAAGGTCCGCCACCAGTTCGGGCGGCCGATCGGCAGCTTCCAGGCGCTCAAGCACCGGATGGCCGACCTGCTGCTCGAGGTCGAGTCGCTGCGGGCCGCCGTCAGCTACGCGGCCGAGGCGGTGGCGGAGGGGTCGCAGGAGGTTCCGGTCGTCGCCGCACTGCTCAAGGCGTACGCCTCCGACACCTACTTCCACGTGGCGGCCGAGAACATCCAGATCCACGGCGGCATCGGGTTCACCTGGGAGCACGACGCCCACCTGTACTTCAAGCGGGCCACCTCAAGCGGGCTGCTCCTCGGCGACGCGAGCTACCACCGTGAGCGGCTGGCCACCAGGATCAGTCTCTGACAACCTCGAGAGCGCCGGCCGGGAGGCAGCGATGGGACTCGATCACAGCCTGGTGGGAGTAGCGGGCGAGCCGCAGCTGAGGTCCTGGGACAGCAAGGACGCCCTGCTCTACGCGGTCGGGGTCGGCGCAGGCCTGGGTGACCCGCTCCAGGAGCTTGAGTACACCACAGAGAACTGCGAGGGCATCGAGCAGCGCGTGCTGCCGACCTTCGCCGTGCTGGTAGCACAGGGACGCCCCAGCCGGAGCCTGGGCGACTTCGACCGCGCCATGCTCGTGCACGCCGAGCAGGCCTTCGAGCTGCACCGCCCGCTGCCGGTCGCCGGGACCGTCCGCACTACCACCACCGTGACCGGCATCTACGACAAGGGGTCAGGGGCGCTCGTGGTCACGGAGAACGTGGCGGTCGACGCCGCGAGCGGGGAGCCGCTCGTGACGTCGCGCAGTGGCACCTTCATCCGCGGCGAGGGCGGGTTCGGCGGCCCCCGCGGCACCGAGCCGGCCTGGGACCTGCCGGACCGGGCACCCGATCACCAGGTCGTCAGGCAGACCAGGCCGGAGCAGGCCCTGCTCTACCGGCTGTCCGGTGACCGCAACCCGCTCCACGTGGACCCGAAGTTCGCCGCCCGCGGCGGCTTCAGCCAGCCGATCCTGCACGGCCTGTGCACCTACGGCGTCACCGGCCGCGCGCTGCTGCGGGTGCTGTGCGACGGCGATCCCGCCAGGTTCCGCTCGATGTCCGGCCGGTTCAGCCGCCCGGTACTGCCAGGCGAGCCGCTGACCGTGTCCGTCTGGCTGGCCGGCCAGGAGGGGGCCGCGCTGTTCCGGACGACGCGGCCCGACGGGACGGTGGTGATCGACCGTGGCCGGATGCGGTTCCGAGCGCAGGAGGATCAACGATGACCGCTGAAGTCCCAGGCAGTACGAGCAGCAGCTCCAGCCAGGTCCGGCAGCTGTTCAACCCCCGGGCGATCGCCCTGATCGGGGCCACGGACAAGTCCCGCTGGTCCTGGAGCACCTTCGGCAACCTCCAGCTCCACGGCTTCGCCGGGCCCGTCTACCTGGTCAACCCCAGGGGCATCCAGGTACACGGGCGGGACAGCTACGCCCGCGTCGCCGACCTGCCCGACGGCGTCGACCTCGCCTTCGTGATGGTCCCGACCCCGGCCGTGCTCAGCGTGCTGGCCGAGGTCGCGGACCGCGGCATCTCGTCCGTGGTCCTGCTGACCTCGGGCTTCGCCGAGGTAGGTGCCGCGGGCGCGGAACTAGAGCGGCAGGTGGCGGACATCGCGCGCCGGCGCGGCCTCACCATCCTCGGCCCCAACGGCAACGGCTACATCAACGCCGCGGCCAGCATCACCCCGTACGGCCTGCCCATCGACAACCCGCTGCTCCGCGGGCCAGTCGGCGTCGTGCTGCAGAGCGGTGCGCTGGCCAGCTCGGTGCTGAACTTCGCCCAGTCACGCAACGTCGGCGTCAGCCTGCTGGTCTCCATGGGCAACGAGTCGATGGTGTCGCTGACTGACGTGATGCGCTACCTGATCGACGATGACGCCACCCGGGTCATCGCGCTGTTCATCGAGTCCGTCCGTCGTCCCGGGGAGTTCCTCGCCCTGGCCCGCGAGGCCCTGGTCAAGGGCAAGCCGATCGTCGCGATCAAGGTCGGCCGCAGCCAGGCCGGAGCCCGGGTCGCCCGGGCGCACACCGGCTCGCTGGTCGGCGATGACGCCGTGGTCGACGCCGTATTCCGCCAGCACGGCGTCATGCGCGTCGACAGCCTGGAGGACCTCATCATCACCGCCGGGCTGCTCGCCGCCAGTGGCCCGCTGCCCGGCTCGCGCTTCGGGTTCATCACCGCATCGGGCGGCGCCAGCGAGATCATCGCCGACCGGGCCGAGGACGAGGGCATCGAGATCCCCGAGTTCACCGCGCAGACGCTGACGCGGCTGCGTGCGGTCGTCCCGCCGTTCGCGGCCACCCAGAACCCGGTGGACGTCACCGGCTACATCCTCATCAACCGCGACCTGATGCGCAACGCCCTCATCGCCGTGCAGGATGACCCCAGCCTGGACGCACTGGTCCTGGTCACCGACCTTCCGCGGAACCCGCCCCCCGACCCGGACCTGATCATCGACAACTTCAGGCAAAGCAGTGAGGTACTGCGGCGCACCACCAAGCCGGTCATGGTGATGGGCAATACGCTGACCGACATCACCGCCTTCGGCCGGGAGGTGGCGAGCCAGACGGGCTTCCCCGGCGTCCTTGGCGGCATCCACCATGGCCTTGCCGCCCTCGGGCGGGCCGTCCGGTGGTCCCAGGCCCATCGGGAGGCGCTGCGCGACGGGGCGGTCGGGCCCAGGCCGCCGGCCGAGCCGGAGCTGGCGCTGCCCGACCAGCCCGGGCTGTTGTGGTCAGAGCACCGCGCGGCCACGTTCCTCGCGGCGCACGGGATTCCCGTCGTGCCCAGTGCCCTGGTCACCGGGGCCGATCAGGCGGTAGCCGAGGCCGAGGCGCTCGGCTACCCGGTGGTGGTGAAGCTCGCCGCCGACGGGGTCGGCCACAAGTCCGACATCGGCGGGGTCAAGGCCGGCCTCACGAACCCGGGCGAGGTCAGGGCCGCGTACGCCGCTGTCGTCACTGCCGGGCAGAAGGCCGGCGCTGACGTCCAGGGAGCACTCATACAGCCGCAGCGCACCGGGGGCATCGAGCTGCTGGCCGGCGTGGTCACCGACCCGGCCTGGGGCCAGGTGCTCGCCGTTGGGCTGGGCGGCGTGTGGGTCGAGATCCTGCGCGATACCGCGCTCAGCGTGCTGCCTGTCGGTTCCGCGCAGGTCCTCGAGTCGCTGCGCGGCCTGCGGGGCGCGCGGCTGTTCGATGGCCCCCGCGGAACCGAGAAGGCCGACCTGGACGCGGTGGCCGACGTGATCGCGTCGGTGGCCGCCCTGGCCCAGCGGCTCGGCGACCGGATCGAGGCGCTGGAGATCAACCCGCTGCTCGTCCGGGGCTCGCAGGTAGAAGCCATCGACGCGCTGATCACCTGGCGAGGAAGCCAGCCCGTATAGACTCCTAGAATCGAGTTCTGGAAATGGGGCGTCCGCCTGACGGCCCGCTGGGGGTAGCCATGGAACCAGTACCGCGGCAGCCACGCGAGAAGGCCGCCGGCTCCTGGCAGTGGGCACGCACCGCCGAGACGCAGCGTGCGCTGCTTGACGCGGCCCGCGAGGTGTTCGTCGAGCAGGGCTTCGCCGACGCGAGCATCGCCGAGGTGGTGCGGCGGGCCGGCTCCAGCGTGGGCAGCCTCTACCACCACTTCGGCGGCAAGAGCGAGCTGTTCATCGCGCTGTGGCAGGAGCACCAGGCCGCCCACGAGGAAGCGGCCAGCAGGGCGGTCGCGGCGGCCAGGCGAAGCGGCGTCACTGACCCGTTCGAGCTATTCTCCGTCGGGGCGCGGGCCTTCCTCGAAGGCAGCTGGCAGCGCAGGGACCTGGCGATGCTGTTCTTCAACGGCGACAGCCCACCCGGCTTCGAGGTGATGAAGCGGCAGCGGGGGCACGAGTGGATCGTGCAGAACGACACCCTGCTGCGATTGTCGGAGAACTCCTTCGACCGGCTGTACGCGAGCATCCTGACCACCCTGATTGGCGAGGGCGCCAGGGAGGTCGCCGCCGCCAGCAGCCGGCGGCAGGCGAACAAGATCATCGAGGCCGTGATCGAGTACGTGCGACGGCTCATGGCCGGCGGCCCATGGAAGCCCCCGGCTGCCGTCGGGGCGGCGCGGGACCGGACGCAGGGTCAGCCGAAGGTGAAGGAGTAGGCGGTCAGTCCGGGGGAGAGGCTAATCGTGACGGTACCGTCGCCGGCGGGCTGCTCGGTCGCCACGGTGTAGATGTCGGGAGCGCCCGAGACCCGGATGACCTTGCTCCCGCCGTCGCCGGAGACGGTGAGCGTGCCGGTACCACCGACGTCAAGGTAGACGTAGGAGGCGTGGAAGGACAGCTTGATCGCCGCGTCCTTGCCCGCGGTGATCGACTGCTGGGCGAGGGTCCAGTTGCCGCCAAGGCCGAACGAGCTCGCGGCGAGGCTGGCGGGCAGCGCGAACTGGCCGGTCTTGTAAGGGGTGGTGCCGTCGTAGTTCTGCTGCCGCTCGGTGCCAAGGTAGGTTTCCGGCGTCTGGTTAGGGTCACTGGGGGTGGTGTCGGGGACGTCGGTCGCCTTCGGCAGGGCGATCCCCGGGTGCGCGGTGCGCAGGAGCTGGCGGATGAGCTGCTCCTCCTGGGTGTAGTCACCTTCCCCGATGGAGATGTGCCGGATCTGGCCGGTGGCGTCGATCAGGTAGCCGGCGGGCCAGGACTGGTTGTCGTACGCGTTCCACGTGTCGTAGGAGTTGTCCAGCGCGACCGGGAAGGTGAGGCCCAGCCTGCTGACGCCGGCGGCGACATTCGACCGCACGTGCTCGAAGGCGTACTCGGGCGTGTGCACGCCGACGACCTCGAGGCCGTCGGCGGCATAGTCCTTGTACCAGGCCTCGACATGCGGAAGCTCCCGCTGGCAGTTGATGCAGGAATACGCCCAGAAGTCGACGAGGACGACCTTGCCTTTCAGCGCGGCCAGGCTCACCGGCTTGTCACCCGGGGTGTTCAGCCACTGCTGGATGCCGGCGAAGTTAGGCGCGGAGCCGCACTCCTCAAGCCCCGAGCCGCCGTACAGTGCCGCGGTCTGGCAGTCCTGCAGTGACACGCCGCCGCTGCCGCCAGTGGCCGCCGAGGCACCCTTCTCCAGCGAGTTCGACGCGGCTTGCGTGTAGTCCGGGATATCGCGCTGGATGATGTCGGAGACGTTGAACGTTAGCGCGACGGCCAGAACGATCATCACCACTCCGCTCACGGCGCGGAAGGTGCCCTGGTGCCGTCGGAAGGCCCCCAGCCGCTGGCTGATGCCGCGGCCCGCCAGCGCGAGGGCCAGCAGCGGGATCGCGGTGCCGACGGCGAAGCCGAGGGTCAGGCCAACGGTGCGCAGGCCAATGTGGCCGGTCGCGCCCGCCACGGTAATGGCGGCGAGGACCGGCCCCGCGCAGGGCACGAAGACGGCGCCAAGCGCGATCCCGAGCACGAAGCTGTTGCGGCCCGCGCCGCTGATGCGCTGGGGGAACCGGTAGAAGGGCCGTTCGAGCAGGTGCCCGAGGGCCGGCACAAGCAGCCCCAGGCCGACCAGGACGAGCAGGACCAGGCCGGCCCAGCGGATGGCGTCGTCGGGCAGGTGCAGGCTGGCGAGGATGATCGCGCCGAAGAGGGTGAAGACCGCGAAGCTCAGCGTCAGGCCGGCCACGATGAGGTAGGGCCGCCGCCGCGCCGCGGCGCTGGTGCCCGCTTCCGACCCCGCGCCGCCACTGAGGAAGATGACGGGAAGCACCGGCAGGACACACGGGGACAAGCCCGCGATGATCCCGCCGACCAGGCCGATCAATACCAGTGTCATGCTGCGACCCCTTGCTGGCGGCTAGGCCGCCGCGCAACGGCGGGCCGGCCCGACCAGGTAATCCAGTCCTTACTACGGCTGCCACCCTAAGCCGGGATTGGTCTCGCGACGACGGCCCGGGCCTGCCCGGCCGGGACTATCACTGGTTTGTAATGGACGGGCGGTCCACCCCAGCTGACCCGGCACACCCGACACTCCGACACGACATGTGGTGTTACGAAATCTGGCTAGCCCCATATATGGTATCTCTCGCAGCTGCGGCTTGACGGAACGAGTGCGCGAGGAGAGATAACCCATGACGGTCACTGATCCCGGTATTTCCGGGCACACGCAGGCACCCATGTGCGTCAGGAAGCGCAACGGGGACGCGGAACCGGTTGACGTGAGCAAGATCGTGCGCGCCGTGGAGCGCTGCGCCGGGGGACTGGACGAGGTCAACCCGCTGCGGGTCGCAACCAGGACGATCAGCGGCCTGTACGACGGGGCGAGCACGGCCGAGCTTGACCGGCTGTCGATCCAGGCCGCGGCCGAGATGACTGGCGAGGAGCCGCAGTACTCGCGGCTGGCCGCCCGGCTGCTGGCCGGCTACATCGGCAAGGAGGTGCGCGGACAGGGCATCGCGTCGTTCAGCCAGTCGGTCAGCCTGGGCCACGCCGAGGGACTGATCAGCGACAGCACCGCGAGATTCGTCAAGGACAACGCGCGCAAGCTGGACGACGTGATCGCCCGCGACGCGGACTGGGAGTTCGAGTACTTCGGCATCAAGACGGTCTACGACCGCTACCTGCTGCGCCACCCGGCCACCCGGCTTGTCCTTGAGGCACCGCAGTACTTCCTGCTGCGCGTTGCCTGCGGGCTGTCGCGGACGCCGGCCGAGGCGATCGCGTTCTACCGGCTGATGTCTTCCCTCGCCTACCTGCCGAGCTCGCCGACGCTGTTCAACTCGGGGACCAGCCACCCGCAGATGTCGTCCTGCTTCCTGGTCGACTCACCGCGCGATGAGCTCGACTCCATCTACGAGCGGTACGCCCAGGTGGCCCGGCTGAGCAAGTTCTCCGGCGGGATCGGCATCGGCTGGTCGCGGGTCCGGTCCCGGGGCGCGCTCATCCGGGGGACCAACGGGGCATCCAATGGGATCGTTCCGTTCCTGAAGACGCTTGATGCCTCGGTTGCCGCAGTGAACCAGGGCGGCCGCCGCAAGGGCGCGGCCTGCGTGTACCTGGAGACCTGGCACCCGGACATCGAGGAGTTCCTTGAGCTGCGGGACAACACGGGCGAGGAGGCGCGCCGTACGCACAACCTGAACCTGGCCAACTGGGTGCCTGATGAGTTCATGCGCCGGGTTGAGGCGGACCGGCCATGGTCGCTGATCGACCCCGGCCAGGCACCCGAGCTGACCGACCTGTGGGGGGCGGACTTCGACGCCGCCTACCGGCAGGCGGAGTCCGAGGGGCGCTACGCGCGCCAGGTCCCGGCGCGGGACCTGTACGGCAAGATGATGCGCACGCTGGCGCAGACCGGCAACGGCTGGATGACCTTCAAGGACGCCTGCAACGCCAAGTGCAACCAGACGGCCGAGCACGGCAACGTGGTGCACCTGTCCAACCTGTGCACCGAGATCACCGAGGTAACCAGCGAGGACCACACCGCCGTGTGCAACCTGGGGTCGGTCAACCTGGCCCGCCACCTGACCGTGGACGGCGACGGGACGCCCACCGTGGACTGGGCCAGGCTCCGCGACACGGTGCGGACCGCGGTGCGGTTCCTCGACCGGGTCATTGACCTGACCTTCTACCCCAGCGAGCAGGCCGCTGCGTCGAACCCGCGCTGGCGGCCGATCGGCCTGGGCGTCATGGGCCTGCAGGACGTGCTCTTCGCCCTGCGGCTGCCGTTCGACGCGCCGACGGCCCGGGAGGTGTCCGCGCGGATCGCCGAGGAGATGTACCTGACCGCGCTTGAGGTTTCCGCCGAGCTGGCCGCCGAGGCGGGCCCGCACCCGGACTTCGCCCGGACCAGGGCCGCCGCCGGGCAGCTCCAGCCGGACCTGTGGGGCGCCTGCGTGACCCAGTCCGAGCGATGGGCGGCGCTGCGGCAGCGGATCGGGCAGGCCGGGCTGCGCAACTCGCTGCTGATCGCCATCGCCCCGACGGCGACGATCGCGTCGATCGCCGGGTGCTATGAGTGCATCGAGCCGCAGGTGTCGAACCTGTTCAAGCGGGAGACCATGTCGGGGGAGTTCCTCCAGGTCAACACCGCGCTGGTGACCGAGCTTAAGGCGCTCGGCCGGTGGACGCCGCAGGTCAGGGAGGCGATCAAGCGGGCGGAAGGCTCGGTGCAGGACATCGCTGGGCTGCCCGACGACCTGCGGCTGCTGTTCCGCACGGCCTGGGAGCTTCCGCAGCGGGCGCTGATCGACCTGGCGGCGGCGCGGGCGCCGTTCATCGACCAGTCCCAGTCGCTCAATCTGTTCATGGCCGCGCCGACCATCGGCAAGCTGTCGTCGATGTACATGCACGCGTGGAAGAGCGGCCTGAAGACCACCTATTACCTGCGGTCCAGGCCCGCGATCCGGATACAGCAGGCCACCGTCCCCGCGGTGGCCCCAGAGGCGGGCGTGGCCTGCTCCCTGGAGAACCCGGAGACCTGCGAGGCCTGCCAGTGATCCCCATTTCCAGAACGGGCCCGCCCGCTGCCGCCACCCACATGCTGCTCGACCCGGGCATGGACCTCACCCTGCGGCCGATGCGCTACCCCGGGTTCTACGACCGGTTCCGCGACGCGATCAAGAACACCTGGACGGTGGAGGAGGTGGACCTGCACTCCGACCTGGCTGACCTGCCGAGGCTGTCGGCGGCCGAGCGGCACCTGGTCTCCCGGCTGGTCGCGTTCTTCGCCACCGGTGACACGATCGTGGCCAACAACCTGGTCCTGAACCTCTACCAGCACGTGAACTCGCCCGAGGGACGGCTCTACCTGTCGCGGCAGCTGTTCGAGGAGGCCGTCCACGTGCAGTTCTACCTCACCCTGCTCGACACCTACGTGCCGGATGAGAAGGAGCGGGCGGCGGCGTTCGCCGCGGTGGAGAACATCGACTCGATCGCCCGCAAGGCCGAGTTCTGCTTCCGCTGGATCGACTCGCTGTTCGAGCTGCGCGAGCTGCGGACGGTTGCTGACCGGCGGGCGTTCCTGCTCAACCTGATCTGCTTCGCTGCCTGCATTGAGGGCCTGTTCTTCTACGGTGCGTTCGCCTACGTCTACTTCCTGCGCTCCCGCGGCCTGCTTAACGGCCTGGCGTCGGGCACCAACTGGGTGTTCCGTGACGAGTCCATGCACATGGCGTTCGCCTTCGACGTCGTGGAAACCGTGCGGCGCGAGGAACCAGGGCTGTTCGACGAGGAACTCGCCGGGCAGGTCCGCCAGATGATGACCGAGGCGGTCGACTGCGAGGCCCAGTTCGCCGAGGACCTGCTCGGACCGGGCGTGGCCGGCCTGTCCCTGGCGGACATGCGCGGCTACCTGGAGCACGTGGCCGACCGGCGGCTGGCCCAGCTCGGCCTCGAGCCGCTGTACGGCTCGCGCAACCCGCTGGCGTTCATGGACCTGCAAGACGTCCAGGAGCTGTCCAACTTCTTCGAGCGCCGCGTCTCCGCCTACCAGGTCGGCGTTACCGGGGAGGTCGCCTTCGACGACGACTTCTGAATTGGTCTTGCCCGCGGATGTCGCCAGCTCGCCAGCGGCTTACTCGGCCGTCCCGGGGATCTCGAAGTTGGCGATGTCCTCGTCGAAGGCGGCGTAGGACCGGTAGCGAATGAGGTCATACAGGCGGGCGCGGGTCTGCATGGCGGGCAGGTGCGCTTCCTGGGTGCCGGCGTCGCTCAGGGTCGAAAGGACCTCCTCGGCTGCACCCATGGCCGCGCGTAGCAAGGTAACCGGCCAGATGACCGCGTTGTAGCCCAGGTCCTCCAGGGCGCTGGCCGACAGCAGCGGGCTGCGGCCGAACTCGGTCATGTTCGCCACCAGCGGCAGGTCGAGCGCGGCGCGGAACACGGCGAACTCCTGCTCGTCCTGCAGGGCCTCGGGGAAGATCATGTCGGCGCCCGCGTCGGCGTAGGCCTTGGCCCGCTTGATGGCGCCGTCAAGGCCCTCGACCGCGCGGGCGTCAGTGCGCGCGCAGATCACGAAGCTGGAGTCCCGGCGGGCCACGACCGCCGCGCGGACGCGGCGCAGCATCTCAGCTCGGCTGACGACGGCCTTGCTGTCCAGGTGACCGCACCGCTTCGGGTTGACCTGGTCTTCCAGGTGGCAGCCCGCCAGCCCGGCGTCCTCAAGCAGGCTGACGGTCCGGGCGACGTTGGCGGGCTCGCCGAACCCCGTGTCGGCGTCGATCAGGGCGGGCAGGTCGGTGACCCGGGCGATCTGCCGGCCACGCTCGGCCACCTCGCCAAGCGAGGTGAGCCCGATGTCCGGCAGGCCCAGGTCGGCCGCCAGCGCGGCACCCGAGATGTAGATGCCCTCGAAGCCATGGCTCTCGATGGCGGCCGCCGCCAGCGGCGAGAACGCTCCGGGCAGTCGCTGGATCTGGCCCGAGGCCAGTCCCGTGCGGAACCGCTCGCGCTTCACGGTCGCCGTCACGCCGGGTCCTTGCGTGGTCATCAGAAGATCCCTCCCGGCACTAGCGCACCTGCGGCGTTTTCTATACCCACCGTACCTACCTTCACACGTCGCGATATGTCCGGGATTGAAGTCCGGGGATGAGGCGGGCTGAGGCGGGCAAGGTCCGGGTTTCCCTGGTCGGTAAAGTTACGCCCTGAAGGCACATCACTTAGCAAGGGGCCGCCGTAGTGCGCTTCCGCCTCGAGATGCGGCTCACCACCGCCGACGTCGGCAGCCGGGTCGTGATCCGGTGGCGCCGCCCAGCAGCCGACGGCTCTGGCCGGGATGAGGTCGCCGACGTCCTGGGCGTCCTCGAGGCGGCCGATGAGGTGTCGTTTCGCGTCCGCAAAACCTCGGGCGAACTGGTCGCCATCCCCCCGGATCGGGCGCTGGCCGGGAAGACAGTGCCCCCCAAACCGGGGCGTACATCGTCGCGCCAAGCACCAGGGGCGCGATGATATGCTCTGTGAGGTCGATGGGCGGAGGCCCGTAACAGATGGTCCTGTAGAGCAGTTGGAGTGCTCGCCACCCTGTCAAGGTGGAGGTCGCGGGTTCAAGTCCCGTCAGGACCGCTTAGGTCAGGTAGCTCAGTCGGTATGAGCGTCCGCCTGAAAAGCGGAAGGTCGGCGGTTCGACCCCGCCCCTGACCACCATCTATTAGTGCTACCGCGCCCGCCTGTGACCTGGGTTTCCCCTGGTCAGTGGACATTTCTACCTGATCCTAGCAGGCGTGCCGGGATGTGCCGGGGAATGCCGTCTTGTTCATGGGGAGTCCGCGGGGACGGTCCCGAGACGCGGACTTGTGGGATTTTTGTGGGGTGATTCCGTCCCCGTTGTATGGCCGCCCGGCTGAGTGATCCGGCCGGGTATGGGATGCCTGCCCAGGATGCCGGGCTTCGCCGATGCTGACCGTGAGCTCGGTCGGTCGGGCTGGCCTCTGTCACGTGTCGGGCATGATGCGGTCGTAGCTGCGGCGGGCACGGGCGGCGCGGGCGCTGGCGCCGTAGAGCAGCAGCATCTGGGGCGAGGACCAGCCGTTGAGCTCCATGAGGTCGCCCTCAGGTCCGCCACGGTAGAAACTGGTATGGCTGAAGTGATGCCGGAACCGGTGCGGGTACACCGCTACCCCGGCCTGCTTCCCGCGGCGGGCGATCATCTGGTAGATCCCGTCGGCGGTCAGCGGCTCCCGGTTGCTCACCCCGAGCCACAGTTGGGGCCGCCAGGCCTGGGCGTGTTTCGAGCGGGCCCGCAGGTACCGGTCCAGGCTCAGCGCTGCCTGGTGGCCGATCCTGACGACGCGCTCCCGGCTGCGCTTGCCGCGGACCCGGACCTCCCGCTGCCACAGGTCGATGTCGCTGGCCGCAGGGTCGTCGGCGTGGTAGTGGATGCCGGCCAGCTCTGACAAGCGGATGCCGGTGGCCTTGAGGACGGCGATGATGGCGGTGTCGCGGCGCTGGGCGAAGCTGCGGCCCGCGCACGTCTTCTCCAGCCGGGCGAGCTCGTCGTCGGTGAAGACTGGGACGAGCTTCTTCGGGACTGGCGGGGGCCGCAGTCCGGCCATGGGGTCGGTCAGGTCGTCCTCGGCGGCCAGCCACTTGAAGAACTGCTGCAGGGCGCGGTACTGGTTGCTGGCATACGCGCTGCTGTAACGGCCCAGCAGCCAGGCCATCCACTCCTGGATGTCCTCGGTCCTGGCCTGGTCCCAGCTGGCCTGTCGGGCGGGGAGGAGCCGGGTGGCGGCGAACCACTGCACGGCCTCGGTGTAGGTGCGGATCGTCTTGGCCGCCTTGCCTTCTGCCGCCAGGCGCAACCGGAACGAGGTGATCTCGGCCTGCAAGGCCCCGGCGTCGAGGTTCTTGCGCTGCTGCGGGGCACGTGATCGCGGTGCGGTCATGGGTGATGGCCCTTTCTTTCATGCCGCACCATCCGCACCACCCGATTCTCCTGCCGGGACTCGGCGTCCCCTGGAGAGGGCGGCTCTTGCCCGCGGGACACATCTGCGGCGAGGGACATCCCGACGTGCTCGTGGAGTTTTGGCCGGGAGGCATGCCGCCCTGCCTCGTGTTGCCGAAGTGCTTGTAGCCCGAGATGCGCGCTCGCGAAAACTCCCTCACGTGTGGATGGCATGATCGCGCGCTCTGTGACGCGCACGGCGGTGCGTCCCCGGTGATGTGGATGGCGACCATGGCGAAGCGCCTGCCCGGCGAACATGACGATTGAGGGCGCGGGTGTGGCACTGGCCACCTACTCAGTCACGCTCCAACCGGACCCCGAACTCGCAGCTTTAGAGGACACCACCGGTCACGCCAGGCCACCACGGCGACCGGCACATGGGCGCGATATCCGCCGATATGCACTATCTCAGCAAGCTGTCGAGCGTCTGCTTTCTGGTTTGCATAATGCGTTGTTCTGAGCGTCAGCACGTTCACGGACTGGCTCGCTTTACGAACGACCACTCGGCGATCTCGCCGCCGGGCGAGATGACTTAGCAACTGCGATTAACGGTCAACGCTGGTCGACGGTGTGCGACGAGCAATCGCCCGTTCGGCCCTCGACATTGGTCGCCCATCCAGCCGCTGTTGCATGCCTCGCATACAGCCCGGACCTTGTGGAAAGCAACTTTCTTTGGCTGGCCAGGTGTCAACCATTCCAGCTTGCGGGCCGTGCAGGATGCTGCGATAGCGGAAGGGCGTCCAGCATTCGCTCCCGCCGTACCGGGGTTGACCAGGTGCGGCATGCCGGACAAGTAGTGCACGATCCGGGCGAGCTGGTTGTCGAGGATAAGGTCGGTCCTCGAAGTATCGGCAAAGTACAGCAGCTTAGTGAAGAAGGCGGGCCCCAGTAGGGGACGGTGCGGACGTGCTCACCTCGAAGGTAGGCGTATGCAGCGAGAGGGCCGCACTAGGCGAGGCGGCGACGAGCCTCGCCGATGGTGTCGCATAGTTCCGGCTGTCCCGTCCGCCTCAAGATCCGGCGGAATCGGAACGAGCCGAAGCCGCCGGGTCCGTACCCGAAGACGAACGACGTG
>Ga0335075_10004800_pt1 | contig 21056 bp, 25 predicted proteins | sample Lox_Sample_24_FD_206723 | JGI IMG/M metagenome (GOLD analysis project Ga0335075, IMG submission 206723) | Soil microbial communities from Loxahatchee National Wildlife Refuge, Florida, United States - Lox_Sample_2.4 | ecosystem: Environmental > Terrestrial > Soil > Wetlands | place: USA...
CGACAAGAAGGTGATTCGCACCTGGTCGCGCCGCTCGACCATCCACCCGGACATGGTTGGCCACACGATCGCAGTACACAACGGCAAGAAGTTTGTGCCGGTGTACTGCACGGAGAACATGGTCGGGCACAAGCTCGGCGAGTTCTCGGCGACGCGCACGTTCAAGGGACACTCCGCGAAGGCTGCGGACACGGCGAAGGCGAAGTAAAGAAAATTAGCGGAGAGCTTTTGCTTTCCGGATATAGACGGCGAGAAACTTCGTTTCGCCTCAAGGAAGATTGAGATGGCAAAGATAGAAACAACCAATCCGGAGTTTCGCGCTGAGGCCAAGTTCCAGCGCGTGAGCCCGCAGAAGGCCAAGTTGGTGCTTGACCTGATCAAGGGCAAGCCCGTTGGACAGGCGATCAACATTGTGGCGTTCACGAACAAGCGGATTGCGCCGGTGATCGAGAAGACGCTGCGATCGGCGGTGCAGAACGCGCAGTACCTGGCGGATGAGCGTGGGCTCGATGTCGACGTGGACAAGCTGTACGTGAAGTCGGCTGTGGCGAACGACGGCCCGCGCATGAAGCGCATCCGTCCGGCCCCGATGGGCCGTGCATTCCGCTACCAGCGCCGCATTGCGCACATCGTGATCACGGTCGCTGAGAAGGGCGCGGCTGAGGTTAAGGCTGCGGCGACAACTTCCGCACCGGCGGCTGAAACGACTGCCAAGCCGGCCGCGAAGAAGACGGCAGGGAAGAAGGCTCCGGCCAAGAAGGCGGCGGCGAAGAAGACAGCAGCCAAGAAGTCGGCTCCGAAGAAGAAGGCTGCAGCGAAATAACGACCGCAAGAGCAGGTTTTTGCAGTTCGGGTTTTGCAGTAACAGCATTACGCAACACAAGCAACATCGCCGCGCCGGCTCAACCGGCTATGGCCTGAAAGAAGAAGGAAGCTTATGGGACAGAAAGTCCATCCGTATGGATTCCGCCTCGGCGTGAACAAGCCGTGGAAGTCGCGCTGGTTCGTAGAGCGCGGCTATGACAAGCTGCTGGTCGAGGATGTGAAGCTGAAGGCTGAGCTCCGCGACAAGCTGAAGGCTGCCGGCGTCTCGTCCGTTGAGGTCGAGCGTCCGGGCAACAAGCTGCGTTTGATCATCCGCACTGCGCGTCCGGGCATCATCATCGGCCGCAAGGGCGCGGAGATCGACAAGCTGAAGGCCGACATTCAGAAGCGGACGAATCGGGAGGTCTTCATTGACATTCTCGAGGTCAACAAGCCGGAGCTCGATGCTCAGCTGGTCGCTGAGAACATCGCGCTGCAGCTTGAGAAGCGCGTCTCGTTCCGCCGCGCGATGCGCAAGTCGGTTGATTCGGCGCTACGCTTCGGCTGCAAGGGCATCAAGGTCCGCGTGTCGGGGCGCCTGAACGGCAACGAAATCGCGCGCTCCGAGTGGTACCTCCAGGGCCGCCTGCCGCTGCACACGCTGCGCGCGGACATCGACTTCGGCTTTGCCGAGGCGAAGACCACGTATGGCGTGATCGGCGTCAAGGTGTGGATCTACCGCGGCGATATCTACGAGCAGAAGAAGCGGCGCGAGCAGTCGGTCACCAGCGGCGCGTTTTAGTCCTGACGGGCAGGGTCGCGGGGAGGCAAAAAGCTTCCCCTCACCGCGTCCTTGCTGTATACTTATCTAGTTTGGCCCTGAGTCTGCCCTGTGCGGTTTAAGCAACAGCAGTGCAGAGACCCCGGCTGAGCTTCTCTGAAGTCCGCATGCGTGCGGGTCAATCCTCAAAGAAGTTCTCCGTCCTCAAGTTTGAAAGGCGAGTTTTCCCATGCTTTTGCCCAAGAAGGTCAAGTATCGCAAGCAGCAGCGCGGCCGCATGTGCGGCAAGGCGTGGCGCGGTTCCGATCTGTCGTTCGGCGACTACGGTCTGAAGGTCTTGGAGTGCGGTTACATCACCGACCGCCAGATCGAGGCCTCGCGTATCGCGATGACGCGCTTCATCAAGCGCGGAGGAAAGGTCTGGCTGCGTCTGTTCCCGGACAAGCCGATCACGAAGAAGCCTGCCGAAACCCGTATGGGTAAGGGCAAGGGCGCGCCGGACCACTGGGTCGCGGTGGTTCGCCCGGGCAAGATCCTCTTCGAGATGGAAGGCGTGCCGGTCGACATCGCGAAGGAGGCCATGCGCCTGGCTTCGCACAAGCTGCCGCTGAAGACGACGTTTGTGGCGCGGCCGCATGTGAAGACCGAGGTTGCTGCCAAGTAATCCGAAAAGCAGATTCCTCCGTTGCGGAATGACAAGGCGTGGCGGAGATGACAAAGGTTAGGTAGAGATTATGGAACTCGATAAGATCCGCAATCTGAGCGACGACGAGCTGAAGGCTGAAGAGACCAAGGCGGCTGAGCAGCTCTTCCGCGTCCGTTTTGCGAAGAGCCTCGGCAAGCAGGAGGGTTTGAAGAACCTGCGCACCCTGAAGCTCGACATCGCCCGCTTCAAGACCGTTACGCGTGAGCGCCAGATCGCGGCAGCAAAGGCAGGTAAGTAATGGCTGAGAACAAGAACAACACCGAGCAGCAGGCTACAAACGAGCCGCAGGCGCGCCGCAATGAGAAGGTCGGCAATGTCGTCTCGACCAAGATGAACAAGACGATCGTGGTGGAGATCGAGATGCGCAAGGCGCATCCGAAGTATCGCCGCGTGATGAAGTTCAACAAGAAGTTCTACGCGCATGATGAGCAGAACTCGGCTCGCATTGGTGACGTGGTTCGCATTCGCGAGACGCGTCCCCTGTCGAAGCTGAAGCGCTGGACGCTTGAGGAGATCATCCGCCGGTCGTCGCTCGCGACGCTGCCGGAGGAGAAGCCGCTGGCGGAAGAGTCGGCGACGAAGTAAGGGTTTTGCCGGAGCCTCTGCTTCGGCGTGCATGGAAGGACGCGCGGGCCTGAGGCTCGCGCCTTGGTAAGGAGATTCGCGATGGCAGTTCAGATGCGCACCATGTTGGACGTGGCCGATAACTCCGGCGCCCGCAAACTGCAGATGATCCTGCCGCTCGGCGGCGGACTCGGCAAGAAGGCCGGCCTCGGCGACGTGGTCACGGCGGCGGTCAAGGAGGCTTCGCCGGACGGGACGGTGAAGAAGGGCAAGGTTGTGAAGGCGGTGATCGTCCGCACGCGCAAGGAGTATCGCCGTCGTGACGGCACATACATTCGCTTCGACCAGAACGCGGCGGTGGTGATCAACGACGCGATGGAGCCGGTTGGCACGCGCGTGTTTGGTCCGGTTGCCCGCGAGCTGCGCGAGAAGAAGTTTCTGAAGATCGTTTCGCTCGCACCTGAGGTTATCTAGAGAAGTCGGGAAGTCAGTTAGGAAGTCAGGTTGAGGCGGATTCCGGCTCCGCAGGTTTTTAGATCGCCGAGGCCAAGAGTGAAGGAAAGAAGAGATGGCAAAGATTAAGCGCAATGACCAGGTGATCGTTCTCGCCGGTAAGGACAAGGGCAAGAAGGGCCGCGTGCTGCGCGTGATTGCCGACAAGGACCGCGTTCTTGTCGAGGGCGTCAGCATGATCAAGAAGCACCTGAAGCCGAACCCGCAGCGGAACTCGCAGGGCGGCATCCTGGAGCAGGAGGCGCCGATTCATATCTCGAACGTGGCGCTGATTGACTCGGATGGCAAGGCGACTCGCGCCGGTTTCCGCTTTGACGGCGACAAGAAGGTTCGTGTCGCACGCTCCAACGGCGGCACGCTGGCGGAGAAGAAGCAGTAAAGAAAGACCGTAGAGTCTTTTGAATTTAGGAGCACCCCACGAACCGGTAACCACTCCGAAACCGTGGAGAAAAGAGTAAGTACGATGGCAGCACGACTGAGAGAGAAGTACTCGAAAGAGATCAAGAGCCAGCTTCAGAAGGAGCTGGGCATTGAGAACGTGATGGCGGTGCCGAAGCTCGAGAAGATCGTCATCAACATGGGGCTTGGTGAAGCGACGCAGAACGTCAAGATGATGGATCCGCTGGTCGCAGACCTCGGCTCGATCGCCGGACAGAAGCCGGTGATCACGAAGGCGAAGAAGTCGATCGCGGCGTTCAAGCTGCGGGAGGGCATGCCCATCGGAGCGATGGTGACGCTGCGCGGCGATGCGATGTATGAGTTTCTCGACCGCCTGATTTCGGTGGCTCTGCCGCGCGTGCGCGACTTCCGCGGTGTGAGCTCGAAGAGCTTCGATGGACGCGGCAACTACACGCTGGGTCTGCGCGACCAGCTCATCTTCCCGGAGATCGACTACGCGAAGGTGGACAAGGTTAAGGGCATGAACGTGACGATTGTTACGTCGGCCAAGGACGATAACGGCGCACGCACGCTGCTGAAGTATTTCGGCATGCCGTTCCGCCAGGGCGCCTAAGGAAGGAAGAAGGAAACGATGGCCACTACTGCAAAGCGCGTCAAGGACGCCCGCAAGCCGAAGTTCAAGTCCCGTCAGCACAACCGGTGCCAGCTGTGTGGCCGTCCGCGCGCGTTCCTGCGCAAGTTCGGCGTGTGCCGTCTGTGCTTCCGTGGGCTGGCGCTCAAGGGTGAGATCCCGGGCGTTGTGAAGTCGAGCTGGTAAGCGCGCGAGCGTTGACCGGCTCCGCAGCCTGAGTGCTGCGGCTCGCTCCCGAAGCGTACCGGGAGAAACATTTTTGGCCGACTCGATTCGATAAAGCCACAGAACATTCCCGCAGGTTCTCCTGAGTGTCAGGAGCGAACGGGGGATGAAAGGAAGACGATGAATCTGACCGATCCAGTAGCAGATTTCCTGACCCGCATCCGTAACGCGCATCGTGCGCGTCACCAGAAGCTCGACGTTCCGGCCTCGCGCCTGAAGGCGGAGATTGCCCGCATCCTGAAGGAAGAGGGCTATATCGCCAACTTCAAGCCGGTGGAAGAGAACGGCCAGCAGGTGCTGCGCGTTTACCTCAAGTACGGCCCGAACAACGAGGCTGTCATTCGCGACCTGCAGCGCGTGTCGCGTCCTGGTTGCCGCGTGTATGTCGGCAAGGATGAGATTCGCCGCGTGCAGGGTGGTCTGGGTATCTCCATCATGACGACCCCGAAGGGTGTCATGACTGGCCGTCAGGCGCGCCGTGAGGGCGTTGGCGGCGAGATCCTCTGCGAAGTTTGGTAATGCACCGCGGGCGTTGAGCCCGCACGGCTGCAGTGGAACTCGAGGTGAAAGCCAAGAGGGACTCGCAAGCCACTAAAGGAATTTTCGATGTCACGTATCGGCAAGAAGCCCATCGCGCTGCCTAAGGGCGTCAAGTACACGGTTCAGACGAACACCGTTGTGGTCGAGGGACCGAAGGGCAAGGTCTCGGCTCTCATTCCGCAGGGCATCACGCTGAACGAGAAGGACGGCATCCTGCACGTTGAGCGTCAGAACGACTCACAGGCGGCGCTGCACGGCCTCGCGCGCGCGCTGGTGTTCAACGCGGTTGAGGGTGTGACCAACGGCTGGAAGAAGGAGCTCGACGTGGTCGGCATCGGCTACCGTGTGGAGATGAAGGGCAAGAACACGGTGGTGTTCACGCTCGGCTACTCACACCCGATCGAGTTTCCGCTGCCCACGGGCGTTGAGGTTGCGATCGATCCGAAGCAGACGCACGTCACGGTTTCGGGCATCGACCGTCAGAAGGTTGGCCAGGTCGCCGCGGACATGCGCGCGCTTCGCAAGCCGGATCCTTACAAGAACAAGGGTGTTCGCTACTCCGACGAGAAGCTGAAGAAGAAGGTCGGCAAGACGGGCGCTAAGTAATCGATGGAGCGAATCGTCTTGTCGGACGGTAACCGTCAAGACGGGCGCTAAGTAACTCCGAACGTCGCTGAAGGTCAGCGACGCCACTAGGAAGGAAGAACGAAGATGATCAGCATTCCGCAGCGCAATGTAATCCGCAAGCGTGTTCACGCGCGCATCCGCACCAAGATGACGGGCACGGCAGAGCGTCCGCGTCTGAACGTCTACCGCTCGCTCAACCACATCTACACGCAGATCATCGACGACGCGACCGGCACGACCATCGCCTCGGCTTCGACGGTCTCGAAGAAGGGTGACGGCAAGAAGGCCGGCGGCAACGTCGCGGCGGCGAAGGAAGTGGGCAAGCTCATCGCGGAGCGCGCCAAGGAGAAGGGCGTCAAGAGGGTGGTCTTCGATCGCGGCGGCTACCTGTATCACGGTCGCATCAAGGCCCTGGCCGATGCGGCGCGCGAGGCTGGGCTGGAGTTCTAAAGCAGGGATTAGGGAACAGGGAGTAGGGAATAGAAAAACCACTCCCAGCCCCGGACCGGTGTGCCGGGGACAAATAAAGAGAAAGAAGAAAGCACAATGGCGACACGGAAGAGACTCGACGGTAACCGGATGAACCTCAAGGATGAGGTTGTCAGCATCAACCGCGTGACGAAGGTGGTCAAGGGCGGCAAGAACATGAGCTTCGCAGCGCTGGTCATCGTCGGCGACCCCGGCGAGGGCGTTGTGGGCTACGGTTCGGGCAAGGCCAAGGAGGTTCCGCAGGCCATCCGCAAGGGTATTGAAGCCGCGAAGAAAAACCTCATCAAGGTCAACCTGACGCAGACCTCGATTCCGCACCAGGTGCTCGGGCACTTCGGTTCGGGTGAGGTGCTGCTGAAGCCCGCACCCGAAGGTACAGGCGTGATCGCCGGTAAGACCGTCCGCGCCGTGATGACCGCCGCCGGCGTGCAGAATGTGCTGACCAAGAACATCGGTTCGGCGAATCCGCACAACGTGGTGAAGGCGACCTTCGATGCACTCTCGCAGTTGCGTGACAAGAGCGATGTCGCCGCGCTGCGCGGCAAGGCAGTGGAAGAGCTTTAGTAGTTAGTGGTTAGTGGTTAGTGAGTTTCAAAACTAACCGCTCCTACCGGAGAAGAAGAATGGCAGCGACCAACAAGATCAAGATCCAGTACTACCGTTCGCAGATCTGCACGCCGGTCAAGCACAAGCTCGTCGTCAAGGGCCTGGGCTTCACGCGGCTGAACCAGATTGTCGAGCGCGAGGACACTCCGTCGATCCGCGGCATGGTGAAGAAGATCCCTCACCTGGTCCGCATCGTCGACTAGTTCAGTCCACCACGCCTCTGTCGAGGCCAATGCGAGTCGGGCTCAGTCAACCCGGCGTTGAGCGAGGAAAACATGGCAAAGAATCTTTCGAACCTTCGAGCACCCAAGGGTGCGAACTCCAACAAAAAGCGCGTGGGCCGCGGTATGGGCTCGGGCATGGGCAAGACCTCGACCCGCGGCCACAAGGGTCAGGGCTCGCGCTCGGGCTCATCGCTGATGCGCGGCTTTGAAGGCGGCCAGATGCCGCTGCACCGCCGCCTGCCGAAGCGCGGCTTCACCAACATCTTCCGCACCGAGTACACGGTGCTGGGCCTCGATCGCATCGCGGAGCTGGGCGAGAAGGAGCTGACGCTCGACGTTCTCTCGGCGCGCGGCATCCTCAAGAAGCGCAACGGCTTGGTCAAGGTTCTCGCGAACGGCGAGTTGAAGTCCGCGGTTACTGTGCATGCGCACAAGTTCTCGAAGGGCGCGCAGAAGGCCATTGAGGCCGCCGGCGGACGGGCGATCGTCATCGGGGCTTCGAATTCCGAGGCTGCTCCCGCAGCGTAGCGATTCGGGCCGGAGCCAAGCGCTCCGGCCTCGTTTTATGGCCCTGCTCACGCTGCTTTTATTGCCTCTGTTCGGCAGTGCTTCCTTCCGCGTAAAATAACGGACACGTAACCCGCACCAAGGCTTCCCATACCGATGCTCGACAAGTTTCTCAATATCTTCCGCATTCGCGATCTTCGCAACCGGATCCTCTTCACCCTGGCTCTGCTCGCGGTCTACCGGCTTGGCGCGCACATCCCGACGCCGGGCATCGACGCGGCCAAGCTCGCGCAGTTCTTCAATCAGAACGCCGGCGGCGCGCTCGGGCTGCTCGATCTGTTCAACGGCGGCAATCTCCGCAAGCTGACCATCTTCGCGCTCGGCATTATGCCGTACATCACGGCGTCGATCATCTTTCAACTGCTGACGGTTGTGTATGAGCCGCTGGCCAAGCTGCAGAAGGAAGGCGAACTCGGCCGCCGCAAGATTACGCAGTGGACGCGCTACGTCACGGTTCTGCTGGGCGTTGTGCAGAGCTTCTTCATCGCGTTGACGCTGACCAACACCTCGACCGGCGAGTCGATGGTGACGATTCCCAAGCAGTTCTTTATTCCGCTGTGCGTTCTGACGCTGACCTGCGGAACGGCGTTCATCATGTGGCTGGGCGAGCAGATCACCGACCGCGGCATCGGCAACGGCATGTCGCTGCTCATCTTTACGGGTATCGTCGTCGGCATCCCGCGCGGCATCGAGGACCTGTACACCAAGGCGACGACGGACGCGTGGGGCGGCTTTACCCCCATTGCGATCGCTCTGATCATCGTCATGATGGTGGTGGTGGTGGCGTTCATCGTCTTCGTCGAGCGCTCGGAGCGCCGCATCCCGATTCAGTCGGCCAAGCGCATGGTTGGCCGGCGCATGACGCAGGCCTCGAGCTCGTTTCTCCCGCTGAAGGTGAACTCCGGCGGTGTGATGCCGGTTATCTTCGCGGCTTCGATTCTGTCGGCTCCCATGCTGCTGCAGAACGTCAGCCTCTTCGGCTCCGGTCCGCTGCGCGATACCAAGTACCTCGGGCCGCTGTTCCGCTGGCTTGGACCGGCTGAGCCGCTGTACGTCTTCCTGTACATCGTCGCTATCATCTTCTTTGCGTACTTCTACATCTCGATCATCTTCCGGCCGGACGATATCGCGGACAACATGCGCAAGTACGGAAGCTTCATTCCCGGCATCCGCCCCGGCAAGCGCACCTCGGACTTCATCAACGACGTCCTGACGCGCATCACGCTGGTTGGCGCAATCTACCTGTGCGTCATTTCAATTATCCCGATGTTCCTGATCTCGGGCATCCACTTCAACCATCTTCCCTTCGTCGGTCATTTCTTCGATTCGTTGCCGACCTGGGCCACAAACGGTCTCGGCCTGAACTTCTACTTCGGCGGCACATCGTTGCTGATCGTTGTCGGTGTGGCAATGGATACGGTGCAGCAGGTGGAAGCGCAGCTCATCATGCGTCACTACGACGGCTTTACCCCGAAGTCCGGGCGCATTCGCGGTCGTCGCAGCTGGTAATTCGCAGCATGTAATCGGTGCCCACGTCCGAAGTACGGGCGTGGGTTTTGCCTGTAATTGGGCTGGCTACAGGTTCTGAATAGCTTCTGGTTGTCTTTTCTATATGTCCAAACCACTCCCCAACGCGAGCGACTTTCTTCCCGGCCCGGTTCTTCTGCTCGGCGCGCCGGGCGTCGGCAAAGGCACGCAGGCGCAGCTTTTGATGGCGGAGTTCGGCATCCCGCAGATTTCGACGGGCGACCTTCTGCGTCAGCACCGGAAAGATCACACGCCGCTGGGCCTCCTCGCCGAAGAACTGATGTCGCAGGGCAAGCTGGTGCCGGACGATCTGGTGAACCAGATGGTCGCGGCGCGGCTGCAGGACCCGGACACGGAGCATGGATACATTCTCGACGGCTTTCCGCGCACCCTGAACCAGGCCGAATGGCTCGATCGCCAGCTTGTCGCCTATCTGCTGCCGGTGGTTGCTATCAACATCGTTGTCGATCAGCAAGTGCTGCTGGAGCGCATTACCGGACGCCTGACGTGCCCCATCTGCGGAACGATCTACAACATTTATACGAAGCCGCCGAAACATGACCGCGTCTGCGATTTCGACGGAGCTGCGCTTGTCCAGCGTTCGGACGACACTGTTCAGGCATTCCACGAACGCATGCGGGCGTTCGAGCAGAAGACCTCCGCGGTGATCGAGTACTATCGCGAGCATGGCAACCGTTTCGCTGAGGTCGACGGCGACCGGCCCATCGACGAGGTTACACAGAGCATTCGCAAGACACTGCTTCGTCTGCGCCATCATCCGGAGAGCTAAGCTCGTGAGAGGCAAGATGAGGTGTCGGGACCGGGCAGCCGCATCTTGAGGCGTAGCTGCTGTATCTAAGACTTATGGCCATCATGATCAAATCTGCCGCCGAGATTGAAGCGATGCGTCGCTCCGGCGAGGCGCTGCGCCAGGTGCATGAGGCGGTGCGCCCGGTTGTCGCCGCCGGCGCCACGACGATGGACCTCGAGCGAGCGGCCGCGGCCAAGGTGAAGGAACTTGGCGTCGTATCAGCCTTCAAGGGCTATCACGGCTATCCGGCTGTGCTCTGCACCTCTATCAATAGCGAGGTGATTCACGGCATTCCGAGCGATCGCCGCCTGTTGAAGGAAGGCGACGTCGTCTCGATCGACTGCGGCGTCGTCGTCGACGGCTTCTATTCCGATTGCGCTGTCACTTATCCCGTCGGCGCGCAGAAGCCGGAAGTAGAGAAGCTTCTTCGTGTTACAAAAGCGTCGCTGTATGCAGCGATTGAAAAAGCCGTGCCCGGCGGCCGTCTCTTCGATATCTCGCACGCGGTGCAGTCGATGTGTGAAGGGGAAGGCCTCAGCGTGGTGCGCGAATTTGTCGGCCATGGCATCGGCCGCAACATGCATGAAGACCCGCAGCTCCCGAACATCGGCAATCCGGGCAAGGGACCACGGTTGAAGCCGGGCATGGTGCTGGCCATTGAGCCGATGATTAATCTCGGCGGCCCAGAGGTGAAGGTGCTCGAAGATGGCTGGACCGCCGTCACCATCGATGGCAGCTACAGTGCGCACTTTGAGCACACGGTAGCCATCACCAAAGATGGCCCTCTGATCCTGACGCGATAAAGCTCAGCTCAAGCGCCGATGCGGTGTTCCTGGACGAAGCGTTGAATCTCTGCGAACTCGTCCTCGCTGAGCCTGAAGGTCGCTGCCGGCAAAATCTCTTCGACCTGATTCTCGCTGCGGCCCCCAACAATCGCCGCCGTTACTGCCGGATTGTGCAGCGTCCACGCAACAGCGACAACGCCCGCATTCACACCGTGGCGCGCGCCGATCTGCGTCAGCAGGTCCGCCAGGGCGAGATTGCGGGAGAGATAGGGCTCCTGGAAGTTTTTCGCGCGCTTGCGGAAGTCGTCGTCAGGCATTGCCGCAACACGCTCCTTCGTCATCGCGCCGGTAAGTAGTCCGCTCGCCATTGGCGAGTAGTTGATGACGCCGATGCCGTGCTTCTCGCACCAGGGCAGAATCTCGGCCTCGTTCGAGCGGTTGAGGATGGAGTATGGCGGCTGCAGACTTGTGATGGGCGCGATCTTTCTGGCGCGTTCCATTTGGGAGACGCTGAAGTTCGACACACCAATCCAGCGCACCTTGCCTTCACGCTTCAGTTCGGCCATTGTGTGCCAGCCCTCTTCGATCTCTTCATCCGGAACCGGCCAGTGAATCTGGTAGAGATCGATCGTGCCGATGCCCAGGCGTCGAAGGCTGGCCTCGCACTCCTGGCGAATCTTCTTCATCGTCTGCACGATCTTGCGGTCTTCGCCCCAGGTCATCGAGGACTTCGTGAAGACGTAGGGCTTCTCGCCAGCCTGCTTAAGGGCGCGGCCGACGACCTCCTCGGAGTGTCCGAGGCCGTAGACGGCGGCAGTGTCGATCCAGTTCACGCCCCCGTCAAGCGCAGCAAGAATTGCTTTCACAGAGTCGCTGTCATCCTGGGCGCCCCAGCCGAACTGCCAGTTGCCGCCGCCAACCGCCCACGCACCAAAGCCGATGGGTGTGAGATCCAGATCAGAGTTGCCAAGACGCCGCGTCGTTCCCAGATTCTTCGTCGCTGTGCTCATGCAACTAGGATGCTCGCCCAGCAGGCGAAGTGGCAAGAATCCGAAGAACGGCTAGTGTGCCGCCATCTGCTCCGGGTCCACCTTTGCGGTCTTGGGCGGCAGCCGCATGATCCACACCAGCGGCGAAAGCAGGACAACCGTTCCGGCGAGAATCGCGAACGCGTTTTTATAAGCCAGCATCATCGCCTGCCGCTGCATCTGCCCGTAGATCTCGGCCATCGCGGGGAGCCGGGCGGCAGCGATCGAACTATGCGTGAGCGCTGCAAATCGCTCGATCTCCTGCATCACGGCTGCGGATCCCGCCGAAAGATTGGAGGCGAGGTTCATCTGGTGCACCTGTGCCGAGCGCGCAAGATACGTCGTCAACAGGGCCGTGCCCGCCGATCCACCCATGTTTCGCGCGAAGTTTGAGAGCGATGAAATCTGGTTCATCTTGTCGCGCGGCACGCCGACATAATTCAGTGTGCTGATGGGAATGAAGATAAAGGGCAGGCCGACCACCTGCAGCATGCGCCACAGAGTAGCGGTTCCGTAGCTCGTGTAGAGGTCGAGGCGCGTCAGGTTGAAGAGGCCCGCGGCGACAGCGAGATATCCGAGCATCACCATCAGGCGCGGATCGCCTTTGCCCAGGGTTCGGCCGGCAATGGCCATCATCACCATCATCACGAACCCTGCCGGTGACAGCACCATGCCGGCGCGCTCCGCCGTGTAGCCGAGCAGCACCTGCAGATACTGCGGAATGAGCACCGTCGAGCCGAAGAGCACCATGCCGAGAATGAGTTGCAGGAATACCGCCGTGCCGAAGTTTCGATTCTTCAGCAGCTTCAAATCGACGATCGGGTCCGGATGGCGCCACTCCCAGACGGCAAAGAATATCAGCGTGATAACGGCGAGAAACGCAGTGAACTGAATCTGGCCGGAGCCAAACCAATCCTTCTCCTGGCCCTTATCGAGCGTGAACTCAAGCAGGCCGACACCCAGCGCGACTGCGCCAAGGCCGATGAAATCAACGGGCAGCTTCCGCTGCATGCGGGCTTTGATCTCCGGCGGATCTTCCACCATGCGGCTGGAAAGGAACAACGACAAGAGGCCGAATGGCAGATTGATAAAGAAGATCCAGTGCCAGTTGTAGTTGTCCGTCAGCCAGCCGCCGAGCGTGGGACCGATTGCCGGGGCAACAACTACGGCCATCCCATAGAGAGCGAACGCCTGTCCGCGCTTTTCAATCGGAAAGGTATCGGCGAGAATCGCCTGCTCACTCGGCGCCAGACCGCCGCCGCCCAGTCCCTGCAAAATACGTGCCAGGATCAGGGCCGGCAGCGTGGGCGCGAGTCCGCAAAGCAGCGAACAAGCAGTGAACATCACCACGCAGGTCATGTAGAAACGCTTGCGTCCGATGCGATCCGACAACCATCCGGAGATGGGCAGAATCACCGCCGAGGACACGAGATAGCTGGTGAGTACCCACGTGGCCTCCTCCTGCGATGCGCCCACCGAACCCGCAATGTGCGGCAGAGCAACGTTTGCAATTGAGGTGTCCAGCACCTCCATAAACGTCGCAATGGTCACCGTCAGCGCGATCAGCCACGGGTTATGCTTCGGTTTCCAAGCTGCTTGTAGCTGGTCAGGCATATCAGGGTACTGATACAGTGTATCAGGGCACTGATATATGTCGGAGTATCGGGCAGAAAAGGCGAAGCTCGCAAGACGATGCAGTCAGAGTCTGCGCGAGCTGGTGGTTGGCTATCGGGCGCTCCTCGAGGACGCATTGCGGGGCGAGGGAGTCACTTTGCCTCAGATCAAACTTCTTAAAGCGATTAAGGAGCAGGGCAGTGTCAGCGGAGCTACCATCGCGCGCACGTGCCAGGTGACTCCCCAGACCCTGCAGGCGATGCTTACCCGCGCTGAACGCGAAGGTTGGATCACGCGTGACATCTCGGCGGTGAACCACCGCATTCTGACCGCCTCATTGACGAGGAAAGGCGAGGAAGCACTGGCGACCGGGCTGGCCGCCGCAGCAGAGATCGAGGAAAAGATCTGGAACGGCGTCTCCGCAAACGCGCTGGAGCGTTTGAATATCACGCTGGAGCACGGTATCGCCAACCTGCACAGCGAGAGCGCTCCACATCGCGCCGCAAGCTGACGCACGGAAGCTACAGTCTGCAGATCAACAATTCGCGCTCGTACACCATCTCCGGCGGCAGATGATCGTGGAGCAGCAGAAACAGCTCTTCATGGCTCATCACCTCGCGCCGCCACGCGTCACGGTCGACCGCCTGCAGCTTCGCAAACTGCTCCGGTGAAAACTCAAGGCCATCCCAGTTCATGTCTTTGTAGTAAGGCGTCCAGCCGATCGGCGTCTCCTTGCCCTGCGCGCGTCCGTGCACGCGATCGACGATCCACTTGAGCACGCGCATGTTCTCACTGAAGCCGGGCCACAGGAACTTCCCATCTTCATCCTTGCGGAACCAGTTCACATGAAAGACGCGCGGGGTAGACGAGAGTTCGCGCTGCATCTTGAGCCAATGCCGGAAGTAGTCGCCCATGTGATAGCCGCAGAAGGGAAGCATCGCCATGGGGTCGCGACGTACGAGGCCAGTCTTTCCCGCGGCAGCAGCCGTGGTCTCAGACCCCATCGTTGCGCCGACATAAACTCCGCTCGACCAGTTGAACGACTGGAAGATCAGCGGAACGGTCTCGGACCTGCGCCCGCCGAATAGGAATGCCGCGATGGGCACGCCTTCCGGTGATTCCCATGCTTCGCGATCGAAGACCGGACATTGCACGGCAGGCGCTGTGAATCGGCCGTTGGGATGGGCCGCTGTACGCCCTGTCTTTTTGCCGATCTCCGGCGTCCATCGCTCGCCACGCCAGTCAATGCATTCGGCCGGCGGCTTCGAGGTCATGCCCTCCCACCACACACCACCGTCTGGCGTCAGTGCGACGTTGGTGAAGATGGTATTGCGGCTCAGCGTAGCCATGGCATTCGGATTAGTCTTCGCGCTCGTGCCCGGCGCTACGCCGAAAAAACCAGCCTCCGGATTCATCGCGCGCAGCTGCCCGTTCGCATCCGGGCGAATCCATGCGATGTCATCGCCGACGCACCAGATCTTCCAGCCTTCGAAGCCCTTCGGCGGAATCATCATCGCGAAGTTGGTCTTGCCGCACGCGCTGGGGAAGGCTGCTGCGACGTAGGTCTTCTCGCCCTCCGGCGATTCCGCGCCAAGAATCAGCATGTGCTCGGCCATCCACCCTTCGTCGCGCGCGATGTTGCTGGCGATGCGCAGCGCGAAGCACTTCTTGCCGAGCAAAGCATTGCCGCCGTAACCGGAACCGTAGCTCCAGATCTCGCGCGTCTCAGGAAAATGCACGATGTACTTCGTATCGTTCTGCGGCCACGGCACATCCTGTTCGCCCGGCGCCAGCGGCGCGCCGACTGAGTGCATGCAGGGCACGACGCGCTTGATGTCCTTGTCAATCTCCGCGAATACAGGCGCACCCACGCGCGCCATGATGCGCATGTTCACCACCGCGTAGGCAGAGTCCGTCAGCTGCACCCCGATCTGCGACGCCTTCGCTCCAATCGGTCCCATCGAGAATGCGAGCACATACATCGTGCGTCCGCGCATCGATCCGCGGAAGAGCTCCTTCAGCTTGCGCCGCATCTTGAACGGATCTTCCCAGTTGTTCGTCGGTCCAGCGGCGTCTTTGCTCAGCGAGCAGATGAAGGTGCGGTCCTCCACGCGGGCGACGTCGTTGGGCGAGCTGCGCGCGAGGTAGCATCCGGGCCACAGCTTCTCGTTCAGCCTGGTGAAGGTCCCCGCCTCAACGAGTTGGTGGCACAGGTATTCATTCTCGGCGTCGGATCCATCCACCCAGTGAATTGCCTCCGGCTGGCACAGCTCGGCCATCTTCTCCACCCAGCGGATCAGATGCTTGTTGGTGGTCAACACCTGTGTCGAAACCTGCGTACTCTTCGCGGCTGCGCCTGCGGCCATGCTCTTTGCCTCCACTTTCAGTGTCTCTCTAAAGGCCATGAGCAAGCTACCGCATTCCGCCCGTTCCTGTCGTCTGGCGCTCGATTACCGCATCGTTGCGTATCCTGTCTCTGTAAGACATCTTCGTTCTGCAGGCGCTCGAGCTGGTAAATCGTGAGACCTGTGGGCATTGCTCTGTCAGCGACGAATCGGGCCCTTGCTGCATCAGTAAATGGTAGGAGGCTTCATGGCTACAAGCACTCCGTCGAGCGTTCGTCCCCGCGTCGTCGTGATTGGCGCCGGCTTTGGCGGCATCTATGCTGCGAAGCGACTCGGGAAGCTGCCTGTCGACGTGACCGTCGTCGACCGCAAGAACCATCACACCTTCCAGCCACTGCTTTATCAGGTAGCGCTCGCCGTTCTATCGCCCGGAGAGATTGCTCAGCCCATCCGCACGATTCTGCGTGACAACTCCAACACCGAAGTGATTATGGATGAGGTGATGGGCTTCGACGCGCAGGCTCGGCGCGTGCACCTCAAGAGTGGTGCGGAGCTGTTGTATGACTACCTCATTCTCGGGACCGGATCCACGCACAGCTACTTCGGCAGGGATGACTGGTCGAAGCTCGCACCGGGTCTCAAGTCGATTGAAGATGCAACGGAGATCCGGCGTCGTGTGTTGTTGGCGTTTGAGTTTGCAGAGCGCCAGACGCTCGAAACCGGAACCCATCCTCCACTGAACTTTGTCATCATCGGTGGCGGGCCTACCGGTGTGGAACTCGCCGGCGCCATCTCGGACATCACACGCCTGTACATGACGCGCGACTTTCGCCATATCGATCCCTCGACCGCCAACGTGCTCATTCTCGAAGGTTCGCCGAGCATCCTTGCGGCCTACCCAAAGGATTTGCAGCAGAAGGCAGTCGAGCAGCTCGCGAAGCTCGGCGTGCGCGTGCGCACCGGAGCGCGCGTCACCGACGTCCAGCCAGGTTACGTAATGGTGGGTAACGAACGCATCGAGAGCGTGTGCACGTTATGGGCAGCCGGCGTGCAGGCTTCACCGCTGGGCAGAATGCTCGCCGAGTCAATCGACATGACATACTGCCTCGATCGCCGCGGCTGCGTCCAGGTCGATGAGCACCTCAACCCTCCCAATCACCCGGAGATATTCATCATTGGCGATCTTGCGCACGTCGAAGAGAGTGGGCATTTGATTCCCGGCACCGCGCAGCCCGCCATGCAGATGGGAGTCTACGCGGCGGAGCGCATCGGATTATTGGTAACGAACCCGGCGGCGGCCGCCAGGCAGAAACCCTTCCATTATTTTGATAAGGGTGACATGGCCACCATCGGCCGCAAAGCTGCCGTGGCGCGAATTGCGTGGCCGTTTCGCGCGCACTGGTCGGGCTTTCTGGCGTGGTTCGTATGGCTCTCGGTGCACATCTTCTTTCTCATCGGATTTCGCAATCGTCTTGCCGTCTTTCGCCAGTGGGCGTACACGTACGCTCGCAAGCAGGACGGCGTACGCCTCATCGTTGGCTCGCAAGACCTGCCTGGATGGGATGAGTTAGCCATACCACCTGTTCCGCGTGAGGATGAGCCTACACTGACTGCGCGCTCCTGAAGCCACCCGTATCCATCGCGTCGCATCCGACCCTCAGGCGCATAGCGTCTTGAGGAGTTCACACTATGCCGAACGCAGTTGTTGTCCGGAATCGCAAGGTTCGTTATGCGGTGGTCGGAATCGGATGGATCTCGCAGAGTGCCTTTCTCCCCGGCGTTGAACACACCGGCAATAGTGAGGTCGTTGCCTTCGTCAGCGGCCATGAAGACAAGGCCGCGAAGGTGGGCGAGAAGTACGGCGTCAAAGACCTCTACAGCTACGACGAGTACGAAACCCTGCTGACCTCTGGAAAGATCGACGCGGTGTATCTCGCCACGCCGAACTGGGATCATGTCGATCTCGCCGTGCGCACGCTCGACGCGGGCATTCATCTTCTGCTGGAAAAACCCATGGCCACCTCCGTCGAAGACTGCGAACAAATCATCTCGGCTTCCGAACGCAGTGCCGCCAAATTGATGATTGCGTATCGCATGCATCATGAGCCCGCAATGCTGAAGGCCTTTCAGACGGCGCGCAGCGGAAAGCTCGGCCATCTGCGCTACTTCAACTCGTCGTTCTCGCAGCCGGTGAATTACCAGAACCAGCGCGCGAAGAATGGCTACTGGGCAGGCCCTGTGCCGGACATGGGACCGTATCCCATCAACACCGCCAGGAATCTCTTTGGCGCGGAGCCCATTGAGGTCTCAGCGATGGGCGTGCGAACCGACCCTGAACGCTTCCGCGACTTCGACGATCAGGTCGCAGTCAATCTGCGCTTCCCCAGGGGAAGACTTGCAACCATGTTGCTCAGCTACTCCGGCTCCGATCTTGACGACTACCGCATCGTCGGGACGTTAGGCGATCTGTATTCCACACCAGCATTCGCTATACCCGGCGGCTTCAAACACACCATCACCATTGGGGAATCGAAGAAGAGCTCCGAAGAGAGCTTTAAGCCGACAGATCAGTTTGGTGGCGAGCTCAAATACTTCTCGGATTGCGTTCTCATGAATCGACATCCTGAAGCCGACGGAGAAGAAGGTCTCCTCGATGTGCGCATCCTCGCTGCGGTGGAGCGCGCGCTCGAGAGCGGAGAGCCGCAGAAGCTGGAGCCTTACGTTCGCAGACTGCGCCCGAAGCCGCGTCAGGCACAGGAGTTGCATCAAGTGGATGAGCCTGAACTCGTTGGCGTGCATCAGCCAAGCGAAGGTCGCTAGCTGAATTCCGGCGCGATTTTCCCATCGAAGCTCTCACGCGAGAGTTAACCTTATGTCGTATCAGTTCAAACAAACGGCGTAAGGAGTGCAGTGGATGTCGACGCAGGACGAAAGAAATCTCTCTCAGGATGGAAGCGCTCTCTCCCGGCGCCACTTTCTCTCTAATTCAGCGGCGACGCTTGCTGCCACCCTCGCCGCTGCGCCCATCGCGGCAGCCGCGCAACAGACCCTGCCCGCGCACCCCAAGGGTGTTCCGGTGACGTCTGCCGATCATCATCTGCCCAACGAACAGCAGCCCGGGCCAAACAACACTGCCAACGACGCGTTGAACCCGGATTCCGTATGGCCGCCCGCAACTGACAACGGCACGATGATGCCGTTCAAATACTCGTTCGACCTCGCGCACAAGGAGATTGACTCCGGCGGATGGACGCGCCAGGTCACCGTTCGCGACCTTCCCATTTCGAAGACAATGGCGGGTGTCGAGATGCGCCTCACGGCCGGTGGAGTTCGCGAATTGCATTGGCACGTCTCCGCTGAGTGGGCTTTCATGATCTACGGCAGCGCGCGCATCACCGCCGTCGACCCCGATGGAAAGAGCTTCGTCAACGACGTCAAGGCCGGCGATCTGTGGCTCTTTCCCGGCGGCGTCCCGCATTCGATTCAGGGGCTCGGCCCCGACGGCGCAAAGTTTCTGCTCGTCTTCAATCAAGGCGACTTCGACGAGTTCTCAACCTTCCTGCTCAGCGACTGGTTCAACCACACGCCGCCTGAAGTGCTCGCGAAGAACTTCAACACGTCAGCAGAAACCTTCGCGAACGTACCGAAGGAGAAGCTCTACATCTTTCAGTCGCAGGAGCCGCGGCCGCTTGCCGAAGAGCAGCAGCAGGCCTCCGCAGGTACCGGCGCCATCGATGAGAAGTTCGTCTTCCGTCCCGCACAGATGCAACCCAACGCATCGCGCGCCGGCGGCGAGGTCCGCATCGTCGACAACAAAGTCTTTCCCGTAACCGATATCGCCGCCGCCATCGTTCGCCTCAAACCTGGCGGCCTGCGCGAACTCCACTGGCATCCCAACGCCGATGAGTGGCAGTACTACGTCTCAGGCAAAGGACGCATGACGGTCTTCGACTCTGGCAACAAGGCCCGCACCATGGACTTTCAGCAGGGTGACGTCGGCTACATCCAGGTCTCGCGCCCGCACTACATCGAGAACACCGGCAGCGAAGATCTCGTCTTCCTCGAGGTCTTTCCCACCGGCACCTACCAGGACATCTCGGCGACGGAGTGGCTCGCGCACACGCCCGCGCGTCTCGTCGACATACACCTCCGCACGGGCGAGGAGTTTCTGCGCAACCTTCCGAAGAAGGAATCGATCATCGTTCCGCTCTGAGAGTTACCCGCAGGCAGTCTTTATTCGGCTGCCTGTCGCGGCGTACTGTACTGCTGCATATAAGCCACTGCGTGCAGCAGCTCGGGTCGCTTGCTCGTCGCCGCGTCATTGGTATTGTGGGCAGCCTCCGCGTAGAGCTTTGCCGCCATCTGCGGCTTGTTCGCCGCTTCCGCAGCGGCGCCCGCGCTCAACAGGCCATTCAATCGGTTCGGGCTCAGCCGCAGCGCAACCTGATACTCCGCCAGCGCATCGTCGGGACGATGCAGCAGCATCAGCAGATCGCCCAGCATCTCCCGCGCCGGAATATCCACCTCATACTGTCCGAGCTTGTCTTGCTGGTCCGCGGCGGCACGCATCGACTTGACTGCAGCCTCGTCGTCGCCGCGCGCGTACGCATCCCACGCGACGATCTCGTTCCGCTGAATCTGCTCCGGCTCAACCATGAACGCGTAAGGACTCTTCTTCAACGCCTCAATCGCAGCATCGAAGTTCGTCAGAGCCGCGGCCGTTACCTTCGCATCGCGCAGATGCCCCGCGCCGTCGGCCTGTCCCCAGTAAACGTTGAAGGTCGACGTCAGCGGCGATCCGGGCGCCGGCTTCAAGGTAAGTAGCGTCTTCCAGTCGTGCATCTCCATCGGCACAATCGCGTTCAGCTCGTTCACAAAGAACGGGCCCGCATCCTTCATGTCGTCCATGCCCGGCATCGCGGCCATCTGCGCAGAAATCGCGGGCATCCTCGCGAGCAGCGCCTGCGCCTTTGCATCCTCGCCCACCTGCAGATAGGCGTAGACCAGGAACTGGTCGGCATGCAGCTGATGCGCGACACCCGGCTCGCCCGCGGCAGCTGCACGCTCTGACGCCGCCACCGATGCCAGGTTCGACTGAATATCCTGCGGCCACATTCCCAGCCGCGCAAAGATGTGGCTGGGCATGTGCAGCGCATGCGGCGACGACGGCGCAATCTTCGCATACACCTCCGCCGCCTCCAGCCCTTGCGGTGCCAGCTGCGGCGTATCGCACGTGTGAATGATGTAGTGCGCCAACCCCGGATGCTCCG
>Ga0335075_10004801_pt1 | contig 21055 bp, 21 predicted proteins | sample Lox_Sample_24_FD_206723 | JGI IMG/M metagenome (GOLD analysis project Ga0335075, IMG submission 206723) | Soil microbial communities from Loxahatchee National Wildlife Refuge, Florida, United States - Lox_Sample_2.4 | ecosystem: Environmental > Terrestrial > Soil > Wetlands | place: USA...
AAGCGCCCAAACCGCTCTCTGCCGCCGCTAACGAATGGGGTCCAGGAGCCCAGCTCCTGGCAGGGGGTCCAGGGGGACAGCGTCCCCCTGGCCTTCCTTGCGCGCGGCGCTGGCGGCGATCGAGGCCGGGCGTTTTGCCGAGGCGGTCGGTGTGTGCGAGGCATTGCTTGCGGAAAATCCCGCCGATATCGACGCGACGTGTTTGCTGGGGTTGGCGCGTGGTGCGCGGGGCGAGGTCGATGCGGCGGCGGTTCTGCTCGATCGTGTCGCGCGGGCCCGGCGCGGCCATGCGCATCCGTGCCGTGATTTGGCGGAGCTTCTGGAGCGAAGGGGGGAGGGCGCGCGGGCGAGCGCGCAGTACCGGGCTGCGCTCGCGCTTGCGCCGGAGGATGGAAGGCTCAGGCGCGCGTTCGCGCGTCACTTGCTGGCGCGGGGCGATGCGGCGGGTGCCGTCGAGTCTGTCGATGCGGGCGGCGATGCGGCGAGCCAGGAAATTCTCGGCCTCGCTCGTGCCGAGCTCGGCGAATTCGGCGTGGCGGCGGACCATTTCCGCCGTCTTGTGGCTCTTGATCCGCGTCCGGCGTCCGGCTGGTCGAATCTCGGCATGATGCTGAAGGTCGAGGGGCGGTTCGAGGAGGCCGTTGCCGCGCATGATGAAGCGGTGGCGCGGGCGCCTCAGGATCCGCAAATCCGCGTCAACCGTGCGGTGGCCTTGCTGCATGCCGGCCGTTTCGCCGAGGCATGGCAGGACTATGAGTGGCGTTTGCGGTTGCCCGGTCATCAGGGCCTGCCGTTGGAGACGCTGCTTCCCTCGCTCGAAGATGTTGAAGGGCGCACCGTCCTGCTCGTTCACGAAGAAGGCTTCGGCGATACGCTGCAATTCGTGCGCTATGCGCCGCTGCTCGCCGCGCGCGGCGCGCGTGTGCTGCTCGCGGTGCCGCGCGAGCTCGAGCGGCTGCTTGTACACCTGGGGCAGGTCGTCGCTATGGATCGGGCGCTACCTTCGTTCGATCATCATTGCCCGTTCTTCAGCCTTCCGCGCGCGTTCGCGACCACGCTCGAGACGATTCCGGCGCAAATCCCCTATCTCCGTGCCGATCCCGCTTTGGCCGCCGCCTGGGCGTCGCGTCTGCCGCCGGCGCGCGGGCTTCGTGTCGGCCTTGTCTGGGCCGGGCAGGCGCGCCCCTGGCTGCGGGGCTTTGCCACGCTCGATGCCAGGCGCAGTCTCGTACTTTCCGAATTCGCCCCGCTCGCGGAGATTCCAGGCATCGATTTCGTCAGCCTCCAGAAGGGCGAAAAGGCGCACGAGGCGGCATCGCCGCCGGCCGGTCTTGCGCTCTTCGATCCGATGCCGAGCGTCGAGGATTTCGCCGACACGGCGGCGATCATCGCCAATCTCGATCTCGTGGTCAGCGTCGACACTTCGGTTGTCCATCTGGCCGGCGCCTTGGGCAAGCCCGTATTCCTCCTCGATCGCTACGACAATTGCTGGCGCTGGCTCAGCTTGCGCCGCGAGAGTCCCTGGTATCCGGGGCTCACGATCTTCCGCCAGGGCCGGCCGGGCGACTGGTCGGGGCCGATGCGTCGCGTGGCGGCTGCTCTACATCAAGCTTCGATTCATTCTTCCGCAATGCATCGCCCCTAGCCTTGGTCTGTTTTCTCGCCTGTTGCGCAGAACGGAGAAAATCGCCGTGACTTCGCGCCCGGCCGTCGATGTCAACCTCTTCGTCCATAACGGCGCGGCATTTGTCGGCCCGGTGATCGAGAGCGTTCTCGCGCAGACCTGGCCCGCACTTCGCATCACCCTCATCGACGACGGATCGAGCGACGAAACGCCCCCGATCCTCGCCAGCTATGCCGCGCGCCTGCCCGCCGTCCGGCTCCTCCGCCTCTCATGCAACGGCGGAGCGGTGGCGGCATTCCAGCGCGCCTTCTGGTCCGGAGACGCGGACTTCGTCATGCCGAAATCGGCGGACGATCTGATCGCCCCGGATTTCGTCGAGAAGACAATGGAGGTACTGCTCGCCCATCCGCAGTGCGCGATGTGCCACGCCGCCGGGCTCGTGTTTCACGGCGAAGCGAAGGTGCAGAGCCTCTATCCGGCCGAGCATCGTCTCTCGGCGCTCGGTGCGGACCCCGTCGCTCGCGCGATCGACCTGATGCGCACCTACACGAGCTCGCCGGGCTTCTGGGGCGTCTATCGCCGCAGCGCCGTCGATCGGCTGGCGCCCATCGCCTACCGTGCCGGCTGGGATCATGTGCTGCTCGCGGAGCTCGCCCTCTACGGAGAGATCCGTCACGTGCCCGAGATCCTCTACTGGCGGCGCGACGGCGGCCGCCCGGTCGCCGAGCTGGCGCGCCGGGCGACGCTCGCGGCCAACCGCGGCGTTCCGCTCGAGAGCCCGCTCGCCGAGCAGCGCTGGCGCACCCCGCTCATCACCACCGCCTACGCCCATCTCGAAAACTTTGCGGTGGCGCGCATCGATGCGGCGAGCCGTGCGCATCTGATGGCAGCGGTCCCTTCCGTCTTCCGCAATCGCTGGTACCCGCTCCTGATCGCCGAGACGGCTTCGCTCCGCCGGGCGATTCCCGCCCTGCTCGGCGAGATCGAAAGCCTAGCACCTCCGCTCGTCGCGTGGGCCGCAGGCCAGCTCGCGCAATCCCTTCTCGCCGCGCGGGCGATCGTCCCGGAGGCGGATTTCTCGGCCGCGCTGCACGAGATTTCGGCCCTCGCGGCAGGCCCGCGAGAGCAAGCCTGCGCGGCCGCGGTGTGATCGGGTCATAGCGATGGACCTCCCTCTCGCCTCCGTTTCCGAAACGAAGCTGCACATCGGCTGCGGCACGAAGATTCTACCGGGTTGGATCAACATAGACCGTACCGCGCGCGCCCCCGGCGTGGTGACCGACATCGACCCGACCGCGCTGCCCTTCGCCCGCGGATCGGTCGCTGCGATCCTGGCCGAACACGTGCTCGAGCACCTCACCTTCGCCGAGGAGCGCGCGGTGTGGCAGGAGCTCGCGCGGGTCCTGCGCGCGGGTGGGCAGCTCGTCATCGAGGTGCCGGACTTCGCCTGGGTATGCAAAACGTTCCTCGAGGCGACGGACGACTGGCGGGACTTCTACATCGTCGGCCACCGGGATCATTACGCGGGCTGCGGCCGCGCGCTCGACCAGCGATGGGGCATCCTGCAGACGATGTTCTTCGGCAACCAGAACGGCCCTGGCCAGTTCCACCACTCCTCCTACACCGAAGGAAAGATCCGCGCCCTCGCGCGCGCCCTCGGGTTCTCCGCCGTCGCGGTCGAGAAACCGTTCAACAAGGGCGGGCAATGCCTGCGCGCCGTTCTGACGCGCTGAGGCAGGAACGATATGCGCGTCTTCATCACCGGAATCGCGGGCTTCCTCGGCAGCCATCTCGCCGAGCGGTTGCTCGCCGCCGGGCACGAGGTCGTCGGCTGCGACAGCCTGATCGGCGGCGAGCTTCTGAACGTTCCCCCCGACGCGATCTTCCATCAGTCCGACTGCCGCGACTTCAACGCCATGGAAAAGGGGATGCGCGGCGCCGACCTCGTCTATCACTGCGCCGCCACCGCCTATGAGGGGCTTTCGGTCTTCTCGCCGGCGATGATCATGGACAATGTGCTGACCGGCTCGACCGCGGTGTTCTCCGCCGCCATCGCGAACGGTGCGCGCCGCATCGTGTTCTGCAGCTCGATGGCGCGCTACGGCACCAACAAGGTGCCCTTCCAGGAGAATCTCTCGCCCCGCCCGCAGGATCCGTACGGCATCGCCAAGGTGGCCGCCGAGCACGCGCTGATCCAGCTCGCCCGCGTGCACGGCTTCGAGTACGCGATCGCGGTGCCCCACAACATCATCGGCCGGCGCCAGAAATTCGACGATCCCTATCGCAACGTCGCCAGCATCATGGCCAATCTCATGCTGCAAGGCCGCGAGCCCTACATCTATGGCGATGGCGAGCAGAAGCGCTGCTTCAGCCACGTCGATGACTGTCTTTCCTCCCTGCTCGCGATGGGGCTCACCGATCGCGCCATCGGCGAGGTCGTGAATATCGGCCCGGACGAGGAGTTCGTCTCGGTCAACGCCCTCTTTCGCAGGCTCAAGGACATCACGGGATTCGAGGGCCAGGCGATCCATCTCGCCGATCGCCCGGCCGAGGTGAAGCACGCCTGGTGCAGCAGCGAGAAGGCGCGGCGGCTGCTCGGCTATCGCACGACGCGCACGCTCGATGAAGGTCTCCGCGACGTCGTCGCCCACATCGAGGCCGTCGGCCCGCGCCGCTTCCGCTATCACCTCGAGATCGAGATCAACAACGCGCGCACGCCTCGCACCTGGACGGAGCGGCTGATGTGAGCGAGCTTCCTCCGCCGGCGATCGATCCCGACCGGCTGCCGCGCGCGATTGCCCTGCAGTACGACCGCGGGGAGATCGTCTGGCCCGCGGGAGGCCCGCCCCGCATCGCGGAATACAGCTTCAGCGGCCAGGGCCTCAGGGTGTTCGGCAAGAACCCCGGCTTTCTCGACGATCCGCGCTTCCGGCGCGCCTATGCGCGCGGCTGGAACAGCGGCCACCGCAAGGCCGCCGGGATCGACGATGCGCGCTGGGCAGTGCACGTGGCACTCTGGGTCGCAAGCCAGGCCGCGCGCCTTCCGGGCGATTTCGTCGAATGTGGCGTGGACACCGGAATGCTCTCGCTCGCGATCTGCGACTGGCTCGACTTCAACGCGCTCGAGAAGGATTTCTGGCTTTTCGATACCTTCTCCGGCATCCCCGAGAGCCAGATGACCGAGGCCGAGCGCAACGGCATCGGCGGCTGGCACAACCGCCATTCATACGCCGAGTGCTACGACCAGGCGGTGGCGAACTTCGTGCCCTGGCCGCGCTGCCGGCTGGTGCGCGGCACGGTGCCCGAGTCGCTCGCCGCCTTTCCGCCGGAAAGGCGCGTCGCCTATCTTTCCATCGACATGAACATCGTCGCCCCGGAGATCGCGGCGATCGCCTTCTTCTGGGAACGTCTCGTGCCCGGAGCGCTCGTGCTGCTCGACGATTACGCGTGGGCGAGCCATGCGGCGCAGAAGGCGGCGTTCGATGAATTCGCCGCTACCCATGGTGCGATGATCCTCACGCTGCCAACCGGGCAGGGGATTCTGATGCGCTGAGTTCCTCCGCAGCACCCGGCAGGCCTGGGGAATGTCGAACGCCGGGCTGCCATTCTCAATATTCTCCTCTCCGCCCCTGGGGATGGCTCTGCGGAAGATCCGGGCTCGGCGCATCCGGCGCAACGGCGTCGGAGGCGATCGGTGCCGGTGGCGAAGAGGTTCCGTCCCGGTAGGCGGAGAGCTGCTGCGCGGTCGGAATCGAGCTCACGATCTCTCCGGCCTCGTTGCGGAAATCGATGACGACGATGCCGGTCTCGGGATTGAGCGTGAGCGTCGGGATGACGGGCATCGCAGGTGTGAGCGCCGCGCCGACCGGGAGGTCCTTGGTATTGGGCGGCTCGGGCTGCGCGGCCGCCGCGGCGCTTGCGGCGGGATGGATCGTGAGATCGCTCGGCATGGCCGATCCCCGTTTCGATGGGTGGCGCATGGTTCGGGCGCCGTCCTGGCGCTAACCTTCCATCCGATTTTGCACTGCGGTTGTTTCCGCTCCGTTAACCCGTCCTTGTCCGCCGGCCCGGCGCGTGCGCCGGCCCTCCCTAAAAATGCGCGCCGAATCTCCGAATCACGCAAAAGGGGACAAGCGCCACTCGCCCTTTGTATTGATGTTTCACGTGAAACATGAACCAATTCAGGGCCTTGCAAAAATCTGCCGAAAAACAAGGCAGATTCGCCGCCCCCACCGGTCAACAAAGGAGACGGGCATCACCCGGCGGTTGTATCGCTCAGGTCAGCCTGACCTTCACGTAGGAGCCGGGCGCCGGCTCGATCGCCGCGAGCTTGCCCTCGCCCGGGATCCGCGCCGGCACGCGCTCGGGCGCCTCCGCGCTCACCCAGCGATGCCAGTCCGGCCACCATGAGCCCGCAAGCTCGGTCGCTCCCTTGAGCCACTCGTTAGGGTCGGCTTGCATCTCCTTGTTGATCCAGTGGTTGTATTTCCCGCTGTCCGGCGGGTTGACGATGCCGGCGATATGCCCCGAAGCGGCGAGCACGAAGCGGGTCTTGCCGCCGAGCAGCCGCGCCCCGCGATAGGTCGCCTTCCACGGCGCGATATGATCCTCGCGCGTGGAAATAAAGTAGGCCGGCAGCCGGATGCGCCCGAGATCGATCGGCTCGCCCTTGAGCGCGATCCCGCCCGGCTCGGCGAGCTTGTTCTCCTGGTACATCTTGCGCAGGTAGAAACTGTGCATGCGCGCCGGCATGCGCGTCGAATCGGCGTTCCAGTAGAGCAGGTCGAAGGGAAAGGGGTCGTTGCCGAGGAGGTAGTTGTTCACCACGAACGACCAGATCAGATCGTTCGCCCGCAGCATGTTGAACGTCGCGGCCATCTCGCTTCCTTCCAGGAAGCCGCGCCGGTTCATCCGCTCCTCGAGCACCTTGAGCTGCTCCTCGTCGATGAAGACGTTGAGCTCGCCCGATTCCGTGAAGTCGAGCAGGCTGGCGAAGAAGCTCGCCGTCTTGATCGGCTGGCGCCGCTTGGCGGCGAGCCAGGCAAGCGTCGCGCCGAGCAGCGTCCCCCCGAGGCAGTAGCCGATCGCGTTGATCTCGCGCTCGCCGGTCGCCTGGGCGATCGCCTCGATCGCGTCGAGCACGCCCTCTTGCATGTAATCGTCGAAGCCCTTGTCGCCGAGCCTCTCGTCCGGGTTGACCCAGCTCACCATGAAGACCGTGTGGCCCTGCGCCACCGCCCAGCGCACGAAGCTGTTCTTCGGGCGCAAATCCAGGATGTAGAACTTGTTGATCCAGGGCGGGATGATCAGCAGCGGCCGCTTCAGCACCGTCTCGGTCGAAGGCGCGTACTGGATGAGCTGGATCAGGTCGTTCTGATAGACGACCGCGCCCGGCGAGACGGCGATATTGCCGCCGACCTGGAAGGCGTCGAGGTCGGTCATCTTGATGTGCAGCCGGCCCTTGCCGTGGTCGAGATCGGCAAGCAGGTTGGAGAGCCCCTTGAGCAGGTTCTCGCCGCCCGTCTCGGCCGTCTTGCGCAGCACCTCGGGGTTGGTCAGCACGAAGTTGCTGGGGCTCATCGCCTCGACGAACTGGCGGGAATAGAAATCGACCTTCTGCGCCGTCTTCGGATCGAGCCCGTCCACCCGCTTGACCACGTCTTGCACGAAGCGGGCCGACAGCAGATAGGACTGCTTGATGAAGTCGAAAATCTCGTTCTCGTTCCAGGCCGCGTCCTTGAATCGCCTATCGCCCGGGTCGGCCTCGATCACCGGCTTCTGCTCGATCCCCATCACCCGCCGCGCGGTGTTCTGCCAGAGCGTCATGTAGTCCTGCCAGAACCCGAGCTGGGCGTGCATCAGCTCGGCCGGGTTGGTCATCAGCCGCGTCGTCATCTCGAGGAATGCGTTGCCGATATTGAGCGGATCGAGCTTCTGCCCCTCCTCGGACTGGCGCTTCAGCCATTCGCCGACGATCCGCTGCGAGCGCTCCGCGACGTCCGCCATCGAGCGGCCGATCATCGCCGGGTCGGGCAGCTTGAAGGCGGGTCCCTCGGGCTTCTCCGTGTCGGCCATAGCAGTGTCCTTTCCGCGGGCGCCTCGCCCGCGCTACATCACCATAGCGGCACGCGGCGTCTCGGGGGCCGTGGCAAAACCATGATCGGCAACGGCGCGGAACCTAGTGGGAACAAGGGAGCGGTTCAAGCCGGGGCGCGGTTGCGGCCCCGCGCTTGCGCGGCGTTGGGCGCGCTTGGTCTCTTGCTTCTCTCGGGCTGCGCCTCGGCCCCGGCAGCGATCGATCCGGTCGATTGGTACCACGACATCGAGGGCGGTCCGATCGCCCAGAAACGCGCCCCGATCCCCGGCGCCAACGCTCCCTATCCGAACCTCGCCAACGTGCCTCAGGCGCCTCAATATCTGCCGCCCGCCGAGCGCGACGCCATCTCGGCCGCCCTTCTCGCCCAGCGCACCCGCGCCCAGCAGCAGGCGCTCCTCGCACCGCTCCCGGCCTCGAGCGCGACCCAGCCCGCTTCCCCCGCGCCGGCACCGGCGCCCGCGCCCGCCGCTCCGCCCGCCGCGGCGGGCGCGAGCCCGGCCCCAACCAGCGGGCCCGCCCCCGCCACGGACGAGGCGCCGCCGCCCCCGAGCGCCGCGCTCGCCGCTGCCGCCGCCTCGTTGCCCGCCGTCCCGACGGCACCTCCGCCGCCGCCGGCGATCGCCGGATTCCCCCCACCTCCCGGCCCGCCGCCCGCGCCATTCAGCCTCGCCCGCTCCGCCGCGCTCACCATCCACTTCGCCGCGGGCTCCTCTGCGCTCACCGCCGCCGAGCGCGCGGGCATCGCCCGCATCGCCGCCGCCCGCGGCAAAGCCTCCATCGCCGTGGTCGGCTACGGCGATGCGAGTGCGAGCGACGGCGCCGCACAGCAGGCGGCGCTCGGCCTTGGCCTCGCGCGTGCGCGCGTGATCGCGACCGCGCTTGCCTCCGACGGCGTGCCGGCGAGCGCGCTCCGCCTCGGCGCCGAGGCCTCGGGCGGCGGCGCCACGCTTCGCCTGCTTCACAACCCGGGCGCGGGCACTTGAACCCGCGCTTTCCCGCGCGCGAGAATTCGCCGCTCCCCGAATCGCGACCCAAGGGCAGAGGCGTGCGACGAGAACCTTCCCGCACCCATCCGATCGCATGAACCGGCCGCTCTCCGTCGCAGTCGCCGGGCTCGGCACGGTGGGCGTGGGCGTGCTCCGGCTCTTGCGCGACAATGCCGAGATCGTCGCCGCCCGCGCCGGGCGGCCGGTCGCGGTGACCGCCGTCGCCGCGCGCACACGCACGCGCGACCGCGGCGTCCCGCTCTCGGGCCTGCGCTGGTTCGACGATCCGCTGGCGCTCGCCTCCGACCCGGCGGTCGACGTGGTCGTCGAGCTGATCGGCGGCGCCGAGGGCATCGCCCGCGCGCTCGTCGGTTCGGCGCTCGCGGCCGGCAAGCCGGTGGTGAGTGCCAATAAGGCGCTGCTCGCGGTGCATGGCGCCGAGCTCGCCACGCTCGCCGAGCGCTCCGGCGCCCCGCTCGGCTTCGAGGCCGCGGTCGCCGGCGGGCTGCCGGTGATCAAGACGCTGCGCGAGGGGCTCGCCGCCAACCGGATCGCGCGCGTCACCGGCATCCTCAACGGCACCTGCAACTACATCCTCTCGGTGATGCGCGAGGAGGGCCGCGAGTTCGCCGAGGTGCTCGCGGAGGCCCAGCGCCTCGGCTACGCGGAGGCGGACCCCACCTTCGACATCGACGGGATCGACGCCGCCCACAAGCTCGCGATCCTCGCCGCCCTCGCCTTCGGCCGCCCGGTCGCCTTCGCCGACGTGTACGTCGAGGGGATCCGCAGGATTTCCGCGCTCGACATCGCCTTCGCCGGCGAGCTCGGCTATCGCATCAAGCTGCTCGGCATCGTCGGGCAGGGTGATGGCGGGATCGCCCAAGGGATCTCGGCCCGCGTCCATCCCTGCATGGTCCCCGCGGGCGCGCCGCTCGCCCGCGTAGATGGGGTCACCAACGCGATCGTCGCCGAAGGGGACTTCGTCGGCCGCGTGGTCCTCGAAGGCCCGGGCGCGGGCGCCGGCCCCACCGCCTCCGCCGTCGTCGCCGATCTGATCGATCTCGCGCGCGGCCGTCTCACCCCGGTCTGGGGCGCCGCGGCGTCGGAGCTTTCGGCGTCCGCCTCGGTGCCGATGCAGTATCACTCCGGGTGCTATTATCTCCGCCTGATGGTCGTCGATCGCCCGGGCGTCATCGCCGACGTGACCGCGGTGCTGCGCGATCAGGGCGTGTCGCTCGAATCGATGCTCCAGCGCGGCCGTGCGCCCGGCGAAGCGGTGCCGGTGGTGCTGGTGACGCACGAGACGGACGAGGCCGCGGTGCGGGCGGCGCTCGCACGCATCGCCGCGTTCGAGGCCGTGCTCGAGGAGCCGACGCTGATCCGGATCGAGCCGGGCTGAGCGGGAAGCGAGGGAGAGGGGCATGAGCAGCGAGAGGACTTCCAGACCGGGCGAAGTGACCGACCGCAACCTCGCGCTCGAGCTGGTGCGGGTGACCGAGGCGGCCGCTATCTCCGCCTCCAAATGGATGGGGCGCGGGCGCAAGAACGAGGCCGACGGCGCCGCGGTCGCCGCGATGCGCCGCGCCTTCGACACGGTGGCGATCGCCGGCACGGTGGTGATCGGCGAGGGCGAGATGGACGAGGCGCCGATGCTCTATATCGGCGAGAAGGTGGGCGCCGGCGGGCCGGAGATGGATATCGCGGTCGATCCGCTCGAAGGCACCACCAGCACCGCCAAGGGCGGGCCGAACGCGATGGCGGTGGTGGCGCTCGGCGAGCGCGGCCAGTTCCTCCACGCGCCCGACGTCTATATGGACAAGATCGCGGTGGGCGGCGGCCTTCCCGATCATGTCGTCGATCTCGACGCGCCGGTGATCGAGAATCTGCGCAACCTCGCGCGCGCCAAGGGAAGGGAAGTGGGCGATCTCGTCGTCTGCATCCTCGAGCGCGAGCGCCATCACGACGTCATCGCGCGCTGCCGCGAGGCCGGCGCGCGGATCATGCTGATCCCGGACGGCGACGTTGCCGGCGTCATCGCGACCACGCGGCCGGAGAGCGGCGTCGATATCTACATGGGCTCGGGCGGCGCGCCCGAGGGCGTGCTGGCCGCGGCAGCACTCCGCGCCGTCGGCGGACAGATGCAGGGAAGGCTGCTCTTCGAGAACGCCGCCCAGGTCGAGCGCGCGCGCGGGATGGGCATCCGCGATCCCGGGCGCAAATACACGATCACGGAAATGGCGGGCGGGGACGTGATGTTCGCCGCGACCGGCGTCACCGCCGGGGCGATGCTGCGCGGCGTGCGCCATTTCGGCCATGGCGCCGAAACCCATTCCATCGTCATGCGAAGCAAGTCCGGGACCGTGCGCTATATCGAGGCGCACCACAATTTCGCGACCAAGACCTGGGCGTTGGTCTAGGGGCGCTGGTCTAGGGGCGCTGGTCTGACCGTGCAATCCGCCGCTCTCGGCGTTGCGCAAAGCCTGAGCGGGAGGCGCTGGATCTGGCGCGAGGCCGAGGAGCGGTTGGGCTTGGGCATCGCCGAGCGGCTCGGCGTGCCCGAGATCGTGGGCCGCCTGCTCGCCGTGCGCGGCGTGACGATGGAGACGGCGCCCGACTTTCTCGACCCCACCCTGCGCGCGCTGCTGCCGGACCCTTCGCGGCTCGCCGACATGGATCGCGCCGCCGAGCGGCTCGCCGCGGCGGTGAGGGGGGCCGAGACGGTCGCCGTCTTCGGCGATTACGATGTGGACGGCGCCTGCGCGGCCGCGCTGCTCGTCTCGGTGCTGGGCGCGCTCGGCGTGACGGTGATCCCCTACGTCCCGGATCGACTGAAGGAAGGGTACGGCCCCAACGCGGAGGCGCTCCATGGGCTGCTCGCGCGCGGGGCGCGGCTCATCGTCTGCGCCGACTGCGGAAGCGACGGGGCGGAAGCGTTCGTCGCCGTCGCCGGGCGTGCGGACGTGATCGTGCTCGATCATCACAAGGCGGAAAGCCCGCCCGACGTGTTCGCCGTGGTCAATCCCAATCGCTCAGACGATCGTTCGGGCCTCGGCGCGATATGCGCGACCGCGGTCTCGTTCCTCGCGATGGTCGCCCTGGTGCGCGTGCTCCGCCGGGGCGGCTTCTTCGCCGGGCGCGCCGAGCCGGAATTGCTTTCCTGGCTCGATCTGGTGGCGCTCGCGAGCGTCTGCGACGTGATGCCGCTTTCGGGCGTCAACCGCGCGCTCGTTTCGCAGGGGCTCAAGGTGATGGCGCGGCGCCTCCGCCCGGGCCTGGCCGCACTGCTCGGTGTGGCCGAGGTGCTGGGCGAGCCGACCGCGGAGAGCTGCGGCTACGCGCTCGGGCCCAGGATCAATGCCGCCGGACGCATCGCGGAATCCGATCTCGGGCTCCGGCTGCTGCTCGCCGGCGACACCGAGGCCGCGATGCCGCTCGCGCGTGCGCTCGATCAGGTCAACCGCGAGCGCCAGCAGGTGGAGATGGGCGTGCTCGAAGCCGCCATGGCGGCTGCGGCGGCGCAGGCCGAGGCCGGGCTGCCGGTGCTCCTGGTGAGCGGCGCGGGGTGGCATCCGGGCGTGGTCGGGATCGTCGCCGGGCGGATCAAGGACCGCTTCAACCGCCCTGCCTGCGTGCTGGGCGTGGCCGGGGCGCCGGAGATCGCGAAGGGCTCGGGGCGCTCGGTGCTCGGGCTCGACCTCGGCGGCGCGGTGATCGCCGCGCGCCAGGCCGGCCTCCTTGAGGCGGGCGGCGGGCACGCGATGGCCGCCGGCTTTTCCTTGGAAGCGAGCCGGCTTGGCGCCTTCCACGCCTTCCTCAACGAGCGCCTGGCGAGGGCTTCACTCCTGCCCGGCGTCGCGGACCTGGCGATCGAGGGAACGCTCGCCGTTGCGGGCGCGACCGCCGAGCTTGCGGCGCTGCTCGGCCGGCTCGCGCCTTTCGGGGCGGGCAACGAGGAGCCGGTGCTCGTACTCGCACGCGCGCGCGTGGTGCGCTCGGACCGTGTCGGCCGCAACGGCCGGACGATCCGCGCGATCGTCGCCGGCGAGGAGGGCGGCCGGCTCAAGGCCGTCGCCTTCCGCGGCGCCGACGGCGCGCTCGGCCCCTCGCTGCTCGAGCGGGCGGGTCGGCCGCTGCATCTCGCGGGGCACCTCCGGCTCGATCGCTGGAACGGCACCGGCGCGCCCGGCTTCGTGATCACCGACGCCGCCTTGGCTTGACCCCGGTTCCCGCCTTGGCCTAGGCACCCGCACGTCCGTCCCGTTCGTCTAGAGGCCCAGGACACCAGCCTTTCACGTTGGTAACACGGGTTCGAATCCCGTACGGGACGCCATTTGTTTTCAGCGTCTTAGGCGGCTTCCAGCCCGCGCCGCCGGGGCCATCGGTCAGAGCGCTGCGCTCAATCCGCTGCCGACGCGATCTTGCCGGCTGAGCGGGGGCGCCTGGTCGCCTTTTTCGGCGCGCCCGACGCGGCATGCAGCGGGGAGGGCGTGGCCAGCCGGAAGCTGACCAGCCGGTTCAGGCTGACGCCCGCCTCGGCAGCCTCGATCGCCAGCATGCGGTGCAGCTCCGGCGGAATGCGTGCGACGAACTTGCCGGAATACGCCTGATCGGCGATCGGTTCCGGCACGGGCTCGCCATTGGCTCGCATGTCCGCGACGACATCGTCGACCAGCGCGCGGATCCCGCCAAGCGACGCCTCGGGCGTGGCGTCGAGGTGCGACAAGCTCGGGAATTCGGCGCAGGTGCCGACATACTCCCCGTCCTCTTCCGACCACGACACGCGATAGGTGAAATGGTCAGCCATCGTCTTCACTCCTTGCTGCCTGGGCATCGAGCAGTTCCTTCTTCTCGACCGCCGCCAAGAGCTGGCGCACCTGATAGGGCTTCGCCTTCCCGTCATCGTCTTGCAGGTTGATGCGGGGATCTCCGGCCCACGGCATCTTGAACACGTGATGGCTGCCGCCGGACCTGCGCGGCTCGCCGAAGTAGTGTCCCGCCACCTTCAAGGCGTCCGCGAACCTTACCGACCGGGGCTTGTTGCGCATCCCGGCCAAGAGCTTCTCGATCGCCTTGGTCACCGGCATCTCATATGATATCTATAGTAATACTGTCAAATCCCGCAGCCTTTCGCGGCGTTCGGCCGCGTCCGCCGGATCGCAAGGCTCGATCCTCGCCGGGAGCGGTGTGTTTCCACGCCCAACGGGGACCCACTTGGCGCGGCAACATAGTTGGCTGATAATACTAGGGAATTCTGCAACGTTCCGGGTCCCGGTCGGCGCCGATCGGGACCCGCCAGGCGCGAAACATTCTCCAGGGACTTCGAATTGATAAGGATCCTTTACCTGGGTCCGGGTTGGACGCCGATACACACACAATAATCGGTCGGAGCGGCCCCTTTCCTGACGAGCAACCTATCGAGACGTAACATCTAATGGCCCGGGCCGCGGTATTTGACCGCCGTGTCAATCGCCTTATCGGCCTCGGCGACCGTCAGGAGCGCCGTCGTGTGCGTGTGGGCCAAGCCTGTCGCGGAAGTGGCGATACCAAGCGCCGCGGCGCTCGCCGCATCGGGAAGGTCGGCGATCACGTACACATCGTACTTCCCGAGCGCGTAATACATCGCGTCGAGCTTTCCGCCGAGACTTTCGACGGCAGCGGTAACCGCCTTCTTGCGTCCGGACGCCTTGTCCTTGTGCAGGCCCTTGAGGCCATCGGCGGTATAGGAAACGGAGATCAGGTATTTGGCCATGACGTAACCTCCGAAGCGAAGAGTTTCGTTTTTACGTGGGCGCATTTGCCGGCGAAGAAGGCCATGGGGCCCTGCTCGGCATCACCGTCATCCGCGCGCTCTTATAGCGGCAACGGAACAAATGGTCGATCGGGAAGCCCGCCGTGGGCCGGCCGTCGCGGCGGAGGCTCAGGCCGCCTCGAGCAGCTCGGGCCCGTCGTTGCGGACATTGTTGACCCGCGCGCTCACCGGCCAGGCCCGCAGCACATCCTCGCCGGCCGGACGCATCAGGGCGGCGGGGTCGCCGCTCGTCTTGCCGAGCCACGCCGGCCAGTCCGCCGGCTCGAGGATCACCGGCATGCGGGCGTGGATCGGGGTCAGGACCGCGTTGGCCGCGGTGGTGATGATGGTGAAGGTCCGCAGCACCTCGCCGTCCGGGGCGCGCCAGCCTTCCCAGAGCCCGGCGAACGCCATCGGCTGCCCATCCCGTCGCGCGACCGCGTAGGGCTGCTTGGCGGCTCCGGCGACCTTCCACTCGTAGAAGGCGTCCGCCGGCACGAGGCAGCGGCGGGCCGCGAAGGCCCCACGGAACATCCCCGACGTGGCGACCGTCTCGGCCCGGGCGTTGATCGGCCGCCGGGCCGCGGCGAGCTCCTTGGTCCAGGCCGGCACCAGGCCCCAGCTCAGCAGGTTGAGGTGGCGCTCGCCCGTCTCGGGGTGGCGCCGGACCACCAGCGCGTCCTGCCGGGGCGCCACGTTCCACGAGGCCGCGTGGTTGGGCACCGGGCCGACGGCACGGAAGAGCCGGGCCATCGCCTCGGGTGGGAGGTGAGAGGCATATCGGCCGCACATGGCGGGCAGTCTAGGCCGGCCCGCGAAAGCGGCGCCCCCGCGCTTTTCTCCGCGCTATTCCCCCCAGGGCGGATTGCCCAGATCGACCGTGTGGGGGCTCGTGTTGGCGGCGGTGAGCGCGCCGGCGCCGCCACCGATGACGGCGCCGAGGACCACGCCGACCGGGCCGCCGATGATGCCGATCGCACCGCCGGTCGCGGCCCCTGTCGCGGCACCGCCCGAGACGCGGCCGGGCTCGTTGGCGCCGCAGGCCGCGAGCAGCGAAAGAAGTGCCGCTGCGAGGACGAGTCGCATGGGATTCCCTCCGATTCGCGGCTTTATTCTACACCATCCGCAAATCACAAGCGCGCGAATTGGGCGCCCGCGCGCTTGCCTCCCGTATCGTGCCGTTCGCAAGGCGGGGTTATGAGGACTCCGGGCTCGGCGATGCACGGAAGGAGTCGCTCGCGGTGATCGGGAACGGCGCGGCGCAAGCCCTGCGGGTCGCGGTCGTCATCCCGACGCTCGACGAGGGCGAGACGATCGCGGGCGTGGTCGGCGAGATTCGGCGCGGCGTGGCCTCCGAGATCATCGTCGCGGACGGCGGGAGCAGCGATCAGACCGTGGCGCGGGCGGAGGCGGCCGGTGCCCGGGTGGTGCGGGCGGGGCGGGGCTACGGGCGGGCCTGCGCGACGGGCGTGGCGGCGGCGGAGGGTGTCGAAATCATCGCCTTCATGGACGGCGACGGCGCGGATCGGGGCGATCTGCTCGACGAATTGGTGGCGCCGATCGTTGCGGGCACGCACGATCTGGTGCTCGCCTCGCGCACGCGGGGGCGCCGCGAACCGGGCTCGATGCTCTGGCACCAGGTGCTGGCAGGACGGCTGATCGGGTTTGTCGTCGGCGCGCGCTTCGGGGTTCGCTACTCGGACATGTGCGCCTACCGCGCCATCCGGCGCGAGGCGCTCGACCGGCTCGGGATGCGCGAGACGGGCTATGGGTGGAACGTCGAAATGCAGATCCGCGCGGCCGCGGCGGGGCTTCGGATCGTCGAAGTGCCGATGCCCTATCGGCGGCGCGGCGGCGGGCGCTCGAAGGTGGCGGGCTCGCTCGGCGGCACGATGAGGGCGAGTGCGCGGATTCTCAGCGTCGCGTGGCGGCTTGCCGGGCCGGGCGGCCTCGCCCGATGAGGCGCGGGGCCCCGATGACGCGCGCCGTTGTGGCGGTGCCCGCTCATCCGGAGCCGGATAGAGAGAAAATGGAGGCATGAAAATGGATGCGCACGGACCGAAGCTGTTCTACTCGCCCGGAGCCTGCTCGCTCGCCCCGCACATCGCGCTCGAGGAGACCGGTGAGGAATTCGAGCCGGTGCTGGTCGATTTCGGCGCGGGCGCGCAGCGCAAGCCGGAATATCTCGCGATCAATCCGAAGGGGAGGGTGCCGGCGCTCGCCGATGACGGGTTCGTCGTCACCGAGAACCCGGCGGTGCTTCGCTACATCGCGCGCAAATATCCGGCCGCCGGCCTCTGGCCGGATGATTTGCGGGCGGACGGACGCTGCACCGAATGGCTCGGCTGGTTCACCTCCGGCGTTCATGTCGCTTACGCGCACATGCGCCGCCCGGAACGCTATGCAACGAGCGATGCCGGGAAGGCGGACGTCGTCGTGCGCGGCAAGGTGAGCACCCGGGAGGTGTGGGAGCAGGTCGAGGCGAAACTCGCGAGCCTCGGCACGCAATGGGCGGCGGGCGAACGATACTCGGTCGCCGATCCCTATCTCTTCACGTTCTGGACATGGGGACGGGGCAAGGCCCTCCTCTACGACATGAGCCGGGATTTCCCTTGCTGGACGGACCACGCGCGCCGCATGGGCGAGCGGCCTGCCGTCCGGTGCGCGCTCGCGCGCGAGGGGATCGCGCCTCCCTGAAGGGCCGGCCCCCGAATTCGAGGGGGCTTTTGGCGCTGTGCCGGGCTTGCGCGCCAAGCTTGCCCGGCCCGCAAGCGGGCGCCCCTAGGCGACTCTCTGCTTGACAGCGATGGAAGCGGCCAATCACGATGCCGCCCAGCACGCCGCAGCGAAAAGGATGCGTGCAGACCGGGAGGTAACGATGATCCGCCGCCATGTTCTGGCGCTGGCCTGCGCGGCCGGCGCCCTGTTGCCGTTCCATGCGTCCGCGGCCGGGCCGATCAAGATCGGGTTTCCGATCCCGCTCTCCGGGCCGACCGCGGTTTACGGCGTGCCGATCCTGAAGGGCGCCGAGATGGCAGTCCAGGACATCAACGCCGCCGGCGGCGTGCTCGGCCGCAAGCTCGAGCTGCTGCCGCGCGACAGCAAGGGCAACCCCGACGAAGCGGTACGGGTCTCGCGCGAGCTGATCTTCAAGGACAACGTGGACTTCCTGATCGGGACGCTGACCTCGGCCGAGGCGCCGGCGGTCTCCACCATCGCCAAGGAGAACCACATCGTCTTCATCGCGCCTTCGGCGGAAACCGTCCGTCTCACCGCGCCCGAGAACCTGCACCCCTACATCTTCCGCACGGCGACGACCACCGCCATCGAAGGCGCGGCCGGGGCCGTGATCATGGCGAAATGGCCCGACCTCAAGCGCATCGCCACCATCGCTCCGGACTACGCCTACGGCCGCGACGCCGTCGCCGCCTTCCTCGCCGAGATGAAGAAGCTGCGCCCGGATGTCCAGGTCGTGGACCAGCAATGGCCGAAGCTCGGCGAGCCCGACTTCACCCCCTTCATCACCGCGCAGATGAGCAAGCGGCCGGATGCCGTCTTCTGCGAGATATTCGCCGGCGACTTCATCACCTTCGCCAAACAGGCGGGGCCGCTTGGCTACTTCAAGGCGATCCACAACCGCCTCGCGGACGGCGGCCAGGTCGGCTCGATCGACACCGCGATTCCCCTCGGCGCGGACTACCCGTACGGCATCTGGGCCGACGCCTATGACCCGGTCGTCTGGCCGACCCAGAAGTCGGCGGAATATCAGGCGTACGAGCGGAATCTCGCCCACTTCATGAAGTCCAAGTACGGCTCGGGCTGGGCGATCCAGGGCTATGCCTCGGTCCAGGCGCTCGTCGATGCAATCCAGAAGGCCGGCACCACCAACGACGAGAAGGTGGCCAAGGCCATGCTCGGATTGACCTACCAGACGCCGCTCGGCCCGCACACATTCGACCCGCTCACCCATGAGTCCAATACCGGCGATTTCTGGGGCGAGATGGTCAAGGATCCGGCCTATCCCTTCGCCGTCATCAAGGATCCCACTTATTACAACCCGATGCCGGCAACGAACTGACGCCTCCATCCGGCCGAACGGCGGCGCGCACCGGGGCCGGCAAGGGTGACCCCGAGTGGCAGCATCATTTCTGTTCAGCCAGTTCATCAGCGGCCTCACCACGGCGATGTTCCTCTTCCTCATCGCCTCGGGCCTCTCGCTCGTCTTCGGCGTCATGCGCGTGCTCAATTTCGCGCACGGCTCGTTCTACATGATCGGTGCCTATCTCGCCTGGCAGGCGGTGCACTGGCTGAGCCCGCTCGTCGGCGCCTTCTGGGTCGCGGCGCTGGCCGCCGCCCTCGGCGTTGCCCTGCTCGGCGGCATCGTCGAGCGGCTGCTGCTCCGCCACCTCTATGGCCGCGATGAGCTTTACCAGCTCCTCCTTACCTACGCGCTGGTGCTGATCCTGGCAGACGCGGCCAAGTTCACCTGGGGCACCGGCCAGCTTTCCGTCTCCCCACCCGCCCTCCTCGCCGGCTCCGTCAAGCTGTTCGGCACCACGCTCCCGCACTACAATCTCTTCATCATCGTGCTCGGGCCGCTGATCGCGATCGGCGGCTGGCTTGCGCTCTATCGCACCGGCCTCGGCCGGATGATGCGCGCGGCGGCCTATGATCGCGAGATGCTGGATGCGCTCGGCGCCGACGTGGGCGGGCTGTACACCACCATGTTCGTCGCCAGCGCCTTCCTCGCCGGGCTCGCCGGCGCGCTGGTCAGCCCGCTCGAAAGCGTGGTGCCGGGGATGGATGTGCAGATCATCGTCCAGGCCTTCATCGTCGTCGTCATCGGCGGATTGGGCTCGTTCTGGGGTACTTTCTGGGGCTCGCTGATCTATGGCGAGGTGCTGGCCTTCGGCATCCTGATCGTCCCGGGCTTTTCGCTCTTCTCGGTCTTCGCCCTGATGGCGGTGATCCTGATCCTTCGCCCCTGGGGCCTGTTCGGGCGGCCGATCCGGTAATGCCGCGGCGCATTCCCCACCGCGTTCCCTGGGCGCTCATCGTCTGCCTGGTTGCGCTCCCGGTGCCATGGCTCGGCTCGCGCTACGACACCTTCCTCGGCACCCAGATCGCAATCGATGCGCTGTTCGCCGTCAGCCTCAATCTCCTGCTCGGCACCACCGGCCTCATCTCGTTCGGCCATGCCGCCTATTTCGGCGTCGGCTCCTATGTCTGCGGGATCCTGATGAAGACGTACGGCGTGCCCTTCATCCTCGCCTTTCCCGCCTCCGGGCTGGGTGCCGCCCTCTTCGCGCTCGTCGCCGGATTCTTCTGCGTACGGCTGACGAAAATCTATTTCGCGATGCTGACGCTCGCCTTCTCGCAGATCGCCTGGGCGATCGCCTTCACCTGGAACGCAGTCACCGGCGGCGATCAGGGGCTCTCCGACGTGCCCTATCCCAACCTCGACTGGATGGGCTCCTTGCCGGGATTCGGCAATCTCCGCGAGCCCGATCTCTTCTATATCCTGACCATCGTTCTGGTGGCGGTCGCACTTGCGATCCTGCAACGGATCGTCCGCTCGCCGTTCGGGCGGATGCTGACCACGATCCGCGACAACCCCGAGCGCGCCGCCTTCATCGGGCTCAATGTCCGCGCCTACCAGCTTGCCGCCTTTGCCATCGCCGGCGGATTCGCGGGCCTGGCCGGCGCGCTCTACGGCATCTTCAACCGCGGCGTCTTCGCGGATTTCATGTTCTGGCCGAAATCCGCCGAGGTGATGATCATGACGATCCTTGGCGGAATGGAGCATTTCTGGGGCCCGCCGGTCGGCGCCTTCGCGTTGGTGTGGCTCAACCAGGAGATCACCTCCTATACGCAGTATTGGCCGGCCACGCTCGGGATCATCCTGATCGTCCTGCTCTACGCGCTCCCCGGCGGGATCGTCGGCGGGCTCCTTTCGCTCGCACACCGGCTGCGCCGGCGCCTCGTCGCCTCCCGTGCTTGAGGTCGGGGATGCTTGAGGTCAACCGCCTCAGCAAGTCCTTCGGCGGGTTCCGCGCGGTCGCCGGCGTCAGCCTCGCGGTCGAAACGCGGCGGATCGCCGCGGTGATCGGGCCGAACGGTGCCGGCAAGTCGACCTTCTTCAATCTCATCACCGGCCATCTGCGCCCGGATGGCGGGCAGGTGCTGCTCGACGGGCGGGACATCACGGGCGCGCCGCCGTACCGAATCGCCGCCCTCGGGATCGGGCGGTCGTTCCAGCATGCAAACATCTTCGCGCGCCTCACGGTCGCCGAGAACGTCCAGGCCGCGTTGCTCGCCCATCGCGGCCGCGGGCGCGATTTCTGGTCTCGCGCGGAGAGTTTCTATCGCGACGAGGCAGCCGCGCTGCTCGCATCGGTGGGCCTTCGCGATCAGGCCGCGACGATCGCCGGTTCGCTCGCCTACGGGAACCAGAAGCAGCTCGAGCTCGGCATCGCGCTTGCCAGCGACCCCTCGGTGCTGCTCCTCGACGAGCCCACCGCCGGCATGTCGGCCGCCGAGACGGAGGAGACGATGCGGCT
>Ga0335075_10004802_pt1 | contig 21054 bp, 19 predicted proteins | sample Lox_Sample_24_FD_206723 | JGI IMG/M metagenome (GOLD analysis project Ga0335075, IMG submission 206723) | Soil microbial communities from Loxahatchee National Wildlife Refuge, Florida, United States - Lox_Sample_2.4 | ecosystem: Environmental > Terrestrial > Soil > Wetlands | place: USA...
CCGCCTGCAGCGCCGCGCTTTGATCGCTTGCATGGATCAGCGCCGAGGACAGGTCTTCCAGCTCTTGCTGGCCGACGCTGCCAGCACGGGTCTGCACCAACTGATACTGCTGCCGTGTCTGCTGAATCTGTTGCTCCAGCGAGGTAATCTGGTCCTGCACCTGATGCAGGCGGCCAGTGAGGCTTGAATTGGCCTGCACGTTCGCCTGCTGCAGGACCGCCTTCTTGGCAGCGATGTAATGCTGGATCAGGCTGTTCACGACAGCAGCCGCAGTTCGTGAGCTGCGAGCCATGAACTGCACCCGGATCACCATGCTTTGGCCGTCATTATAGACGCTCAGGTTCTGTGCCACGGCGCCAATCGTCAGGTCCTTGATCATGTCCGGCGGTGGCGCGCCCAACGCGCGAAGATCCGGCAGGATACCCGACGACACCGCCACGTCCCTCAACGACGAAGGCAACAGGTTTTCGACGGCAATCTTGATGCGGGGGACGAGGCCGGGCGGATTCAACGTGGGGTTGAACTCCGGATCCTTCTCCAACCCGAGATCATTTATGACGGTCGCAATCAGGGCGGGTGATCCCAGTTCTTGCACCTCGCTGCGCACCTGTGGCATCGGGTCCGGGAGCAATTCACCCTTCAACGCCCCTTCCAAAGCAGGAATCGCCGGACTTTGCAGATCGATGGCAACGATGCCGGTGGCACTGTACTTCTTGGGCAACAGTGTGGCGGCGCCGATATAAGCGGCAGCCGCCAAGATCACGCCGCAGAGCGCCATCATCGGCCAATTGCGTCGGAGCAGCCCAAGCAGTTGGGTGGGACGAAGCGTGTCGGTCGCAATCGGGACGCCGACCGGTTCGAACTGTTGTGGCAAGGCGACGTCGGGCATGGGCCTGCGAGACCTCAGGAGATCAAAGACACGCGAAGCGACCGGAACGCTCTTACCAGATCGGACGCCAACAATATACGTCGAATCGCGACCAGGGTTCTTCCATACAGGATTTAAACCCGTGCAAAGCCGTTTTGCATATCTCGTTCTGGCACACAGATGCCCCGAGCAGCTTCGTGCGCTGATCGAGGCCATTTATGATCCCGGAGATTTGATCTTGCTGCACGTCGATTTGAAATCCTTGCTCGGCATCAGGGCGGAGCGGAGCGGAACCTGGCCGATGGCGCGGCGTCTTGCCCGTACCTACCCCAATGTAAAGTTGCTGCGCCCGCGGTGCACGAACTGGGGTGGTTGGAGCCTCACGCAGATATTATTGGATGCAATCAATATCGCTCTTCAGGCGCATGACAGATGGACTCACTTCATCAATCTCAGCGGGCAGTGTTACCCGATCAGGCCGGTCCCTCTCATCCGTTCGCAACTTGCGGAAAGCAACGGGCAGGTGTTCGTCCAGATGCGCCCGTTTGCCTCGTTGCCGCCCGATGACTGGCATCTGCGTTGGCATCCGATGATCGAGTTGCCGCACAAGGCCTACGCTTTTGCCGGGCCACGCCGGCCGCCGGCCGATTTCGCTCTGGAGCACAAGGGCTCGCAATGGTGCATCCTGCCCCGCGCATTCTGCGCGTGGCAGCAGCAAGTGCCGATCGGACGTGAGATCCGGCGGTATCTGCGCCGGCTTTTGCTGTCCGACGAGCTGATCATTCAGACCCTGGTCAACAATGGCCCTTGGCGCGACCGCATCGCACCGCATTACCGGCGGGAAATCGTTTGGCCGGGTCCTAAAGTGATGACCATGGCGGATTGGCCGCGACTGCAGCGCAGCCAGGCGTTTTTCGCCCGCAAGTTCGATCCGGACGTGGATAGCGATATTGTGCCGGCGTTGGCACGGGCGCATGGGCTGGGCGCGACAGCCTGAAATGCGCGTCGCACTGGTCGATCCGTCGCTGTTCACGCTGCCATACGACACTGCATTGGCGTCCGGCCTCCAGGCCGTAGGCCATGATGTCGTGCTGTTCGGCCGCCGGCCCGGTCGCGACGACAATGCGGCCGATGGCATCAGGCTTGAGCAGAGTTTCTACCGGGTAGCTGCCGCCCCGGCGGTCACGGCTTTACCGAAGCGGCTCCGGTTGGGCATCAAAGGGCTCGACCACATCGTTTCGATGGCGGCATTTGGCCGGCGCATCGGACAGTGGCGGCCCGATGTGATCCACTTTCAATGGCTGGCACTGCCCTTGCTGGATCGTTGCTTTCTCCCCCAATTGCGGCGGATCGCGCCGTTGGTGCTGACAGTACACGATACCAATCCGTTCAACGGCAACCCGGCTGCCTTCGTCCAGAAACTCGGCATCACCGCGAGCCTTGCGTGTTTCGACCGGTTCATCGTGCATACCGAGCAGGGTCGTGCGCGCTTGGCCCAGCAGGGAATTGACCAGGCGCACGTGACCGTTATGCCGCATGGATTGTTGGGCGCACCGGACGCAAAGGCCGAAGCCAGCGACACGATGCAAGGCAGGCTTACATTCCTGCTATTTGGCAAGCTCAAGCCATACAAAGGCGCGGACCTCCTGATCGAAGCGTTCGGCCGCCTTCCCGAAGAATTGCGCCGCAAGGCGTGCGTTCGTATCGTCGGCAAGCCTTATATGGACGTCGGGCCGCTCCACGCGCTTGCCAGGCGTCTCGGCATAGAGACGGAAGTCGGAATCGAACCACGCTTCGTCGACGACAACCAGGTCGCCTCGCTGTTCGGGCCTCAAGTGGTGGCCACATTCCCCTATCGCGAAATCGAGGCAAGTGGCGTGCTGTCGCTGGCGATCGCCTACGGCCGGCCGATCCTGGCAAGCCGGCTTGGCGGGTTCGCGGAACAGATCGAGGACAACGTGCATGGCGCGGTTGTGCCGCCCGAGGACCCTGCCGCCTTATCTGCGGCGATGGCCCGGTTCGTAACGGACCGGGCATTCACCGAGGGCTGCGCCCGCAATGTGCACCGGCTTGCCGCGGGCGTTCCTGGCTGGGACGCTATTGCGCGGCGGACCGCCGCGGTCTATGCCGCCGTCGGTGTTGCCCGCAGATAGAGACTGCGCAACCCGGTGCGCAAGGCTTGCGCTGCCGCGGGCAACTTGCCGTCAGTTACCTTCGCATCGTAATCGGGGGCACGATAGTTCCAATAGCACGCATAGGCAACCGGTCCGTCATCGCACATCCACGCCAGCATGTTGCGCACGAACAGCGGGTCGTCGCCTCCACCATGCCCATCCGGGCGGGTGCCCGTCCCCCATTCCGGAAACGAGCGTGGCTTGCCGTGCGCAGCCGCGAAATTCCGATGCCATGTCAGTCCGGCCGATTGATGCAGCAGATACTGCCAACGTTCCCCCGGATCGGTGATCTTCGGCCAGGATTGATTGTATACATCCAGTCCGATGACATCGACCACGTCGTCACCCGGATAGGCGGCATCAGTAGGACCATCTATCGTGGTGGGGTTCCAGTCGAACCGGAAGCGCGCACCGTGCACGCCACGCATTGCGAGCGCAATGCGGCGCCAGTATGCCGCATAGGCGCCAGCCTGATCCCGCGCCGTCCACGGATACCAGCCGCCGTTGAATTCCCAGCCGATGCGCACGAACGTGTCGCCATATCCCCCGGCGATGAGCGTATGCGCGAGCTCCCGATAATGCGGATCGAACTCGCCCGTGGCACCTTGCGCCAGCGTGGGTGCGCCCTGGCCGACGAGCATAGGCACCGCGATCGCCAGCCGACGGCCCGGTAGTTGTTGCCAGCAACCGACGATCCACCGTGCCTCGTTCAGCATACCGTCCCAACTGTCCATCTGGAGGAAATCCAGCACTACCTCGGCCTTATGGCCCAGCCAGCCCTCGAACGCGCGCACTTCCGGAACCCCGGTGCAGCCGGCACCGCCATAGGTGCCCAGCAGTGGTCGTCGTTGGACGGGCGCCGCCGCTCCAAGTACCGACGATCCTGCGCCAAGGATTACCTCGCGCCGGCCGACACTGCGCCGGGCCTCGGTCCAAGCCGGAAGGGGTTTTGACATGGTAAGCAGCAGGGTGGTGCGGCGCGCCGTGAATCGCAACAGCAACCGGCGAACGACGCTTCGTGAGCACGTCGATTCCGGCTGGCTCACCGCGGAACGCTTCGTCGGCCTCACGCTGGCGAGCTGCCTGTTCCTTCAGCGTTTCGCTTTGCCCTATGGCAGTCTCGAAGTCAGCATCGCCATGCCCCTGGTTCTTCTGCTCAGCGCCTGGGGGCTGATGGTCGGCATACTCACCGTGGACAGGCGGCGTGCCGCGTTCTTTCTCGGCCTCGTTGCCTGTGGCCTGATGGCGACGGCGGTGCATGCGACCTACCCGCTCGCCATCGCACCCCGCACCAGCCTCAATTCACTGGTTTATTGGCTGGCGATGACGGCGTTCGCCGTGCTGCGGCTGCGCGCCCCCATGGACGAGCGGCGCTTCTTCTCTCTGCTGGCGATCATGCTCGAGCTGGTCGCAATCGCCGGCATCGCCGAATTCGTGGCGCAGCTTGTCGGACTGCGCCTGTTTTCGTTCTCCGGCCTGGTACCTGCAAACCTTCTGATCGAGCATGAATATGACGTGGTAGCGCCAATATCAGGCACCACCCTGCTGCGGTCCAACGGCTTCTTCCTGGTCGAACCCTCGGTGTTCTCGCAGTTCATGGCGGTCGGCGTCATTGTCGAGTGGCTTCTGTTCAGGCGTTCCGCCCGCCTCGCCCTTTATCTGGTCGGACTGCTGGTCTCGGTGTCCGGGTCGGGATGGTTGGTACTTTGCGCCTTCGTGGTGGAGCTTGCATTCGTCACTGGCGCGCTCGGGGCCCTGCGCGCGCTGGTCCTCGCGGGCCTCTGCGTTCTGGCGATGGCGCTCGCCAGCTTGGTTATACCCGACATCACCAGCGCGCTGACAGGGCGGGTCGGTGAGTTCGGTGTCCAGGGCAGTAGTGGCTATGATCGTTTCGTGACCCCGTTTATGGTGCTGAGGCAAGTGCTAAGCGCGGCACCCTGGAGCATTCTCACCGGCATCGGACCAGGCGCGTCGGAGCAATTGCTCGTGCCATATTTCTATCAGTTGAACACCCCCGTGAAGGTGATGCTGGAGTATGGCCTGCCCGGCCTTCTGTTCTATTTGTTGCTATTGCTTTATGCAATACGCACTGCGACGCAGTGGCTGCTGATCTGCCCATTGTTTGTGCTGCTTATGTTCACAGGAGGCTATCAAGAGTTTGCTCCAATCTTGTTCCCAGTGCTGCTGATCAGCACGGTCGCGTTGCTGCATCAAAACCTTTTGCCTCGTTTGCCTCGGGCAAGGGAAAGCTGAGTCTGGAACATTTGCCTCTTGAATAACGAGCGGCCGACTGCTACGCTGATATCGGGACTCGATTTGGGAAACGTCCAAAAATGCGTCGGCTTCTGCAAGAATGCTGGCGTGCGCTCCGCGCCCCTCTGCTCACAATGAGCCCAGGCAGCGCGCTCGTACTGCTCAGTGCGGCCGGTACAGTACTCGCGGCGATCCTCTGGCTGGAGGTTGGCTTGGCTGCGGCAGCCATCACCTACGCGGTCACTCTCGGCGCACTCCTGACGATCTTGTATAGGCATTCCCGTACCGAGGCGCGCGCAATGAAGCACGCAAACCGGCCCGTTTCCAACGACAGCCTCAGCACCTCTGATCACGCAACCAAGAAGATTGTCTCGTCCCGCTGACGTGCCGGGTGTCGCCCATGATCGGCGACAGCCTCAGCGCGCTTCACTGCGGCCCCCCTCTCTGCGGTACCCAAGCGAGGCCGAAAGGCGATCACCGGTCTCGCGGACGAGCTTGCTCAGCGGCTCATGGTCACGCTCAATTTGCTCGGACGGGCCGGCCAGCAGCAGCGCCTCGTTGACCACTCCATCCCCGCGCACGATCGGCACGGCGATGCCCGCCGCACCCGGAATAGCCTCGCCAATGCTGACGCTCATTCCCCCCGCGCGGATCGCTTCCAGCCGCCGGCGCAGCGCCGCTCGATCCGTGACGCAGCAGGGTCTCGGCGAATGTGAACGCCGTCGGCCCCAGGCGATAACGGCCGCCGGCATGGACCAGGTGTTCTGTCGCGGTGAGCGGTCGCAGCATGGCGAGCAGACTGCTCTTCCGCGAGTGTAACGCGGTGCTCAGTTCCACGAGCGTCAGGCCGTCCGATGCACGAGCGGTCGCTTCCAGCAGCCCCAGTAGCCGCGCCAATGACCGTGGGGATACTGGTCCAGGATCGCTCGCCTCACCGGTTCGTGCGCTCGTCGTGCCGGACATCTGGTCCCTGGCCATGCCGGAGCCAACTATACGCCCGACGAGGATAGGAATTTAGGCAAGCACCTGCCCTCGAACGCCGCCAGAACTTCCGTCACGCCCGGCGATATCAGAGTCGGCACAACCGTCATCGCTCATCAGTCAGACCACTGACCCTGAAGGAAATATCGGCTTGCGCTTCTCCAGATGCGAAGCAAGGCCTTCCTTCACCTCGGGGCCGGCGAAGCCCAGGAATTCGAGAGCGAGTGACGCATCGAATGTCGGACCGGCCGAACGAAGCCAGTTGTTGAGCGCATATTTGGTCCAGCGGATCGCGCTTTGCGCACCTTCTGCCAGCCGCGCGGCGATCGCCACCGCCTTGGCATCGAGTTCTGCGTCCTCCACCGCAAGGCTGATCAGTCCGATTCGTTCAGCCTCGGCGCCCAACACCGGTTCGCACAAAAGCAGGTAGTATTTCGCCTTGGCCAGCCCGCACAGCAGCGGCCAGATGATCGCCGCATGGTCCCCGGCCGCGACGCCCAGACGGGTGTGACCATCGATGATGCGGCAGTCCTTGGTCGCAATCGACACATCAGCCAGAATGCCGCATACCAACCCCGCCCCGACCGCAACGCCGCGCATCGCACTGACAACCGGCTTCGAGCAATTGATGATGTTCTGCACGATGTCGCGCGCTTCCCGCCACTGACGGGCGCGTACGTCGAAATTGTCGATGTTCTGCTGGATCATACCGAAATCGCCACCGGCCGAGAACACCTTTCCGGCGCCCGTGATCACCACCGCGTTGACAGAGGGATCGCGGTCTATGTCGCGCCAGATATCCACAAGTTCACTATGCATGGCATCGTCGGCGGTATTCATGCGGCCGTTGTCCATGGTGATCCGCAGCACCTTGGGATGCGGCCGGTCGAAGCGCAGTCGGGTATAGCGATCATAAGAAGCGGTCATATCCGTTCTCTCGATTACAGCTCAGCACGGTGCGTCCGGTCTAATCGCCCGTACCTCGTGCCTTCACCATACGCAGCGGATTATAGGTAATCACAACCGTGCCATCCTGCTTCCTGACGCGATTGAACGTGCGCACCAGCCCGCGATTTGGTCGGCTGGTGCTGCGCCGGCTTTCAACCACTTCGCATTCCACATGGATGGTATCGCCGGCAAAAGTTGGTGCTTTGACGTCAAGCTCCATGTGCAGAAACGCAAAGCCGGTGTGCTGCATTGTGGCGTGGACCAGCAGCCCCTCGGCAAACGAATAGACCATAGAGGCAGGCACAACCCGCAGCTTGATGTCACTTTCGGTCCTCAGGAATTCCACATTGGAGAACAGCACCTCTGTAATCCCGGTAACCCCTATAAAACCGACCAGATCGGCCTCGGTCAGCGTGCGGCCGATGGTGCGGAACTTGCGACCGATCGGCAAATCCTCGAAATGCAGCCCCAGCCCCAGCACTTCATAGCCTTCGCTGTCCACCATCACGCTTTCCTCTTCGTTGCGCCCGGCACGTGCCGGCGATGATGTTGCGTTGGATGGTGCCCTCGATGATCTGCAGCACCTTGGCGTTTTCCGAACGATGTTCGATATATCGAACAACAGTCAACCCCAGAATCACGCCATGGTCAGCCCACCCGACACGCTGATCGTCTGCCCGGTGATATACGCCGCATCGTCCGACAGCAGAAACGCGATGGTCCCTGGCAAATCCTCCGGCGTGCCGATTCGCTTCAAGGGCACCGCGCGTGCCATGGCCTCGGCGATTTTCGCTCCATCCGACGACGCTGCCTTCACGCTGTCGAACAGCGGCGTATCCGTCGGGCCCGGGCAGACCACGTTCAGCGTGACGCCCTGGCGGGCAAGTTCCCGCGCCATCGTCTTGGTAAAGGCGATGATGCCGCCCTTGCAGGCCGAATACACCGCCTCGCCCGATGACCCCACCCGCCCCGCGTCCGAGGAGACGTTGACCACCCGGCCGAAGCCACGCCGCACCATGCCGGGCAGCACCACGTGATGCAGGTGCAATGGCCCGTAGAGATTGATGCCGATGATCCGGTCCCACAAAGCCGTGTCGGTATCGAGGAAATTTCGTACCACGTCCCAGCCGGCGATGTTGGCAAGGAAATCCACCGGCCCGACCTCGTCTTCGAACTGGGCCACCGCCGCTGCGACCTGCGGACGGTCGGTAATGTCCGTGCGCCGCGCCCAGACCCGCCCGTGGCAGCGCGCCGCGGTCTCCCCGGAACCTGCTTCATTGATGTCGAGGATGCCGACCTCGCACCCCTCTCCCTCGGCCAATCGGATCGCGGTCGCCCTGCCTATTCCGCTCGCGCCGCCGGTCAACAGCACACGTCGGCCCGAAAGTCCGCGCATCGACGACCCTCCTGCTTCTCGGTCTCGCCGGAAGGGCTGACAGCATTCGTCCGGCGTTCGATATTTAGAACGGCGAGCAGAAGCTCGTCATCGCCAATCGCGCAGGGGCCGCTCCATGGGTTTCGGGTTATCGATCTGACCTCAGCCGTGACCGAGCCGTTGCCACGCGGGTATCGGGCGACTTCGGCGCCGATGTAATCAAGATCGAGATGCCCGGCGGCGATTTTATGCGTCAGCTCTTCCCGCCCGCGCCTGGCGCACCGCTGTGATCGCAAAGCGCGAAAGGGGCGGGCGTGCCGGGTTGCAGACCCTGGAAAGGCCCTGCTCGCCTGGATCGCGGGGAGGCTGCTTGACGCCTGCCGGGACCTCGTCCATAAGGCCGCGCTTCGCCGGCCGGGCCGGCCTTTCAACTGGGTTCGGATGATGTCTCGCCGCTGCCAGATTACCGGCAAGGGTGTGCTGACCGGCAACAACGTCAGCCACGCCAATAACAAGACTCGCCGCCGCTTCCTGCCCAACCTGCAGGTCGCGTCGCTGGGGTCCGACATTCTCGGCACGCCGATCCGGATGCGGCTCTCGACCCGCGCCATCCGGACAGTGGAGGCAAAAGGCGGCATCGATGCCTTCCTGCTGAACACGCCGGACCGGCGGCTGCCGCCCGAGAGCCAGGCGATCAAGCGCCGGCTGCTGCGGGCGCGGGCGAAGCGGGAGGCGCGGGGCTGAAGCCCGAGCCGCTTTTGTTTAAGCCCCAACAGGGCAGCACCCTCGCTGCCCTCGTCGGCTACTGTGCGTAGTTGACCCGGAGCACCACCAGCCAATTCACGACGGTGTCGCTCAGCCTGCCGTCCGGCGTTGCCGGGATGTGCGTCAGCACGACCGCGTTATCGACGTTGCCGCCGATCATGTCGATCTCACCAGTGCCGATGCTGGCCACTATGCCGCAATGCCCCGGAAAGAATCCCTGCGTCGGCAAGTCCTTGAATTGCAGCCCCGCGGCCCATGACCGTGCGAAACAGATGAGATCGCCCGGCTGGGGCGCATACGTCGCCGGATTCTCCGCGGTGAGCAGTGGCGTCTGTCGGCGCACGGCCGCGTTGATATAGGTCGCGTGCGCGGGAGCATAAGGAAACTGCCGCCCGGCACCGGCGACACGCATCACGTAAGAGATGAAGGCCGCCGACCACGCGTAGTCGCCCTTCTCGCTGACCGGGAATACGTCGCCGGGACCAATGTACTTGCCGGTGAGGCGGGAATCAGGTGTGCCCGCATTCATCCCTTGCCACCAGTACTCGCCCACACGCTGCCAGAACCCTTCCTGGCGTTCCGGGATTGTCTGCGGGTCCGGCGGTGCATAGACCGACGGATCGTCGTCGACTCGGCTTCCCCAGAGGCGCCATTCGCCATTGGCGATGGCCAATGCAGCGGCGCGGGAGAACGGCTGATAGGGAAGCCGGGCGAAGGGAGGCACGTGCGCGTCCGGCGCGACACAGCCGGCGACCCAGAGCACTGAAAGAGCGACAGTTGCTCGCCAAATACCGGCGCACCGGATCGAGCCCAATGTCTGCCCCTCTCGCCATCAATCTCGCCGAAGCCATCCTGGCTTTGCACGTCGGGGTGATTCTGTTCAACGTCTTCGGTCTGGTGGCGGTCCCGGTCGGCGCATGGCGCGGCTGGCGTTTCGTGCGTGTAGCCTGGTGGCGATACCTGCACTTGGGAGCGCTTGCGGTGGTGGCGGTGCAAGCCGTGATAGGGCAAGCCTGCTTTCTTACGCTGTGGCAAGACGCCCTGCGCGGAGTCAGCGGCAATGAAACACCCCTGATCATGGGTTGGGTGGACCGGCTCATCTATTGGCCGCTGCCGTTTTGGTTCTTTGCGGTACTTTATGTGATGGTGTGGTGTTATGCTGTGGCGCTGCTGTGGCTGGTGCCGCCGGTATGAACCGGGTTTCGTCCGACTGCCGTACGGTTTGTGACCCCAGGTGGCGCCTCGAGTCACTCGTATTGCCGGGCTGTGCTGAGCGTATGGCGGACTGCGTCCGCCCCACGAGTGCGACGCCCCGCGAGGGGAGGTGGACTCAGGGCGCGCCGGCGCGTCTCAATCAGTCGTGCGAAATCGCGGTGCAGGAGCAATGGGCGCGCGACGCAACGCCGGCATGAATGCCGAGACCGCTATCGGGCCGGCGAGCGGCTTGCGAGGCATGCCGGTCTGGCCGCTGGCAGCCGCGCTCGCGGTCCAGACGCTGGCCACCATGGCGCAATTCTCGGTGCCGGCCGCCGCCCCCCAGATCGCCCGCGACCTCGGTGTGCCCGGCACGCTCAGCGGCATGTTCGTCTCGATCGTCTATACGGTCGGCATTGGCTCGGCTGTGCTGTCGCCCGGCTTCGTGCATCGCTACGGTGCCGTGCGCGTCAGCCAAGTGGTGCTGCTCGCAGTGCTCGGGATGCTGCTGGCTTCGACCGGCGGCACCGTCGCCGCACTTGCGGCGGGCGCTGTCGTGCTAGGACTCGCGTACGGTGCGATCGCCCCATCCGGCACGCATCTGCTCGTGCCGCAGACGCCGAAATCCGTGTTCAACCTGGTCATGTCGCTGCGCCAGATCGGGGTGCCTTTGGGCGGCGTGCTGGGGGCGCTGATCGTGCCGCCGATCGCCGTGGCCGCGAACTGGCGGGTGGCGATGCTGGTCCAGATCGCGCCCGCCCTGCTGCTGCTGGTCCTCCTCGAGATCCCTCGCCGCCGCTGGGACGCCGACCGCGATCCGCACCGGCGGCTTTGGAGCGACGCACTGCCGCGGCAGATCGCGCTGCTGCGGCAAAACCGGATGATGCGGCGATTGTCGATCGCCAGCTTCGTGTACTCCGGTACCCAACTGTGCTTCGTCGCCTTCATGACGGTGCAGTTGACCGCGGTAGTCCGGCTGGGGCTGGTGCGCGCGGGGTTTGCGCTGGCACTCTATCAGATTGCCGGATCGGTCAGCCGGCCGCTCTGGGGGTGGGTCGCTGACCGATACCTCTCGCCAAGCGCCATGCTGGTGGGGCTGGGAGTCGGCATGGCGGCGGTTGCGTTGGCCGCGGCCCACCTGGGTCCTGGTTGGCCCTGGGCCGCCATCGCCGTGCTGGCGCTGACCGGCGGGGCCACCTCGGCCGGCTACACGGGCTTGGTTTACGCCGAGTATGCCCGCCTTGGCGGCGCGCAGGGGACCGAGGCCACCGGCCTTGGTACTGCAATGGCGTTTGCCGGCGTGACGGTGTTCCCCTCGGCTTTTGGCGCGGCAGTGACTGCGCTTGGGGGCTATGCGATCCCGTATTATGGGCTGGCGGTCATGGCCGCGCTGGCAGCCCTGCAGCTCTGCGGACTCCGGTCGACGGAATGACTTGGCACGGGCTGTCGCGCGCCGCATCTGAAGGTGCATTTGTGCCATGGCGAACCAACCTTTGCCCAAGCCCGAGATGCCGGAGCTGACGGATGCGGATCGTGCCCTGTGGGCGAGCTTCGCGCGATCGATCCGTCCCCTCCCTGGCCGCGCACGGCCCGAACTGTCACCCGCAACCGACCCGCCGGCTGCACCAGCGGTGACCGCATCCGCTTCGAAGCCATTCCAACCGGCGTGCCGGCGCCTGCCGGCGATCGCGGTCGGCGTGCAGCCGCCCGGTGTGGACAGCTCCACATGGTCGCGCTTCCGCACAGGCAAACTGGCCGCGGCGCGCACGCTCGACCTGCACGGTCACACCGCCCAGGCCGCCTTCCATGCGCTGGTGTCGTTTCTCCGCACGTCGCATGCCGACCGGCTGCGTTGCGTCGAAGTGGTCACCGGCCGTGGCAACGGCGAAACTGGCGGTGTGATCCGCCGCGAGTTCCCCCTCTGGCTGAACCTCCCCGACATTGCGCCGCTGGTGCTCGCCGCGGCGCATCCGCACGCCGCCAATCCCGGCGCGGTCCGCCTGCTGCTGCGCCGGATGCGGTAGGCGCAAGCAAGCGGCGACCAGCCCCGCCACCCGGAGCTACATCGCCGCCGCCGGCGTGCCACGCATCAGCACGGCGTTCATCTCGCGTCTGACTGCGGCGTGGTGCGCCAGCGCGGCGGGCGAGAGATCGGCCTCCGGCGCCTGCTCGGGCGCGAAATTGCCAAAGCGGTCGACCCCCCGCACCAGCGTCGCGCTGTCGCGCGTGCCGACCACCTGGCGCACATGCGTCGGCAGATACCGGATCGCGTAGCCGATTCGCCGGCGATCCGACGGGTTCGGCTCCGAGCCATGGATCAGCCGCACGTGGTGCAGCGACATCTCACCGGGCGCGAGCGGCAGCGCCACGGCTTGGCGTTCATCTACCTCGACCGCGATCTCCTGGCCTCGGCTCAGCAGGTTGTGGGCCGCGAACGTGTCGCGATGCCCAAGCTGGTCGAGCTTGTGGGAGTCGGGGATGACTCGCATCGCGCCGTTGCCCTCGTCGCTCTCGGACAGCGCGACCCAGGCGGTGACGATGTCGGGCGGTTCAAGGCCCCAATAGGTGGAGTCCTGGTGCCACGAGACGTAGCTGGGGTCGCGCCCGTCCTTGATGAAGAAACTGCTGGCCCAGCACAAGATATTCGGGCCGATCAGGTCCTCCACGGCATCCAGGATCCTAGGCTCGCGGATCAGTGCATCGAGCCATGTCAGCAGCAGGTGCGACTTGTTCCTCAGCAGGCGGCGGGCCTCTGCACGCCCGGACTCCAATGCTTCGAGCTGCGCCCGCAGCGCCACGGCACGTCCGGGTTCAAGGACGCGCACCGGGGCAAAGTAGCCGTGCGCGTGATAGAAGGCGACTGCCTCCGCGGTGAGAGCCTTCATGCCCGTTCTCCTTCCCGAAGCCGCATTCCACCCCGGCGGCCATTCGACATAAGAGTAATCCGACCCAGAGGCCGCCGAAAGTATCGACCAAGGAGGTCAGCGCGATGCGTGCAGGGCGACGACCGCGCCGTCGATTGCCGTTGGGTGTGGTCGGCCTCGCTGCCGTCGGGTTGTCTGCGGGACTGTGGTGCCTTTCGCCGAGCATCGTGCGTGAGGCGATGCGAGAGCGCACGTTGGACCTGCTGTTACCGATGCTGCCGTTACCGGGCGCCGCCGGTCCCGACGTGATGGTCGTCGATATCGATCGCGCCAGCCTGGCACGGTTCGGTCCGTGGCCATGGCCGCGGGCGCAACTGGCACGGGTCATCTCGGCCATTGCAGCCGCGAAGCCGCGGGCAGTGGGACTCGATATCCTGCTGGCGGGCCGCGACAGATTTGCGGGCGCGGCAGGTCCCGATGGCGACGCGATGCTGAGGGAAGCACTGGCGAGTGTGCCCGCAGTGCTCGGAACTGCATTGGAGGACGGCGCAGCAGGGGACGATCTGCCGACCACACCAATTCTGGGTAAAGCGCCGGTGCGGTTGCCGGATATCTGGCGCGCTCAGGGGGTGGTTGGTCCTGACCCTGCGCTGGCCGATGCGGCACAGGGGCTGGGGGCACTGGTCGAAGCCGCTGATGCCGACGGTCCGATCCGCCGGGTGCCTCTGCTCGTACTGACGACAGACACGCTGAGACCCGGGCTGGCCGTGGAGATCGTGCGGGTCGCGCAAGGAGCCGGCGAACTCCTGATCGAACCCGACGGACTGCATATCGGCGACGTGCGCGTACCGCTGCCGCCCGAAGCAACGTTGCGCTTGATACCACGTCCTCCGGCAACCTGGGCCGCGCACACGGTATCCGCGGTCCGACTGACGGACGATCCCCGGGCGCGCGCCGCATTGGCGGGGACGGTCGTGCTGCTTGGAGGCAGCGCGCCGGAACTAGGCGGGCTTCGCGTCACGCCCGAGTCTCCGGTGACACCATCCGTGTTGATACAGGCCACGGCCGTGGATGCTCTGTTGCGCGGAGCGGTGGCCTACCGGCCGGGTTGGCTCCACGGCGCCGAGATTGGTTGCGCGGCGCTGCTCGGTTTGCTCTGCGTGCTGGTTGCGCTGCGCTTGCGGCCGGCACTGGGCGCGGTGTTGGCGCTGGTGATGTGTGCGGGATGGGCCGGCATCGCCGTTGCCGCGGTTCCTGAGTGCCTCATGGCTCGTTGATCCGGCCGGGCCGGCGGCAGTGGGATTCGCCAGTTACGGCGCTGCGGCGCTGGCACGCTATGCACGCGATGAATGGCGTGCACGGTTGCTGCGAGAGCGCTTCGAGCAGCATCTGGCGCCCGACGTGGTTCGGCGCATCGCCGCGGATCCGGCAGCGCTCCGGCTGCAAGGCGAAATGCGCGAGATCACCGCGCTGTTCAGCGATATCGAAGGCTTCACCAGCATGACAGAGCGTGCCGGGCCAGCCGATCTCGTGGCATTGCTCGACGCCTACTTCGATGCGGCAGCGCGCATCGTAACCGAGCATGGCGGGATGATAGACAAGATTGTCGGCGATTCGGTACATGCGATCTTCAATGCGCCGTTCACGCTCGACCGGCATCCCGAGCGGGCGGTCGCCTGTGCGCTGGCGCTGCTGACGGCGTCGGAAGAAATACGCTGCTCGCCGCTGGGCCAGCGGCTCCACCTTGGCCGCACCCGCATCGGCATCGAAACCGGCCCGGCGATCGTCGGTGACGTGGGCGGCAGCCGCAAGCTCGACTACACGGCGCACGGCAACGCCATCAACCGCGCGGCGCGGCTGGAGGCGGCGAACAGGGAGCTCGGGTCCAGCATCTGCATCGGGCCGGGGACGGCGGCGCGGCTGCCGCGGGGGGCTGTTCGCCCGATCGGTAGAGTGACCGTGCGGGGACAGAGTGAACCGGTCGATGTGTTCACGCCGGAGGATGACGCTACATGACCGAATCAAGAGCGCTCTTGATGCGTGCCGCACCCCAGGGAGCAGGCGCGGTCGGCTCGTCACCGGGATAGGCAATGTTGGTGCCGAAACCGGACACCACCAGCACGGTTTTCCGACGGCCGGTGACGGTGACGGCGCCGCGCTGCACGAACACTCCGAACACGCCGTTGCTGGGGCCGCCCCAGACGCTGGTGCCGCGTACTGCGATCAGCCCGAACGGCGACAGGATGTTCATCTCATTGCCCGATGCCCTGGCATCGTGCTCGCACAGCATGGCGCCACGCTCGAGAACCAGAGTGCCGCCGGCGTTGATGATGAAACGGTCTATCCGCAGTCGGGCCTCCGGCCCCAGGCGGACGTTGGTGGCCTCGCCCAAATGCAGGGCAAGCGCCGACTGTGGGCCGGTGCCGACCGAGTCGCCGATAAACACCGCGGCGGCGGTGGCCAGACTGCGGCGAACGTCCGCGGTGAGGGCGTAGCATTCACCGCGGACCGACTGCACCTCACCAGCAGGTTCCGCGGATCGGGCCCGCCTGCCGATGAGGGTGGCACCCAGGCCAGCCAGCGCAACACGGCGTTCCACCCAATTCATCCGCGGATATATAGCCCAATAAAAGGACGCTGGAAAGGAAACATCGATCCTCATCCATCGTACCTATGACAGAAGCCGAAGCACACGGCGAAGAGAAGAACCCCCTCCCCTCGCGGGAGGGGGCAGGGGGAGGGCGCCTGTGCGCGCCTTCGCTCACTCCGCTGGCACGACGATCGGCGGACGTTTGCCGGCCAGTCGTTCCAGCGCCAGATAGACGACCGGCGTCGTGTAGAGTGTCAGCATCTGCGAGACGATCAGCCCCCCGACAATGGCGATGCCCAGCGGCCGACGGAACTCCGCACCGGTGCCGAAGGCGAACGCAAGCGGCAACGCACCGAACAGTGCGGCAAGTGTTGTCATCAGGATCGGCCGGAAGCGTTCCAGGCACGCCAGGTGGATAGCATCGAACGGCGAAAACCCATATTGCCGCTCGGCCTCCAAGGCGAAATCCACCAGCATGATCGCGTTCTTCTTTACGATGCCCATCAGCAGGATGATCGCAATCATGCCAATAACGCTGAGCTCCTGCCCCGCGATCAGCAGCGCCAGCAGCGCACCCAAGCCTGCCGATGGCAGCGTGGAAAGAATAGTCAGCGGATGCAGCAGGCTTTCGTACAGCACGCCCAGCACAATATAGATCGAGATCAACGCTGCGGCGATCAACAGCGGCTCGGTTCGCGTCGTGTCCTGCAGCCACCGCGCATTCCCGGCGAATTCGGTGCGGATGTCGGGCGGCATATGCAGCTCGTCCGCCGCCTTCTGCACTGCCGCCTCGGCGGTCCCCAGCGCCGTGCCGGGCGGCAGGTTGAAGCTGAGTGTGGCGGCCGGGAACTGACCCTGGTGGCGGACCGCCAGCGGCGCATCGCCGGGCTCGAAATGCGCGATCGCCGACAGCGGCACCTGCACCCCGCCGCTCGACCCGACATAGACGCGATCCAGCATCGTCGGGCTGGCTTGCAATGCCGGATCTGTCTCAACCACTACTTTGTATTGGTTGCGCTGCGTATAGATCGTCGAGACCTGCCGCTGGGCAAAAGCATTGTTCAGCGCGTTATCGATGTCGGTCGCCGAAACCCCAAGCCGGGCGGCCGCGGCCCGGTCGATCACCACATTCTCCTGCGGCCCGGCGCGGTCCTGGTCCGAGGTCACGTCAGTCACGCCGGGCGTGTTTTTCAGCTTGTCCTCGAGCAGCAGGCTCCAATGCCGCAGGGCACCCAAATCCTGGCTGATCACCACGAACTGGAACTGCGAGCCGCCCGTTCGCCCGCCGCCGCGCAGATCCTGCGCGGAGAACAGGTATGTCTGGATGCCGCCAAGATTCTCCAGCTTCGGCCGCAGCCGTGCGATCACCTCTTCCGACGAGATATGCCGCTGCGCGAGCGGCTTCAGGCTGACCGACAACTGCCCGCGATTGAGCGAGCTCCAGCCCGCCGCGACTCCGACCTGTGAGCCCACTGTGGCCACCGCCGGATCGGCCAGCAGCACATCCACCACGGCACGCTGGCGTGCCTCCATCGCCTTGAACGAGATATCGGGCGAAGCGATTGTGCCCCCCAGCAGAATGCCGGTGTCCTGTATCGGCAGAAATCCCTTCGGCACGGTGCGGTAGAGCTGCACCGTCAGCACCAAGGTCGCCAGCATCACCAGCAGCATGAATACGCGGTGGCGGAGCGCCCAGCCGAGTGTGCGCGCATAGAGCCTGTGGTTTGCCGCCAACAGCCGCTCGATCGTCCCATCCAGCCAGCTCCAAAGCCGCCATCGCGGTGCAGCGTGGCGCGGTGTCATCCAGCGACCGCAGATCATCGGCGTGAGCGTCAATGAGACGGCCGCCGACACCACGATCGCCATTGTCAGCGTCATCGCGAACTCGTGGAACAATCGCCCGAGGATGCCGTGCATGAAGATCAGCGGGATGAACACCGCAACCAACGACAGGCTGATCGAGACGACAGTGAAGCCGATCTGCCGCGACCCGATCAGTGCGGCCCGCAACGGCGGTACCCCTTGCTCCGTGTGGCGCACGATGTTCTCGATCATGACGATCGCATCATCGACCACGAAACCGACCGAAATGGTCAGTGCCATCAACGAGAAATTATCGAGCAAGTACCCCATGAACCACATGCCGGCGAGGGTGCCGCATATCGACAGCGGCACGGTGACGGCGGCGGCGATCGTCGGCATCAGCCGGCGCATGAACAGGACGACGACCATCAGCACCAATGCAATCGTGATGGCCAGGGTATATTGCACGTCGATCACGCCGGCGCGGATCGTCGTCGTGCGGTCCTGAATGACCGACAGCTTGATGTCCGGCGGCAGCCACGCCATGAGCTGGGGCAGCAGTCGCTGCACGCGATCGACGGTGTCGATCACGTTTGCTCCCGCCTCTTTGGTGATCGTCAGCAGGATCGCCGGCTGCTTGCCGTCCCAGGCGGCGAGGCGCGTGTTGGCGACGCTGTTCACCACTGTCGCTATGTCGCCCAGCGTGACCACGGCGCCATTGCCGGCCTTCAGCACCAGGCGGCGGTACTGCTCGGCCTGCGACATCTGCGGGTTGACGCTGATCATGCCGGCACGCGTCGGACCTTCGAAGCCACCGGTCGGTTCCAGCACGTTCGCGTTCTTGATCGCGTCCGTCACGTCCTGGGCGGAGAGTCCCGCGGCCGCCAGCCGCACCGGATCGAGCTGCACGCGCACCGCCGGTTTCTCGGCGCCGCTCACCGCGACATTGGCGACGCCATCGACCTGCTGTAGGCGCTGGCCCAGGATGGTGTCGGCGGCGTCGTAAATCTGCGCCACCGACAGCGTGTCGGAGGATAGCGCGATCGTCATGATCGGCGCGTCGGCCGGGTTGAACTTGCGATAATAGGGACGGGTCGGCAGGTCCGACGGCAGGTCGGTGATCGCCGCGTTGATGGCGGCCTGCACGTCGCGCGCGGCACCGTTGATGTCGCGGTCTATGTCGAACTGCACGATAACCGACGTGGCGCCGACCGAGCTGATGGAAGTGATTTCGGCGACCCCGGAAATCTCACCCATCCGGCGCTCCAGTGGAGCGGCGACCGAGTTCGCCATCGTCTCGGGGTCGGCGCCAGGGCGAGAGGCGAATACGACGATCGTTGGGATATCGACGCTTGGAAGGGCGGCAACGGGTAGGAAGCGGTAGGCGACGACGCCAGAGAGCAGAATGCCGATCGCCAGCAGGATCGTGGCGACGGGGCGGGCGATGAACGGAGCCGAAATTCCCATCTACCTGTGCCGCGAGAAAGTAAGATTCACCGCACAGGCGCAGAGTGCGCAGAGATTGACTCTCTGCGCACTCTGCGTCTCCGCGGTGAAACTTCTCTTCTCTCTCATTCCGCCGCCACCACGCCCGTCTCCGGCCCGGCAAGCCGCAGTCGTAGCCGCTCAAAGCCAAGATAAACCACCGGCGTTGTGTACAGCGTCAGTAGTTGCGAAAGCAGCAGCCCGCCGATGATCGTCACCCCCAACGGCCAGCGCAGCTCGGCGCCGGCGCCATGCTCGAGCACCAGCGGCAACGCGCCCAGCAGTGCCGCCATCGTTGTCATCATGATCGGGCGGAAGCGCAGCAGGCACGCCTCCTGGATCGCGGCAGCAGGAGCAAGGCCGCGCTGCCGCTCCGCCTCGATCGCGAAATCGATCATCATGATGGCGTTCTTCTTGACGATCCCCATCAGCAGCACCACGCCGACCAGCGCCACCAGGGAAAGGTCAGCACCACACAGCATCAGCGCCAGCAGCGCGCCGATGCCCGCGGATGGCAGCGTTGAGAGAATCGTCACCGGGTGAATCCAACTTTCGTACAGCACGCCGAGCACGATATAAATAACCACCACCGACGCCAGGATCAGCCACGGCGTTGCCGCAAGCGCGCGTTGAAACTCCGCGGCATCGCCGGCGAAGCTGCCGCTGATGGTTGCCGGCAGCGCGATCGCCCGCTCCGCCAGCCGCACCGCGACCACTGCATCGCCGAGCGAATAGCCGGGCGCAAGATCGAAGCTGATCGTTGCCGACGGGAACTGCTGCTCGTGTGTGATCACCAGCGGTGCCGTGGTCTGCCGGATGGTGGCGATCGCCGACAGCGGCACCTGCGCATCGTTGGTGCCAGGCACACGCAATAACCGCAAGGCAGCGGCATCGGCCTGCCACGCCCGGTTGGATTCGAGGATCACACGGTACTGGTTCGCCTGGCCGAAGATCGTCGAGATCTGCCGCTGGCCGAACGAATCGTACAGCGTGTCCTCGATCGCCTGCATGGTGACGCCCAGTCGCATCGCCGACTGACGATCGACCGTCACCTGCATCTGCAACCCGTCATCCTGCTGATCGGATGAGACGCCGCGGAGCTGCGGTGCCGCCGCCAGCGCGGCCACCAACTTCGGCGTCCATTCCGCAAGCTCCGCCGCATCGGTGTCGAGCAGCGTGTATTGGTAGGCGGTGCGGCTGACGCGCGCGCCGATTGTTACGTCCTGGACCGGCTTGAACCATGCGGTCAGCCCGGGAATTGCCGCGATATCATTCTGCAGCCGCGAGATCACCGCAGGCGCCGGATCGCGCGCACCGATTGGTTTCAGCGGAATGGTAAGCTGGCCGGTGTTCGGCGTCGCGTTGATCGTGCCGGCACCCACGAACGATATGACGCCGGTAACCGCCGGATCACGGGCGATCGCACCGGCCGCCTGGTTCTGCATGGAGGCAAGCCGTGGGATCGACACGTCCTGCGCCCCCTGGGTGACCCCCAGCAGCACACCGGTATCCTGCTGCGGCAGGAACCCCTTCGGCACCACTACATAAAGCCCGATCGTCCCGGCCAACGTTGCCACCGCCACCAGCAGCACCAGCCCCTGGCGGCGGAGCGCCCAGCCCAGCGAGTGCCGATACCAGCCGAGCAGCCGGTTGAACCCGCCTTCCAGCGTGCGCGCGAGCAAACCCGGATGCTGCTCCTCGATCGGCCGCAGAATGCGCCCGCACATCATCGGCGTGAGCGTCAGCGACACCAC
>Ga0335075_10004803_pt1 | contig 21052 bp, 22 predicted proteins | sample Lox_Sample_24_FD_206723 | JGI IMG/M metagenome (GOLD analysis project Ga0335075, IMG submission 206723) | Soil microbial communities from Loxahatchee National Wildlife Refuge, Florida, United States - Lox_Sample_2.4 | ecosystem: Environmental > Terrestrial > Soil > Wetlands | place: USA...
CTGCCGTGGAGCGGCGGGATCGAGGTGGCGGCAAAGGAAGCTGCTGCGCCGGCGACGAATTGCCGCCGCGTCATCTGCGTCATGTTGAAAATCCCCAGGAAACGAATCTTCCGTTGCGAATGTTGAAGGCAGAGGCGAAGTTCAACCGCAATACACCTGCTCACGCCACCGTGCTTTGCACGCTATCGAGATCACCGAAGAAAAGTCAAGAAATAGTCTTCCGATTGAAACGCTACGGTTTCTTTTCTGTCGAATGACGAAGGCGCCCGCGAGTCTTCGTAATACTTGCTGCCGCTGCTATGACCAGTACCGATTCTTGACAAACGTATGATTGCCCCTCTAGCATCGTCATGTTTCGTTGTTGAAGTAATTTCATACCGGAACTAAGCTAGATTCCACCTGTTGAGCGAGAGAGGCTTCTCGAGTGCTGATGCCGACAAGACGCAAACTGCTGTCACAATCCCTTCAGACATGCGTCGGCCTGGCGGCATCGAGTCTCACCGGCGGCCTGCTCTCCGCCACAACTCCCGCGCTGGCGCAGACGCAGCAGAAGCCTCCGGCCGCCGCCCCGGATGAGATGACCGTCAATAGCGCGCCTCATCCGGATCAGGTCTACTCCCATTATGACTTCGGTCCCGCGCCGGCGACACTGCCTCCTGAGGCCCGCGCCGTCGAAGGAGGCCATTCGCTGAAGAGGCATGCGCAAAAACATGCGCTCATCGCCGGTGCCGCTGTCGTTGTCCATGCCGTTCAGACTGATCCGGTTTTTCAGCAGCTCATTGCCGGCCAATACGACATGCTGGTTCCAACCGGTGAATTGAAGTGGCGCGCCCTGCGGCCCTCCGCGACAACCTATGACTTCGCCGCCAGCGACGCGTTGTTTGCCTTTGCCGCAAAGCACCACATGCGCATGCGCGGCCACACGCTGGTATGGCACAACTCAGTTCCGGACTGGTTGCAGGGCAGTGCGAGCAAGTACGACGTCAGGCAACTGCTCATCGACCACATCCATACAGTGATGGGCCGGTATCGCGGGCGCGTGCATTCCTGGGATGTGGTGAACGAGGCCATCCTTCCCAAGGATGGCCAGCCAAACGGCTTGCGCAAATCGTTCTGGTACGACACCATCGGCCCCGACTACATCGATCTCGCATTTCGCACCGCGCGCGAAGCCGACGCGCACGCCAAGCTCACCTACAACGACTACGGCGTGGAGTACGACAGCGACGAGGACGCAGAACGCCGCAAGGTCATCCTCGCCTTGCTGCGCGGCATGCAGGAGCGTAAAGTGCCGCTCGATGCGGTCGGAATCCAGTCGCACATCAAGGCGGGCTCCCCGTACACCGTCGGCAAAGGCTTCACCGATTACATCGAGAGCCTGCGCAGCATGGGCCTTGAGGTCTATCTCACCGAATTGGATGTCAACGAAGACGACCTGACCTACAACGATCTCCAGCGGCGCGACCACACCGTTGCCGAAACCTATCGCCAGTACCTCGATGTCGCCCTCGCTAACCCGGCTGTGAAGCTTATGCTGACCTGGGGCGTGAGCGACCGCCGCACCTGGCTGAACAATGGTCCCACGCATCACCGTAAACAACCCAATCGCCCGCAGCGCTCGCTGCCATTCGATAGCGACTACCGCCCGGTAGAGGCGTTCTTCGCTATCCGTGACAGCTTTGACAGCCGAAAGCTCTGATCCATCGAACGACCTAACAATTCGAAAGCCTCACGGGAGCTTTCGAATCCAGATATCTCGTACCGAAACTTTCGCAGGAGTGCTTTCAAGCTCGATACCGATCTTGCCTGGCTGGTTGTTGGAAGAGCTGGGATCGTCATCGATCAAAATGGCCATCACATGCCCATTCAGAATATGAATGCAGACGCCGTCGCGGGCGATAATCTCATACTGGTTCCAGTCGTTGATCTTGACGTATCCGCCCAGCGCATCGCGATCGCCCACCGTTCCAATAAGAGTCGGCGGCAGGTCCTTGCCCGTCGTGACGGCTTCGCCGCGCCACGCCAGGATGCCGAGCGGAGTGTTCTCCGAGTAGAACTGGCCCGTGTACGATGCGTCCTTTGGATTGACCGGAAACCAGATGTCGGCCTGAGGACCGGTCATCATCCAGTTCAGATTGCGCGGCTTCTCGCCGGGATGCAGCGGTCTGAGCCAGGGAAGCCCCGTCTGGCTGCGATATTGAATGCCGCTTCCGCCCCCGCGCTCGCATTTGATCTCGAGCCTCAGGTCGAAGTTTTTCACCACCAGCCCTTTGCGCCAGATATAGGTGTTAAAGACCGGCTTCTCCGGCGTCGACTCGCCGACGATGGCTCCGTCCTCAACGTGCCAGACGCTCGGATCGCCTTCCCAGTCGGCGAGGCTGCGCCCGTCAAAGATCTGCTCGAAGCCGGTGTGATCATCAAATTGCAAAGGCGCCGGTTCATGAAAGCGGGAGCTTCCCGGGGGCAGCTGAGTCTGCGCCGCTGCCGGGCTGGCCAGCAAGAGAGCTGGCAGCAGAACTCCGATGCTGAAACTCAATATGGCGGAAGAGCGTAACCATGAGACGAACAACATTCAACCTCCAATTTGGCTGGCGCTGGTTTACATGGGTCATTTACACAATGCGCTGGAGTGTAGCAGATGGCTCGCAACTGCAATCTAGTTTAGACGCAATTCATCGCTGAATCGTCTCAATAAAGGGAATTTGACGGAAATGGCATTGACAACCGTAAATGCGGGCGCGTACTATCACGCTCGTTTCAAATGAGAATTAATTCCCTGCGATACAACAGAGGGTCCGAACGACATAAGTTGTGGCAGTGCATTACAGGAGAGGCAATGAAGGGTTTGTCGGCAGTAGAAACAAATGTGATTGGCATCAGCAGGGAAGTGCTGATTTCCCGGAAGCAGAAACGCCGGAGGGCCAGACGATCGTTCATAAAAATACCAGGGTACTTGTGCGCCCTCGCGATCGTTCTGGTCCTCTTCACCCCGCGAGCTGCAAACGCTCAGGGATACGGCAGCATCAGCGGTACCGTCACCGATACAACCGGAGCCGCCATCCCCGGAGCCGAGGTGGCAGCAACCCAGGCAACCACCGGCATTGTGCTGAAGACGGTCAGCAGCGCGGAAGGCACCTATGTCTTTCCATCGCTCGCGCCCTCTGTTTACAACCTAACCATAAGCCGCCAGGGTTTTCAGACCTACACTGAGAACGGAGTGCAGCTGCGCGCCGACGCGGCGGTGACCGAGAATATCAACCTGCAGCCGGGCAGCACGACGCAGACCGTGAAGGTGACCGCGGAAGCGGCTCAGGTGGATACGACAACCGGCACGCTCTCTCAGGTAGTCGGCACCTCGCAGGTCAACAATCTCCCTCTGAATGGACGCAACGCCGCTCAGCTCACCACGCTCGTTGCCGGCGCGTCGGTTGCTCCCTATGCGCAGGCCGACCAGGGCGCAACCAAGACTTTTCCCGGAGTTGTGACGATCACGGCGAACGGCACGCGTGTCGGGCAGACGAATTACATGCTCGATGGCGGCAACAACATGGATGAATACACGAACGTGAACGCGCCGTTCCCCATGCCCGATTCGCTGCAGGAATTCAGCGTGGAAACCAGCAATTACAGCGCCGAGTACGGACAGAATGCCGGCGGTGTGGTCAATATCGTCACAAAAAGTGGGACGTCTCAATACCACGGCGATCTCTTCGAGTTTGTCCGCAACCGCGTCTTCAACGCGGCAAACTACTTCAGCTATGTGAACGGGGTAAAGACCGTCGATCCGCTTAAGCGCAACCAGTTCGGCGGCACATTTGGCGGCCCGGTAGCCATCCCTCACCTTTTCCATCCCAGTCAGTCGTTTTTCTTCGTCGGATATCAGAAGACGATTCAGCACACCTCGTCCATTTCGAGCGCGGTCCTGCCCACGGAAGAGCAGATTCAGTCCGGAGTCTTCTCCGACGAAAGCCAGTGCATCGTGAATCCCTTCCAGCCGGGCCATGTCTATCCGTGCACGCAGACAGGCACGACATCGGCCGGCAAGCCCCTTTACACCACGACGGTGAACCCGGGAGACTACAGCTCCGCTTCCACGAAGCTCATCACCTACCTGCCGATTTCCCAGGAAAACGCGACTGGCACCGTCTTCTTCCAGAAGCCGAGCTTCACCAGCCTGAGCGAAATCACTGCCCGCTATGACCAGCAGGTGGGCGTCAACGATCACGTGATGGTGCGCTACTTTTCCGACGGCTATCATCTGGACGGCGTGCTCAATCTGAGCAACCTCCTGACTTATGCCGACCAGGCCTCCATCAACTACTACAACTCGTTGATCTCGGAGACGCACACCTTTAACTCGCACCTGCTGAACAATTTCATCCTGAGTTACCAGATCGACAACGCCAATCGCGGTCCGCTACCCGGCAGCATCAACGTGAACACGCTGGGCGTCAACATCTGGCAACCGGCCTTCTCGCAGATCAACTCGATCGCCGTGACGAATGAGTTCACGGTCGGCGATAACCCGCAGGGCGACTTCCGCCGCACCAACTATACGCTCGGCGACGACCTGCATTATCAGGTTGGCAATCACAACCTGAGCTTCGGCTTCCACGGTGAAATCGCCAAGATGGATATCAACAATCTCTATCGCCAGCCCGGCACCTTCACTTTCAACCCGAATAACGTCGGTGATGGATTTGCCAGCTTCCTGTTCGGATATGTCTATGAGTTTCAGCAGGCCTCGGGCCAGTTCTATAACGGGCGTGGCAAGTTTTATGGAGCCTACGCGCAGGATAGCTGGAAGGCTACTCGCCGCCTTACGCTCAACTATGGGGTCCGTTACGAGCCGTTTATTCCGTGGAAGGAAATTCAGGGACGCATGGGCAGTTTCTTCCCGTCGCTCTGGGCCTCGAATACGCACTCCACCGTCTATCCGAATGCTCCTGCCGGCCTTCAGTTCGCCGGCGACCCGGGATTCAACAAGAACGGCATCGATTCGGAATTCAATCATTTCATGCCGCGGCTCGGCTTCGCGCTTGACGTCTTCGGAGACGGCAGGACGAGCGTGCGCGGCGGTGTGGGCCTGTTCTACGACAGCCGCCTCAGCAGCGCGCTCTTCAATCTCTTCACCAATAACTCCCCGTTCATCACCAACGTTGACATCACCAACGCCGGTGGCCAGAACATATCATTTACCGATCCCTACGGAAGCTACGGAACGCCGAACCCATTTCCGGCCCCGCAGCCGCCTCCATCCACTTCTGCCATTCCGCCGCAGGCCTTTCTCACCTTCGATCCGTTTTCAGGATTCCAGGATCCCCGGACCTACTCTTATAACCTCGTTGTAGAGCAGCAGGTAACACCGAGCTTCTTCACGCGCATTGGTTATGTAGGCTCGCACGCCTTGCATCAGTGGGCTAACGTGGAGCTGAATCCCTTCCTGAACGGCGTCCGCCTCTATGACCCCGCAGGCTGCGCAACCACAAACAGCTGCTACACCCAGCCCATCACCACAGCCAACACCGGAGGCATCGCAAACTATAACTCGCTGCAGGTGTCAGGAGAGCAGCGCATGAAGTACGGCCTCACGCTGCTGGCCAACTATACCTGGTCTAAGTCGATCGATAACTTGCCTTATAACCAGTCGGCTACGTCGATTGCCTCGGGTGTATCTTACGTCTATCCGATCTATGCCCAGAACTTCAGGGCGCTCGATCGCGGACCCTCCGACTTCGATCACAGGAATGTCGCGACCGTCTCCTACGTCTACACTGAGCCACGCTTCCTCGAGCAGTCGCCGACAGCCTTGCGCTATCTCGCAAACGGATGGGAGACCACGGGGATCTTCCAGTTCTCGAGCGGCGACCCGCTGACCATCCTCTCCAATCAGGCAAACAACTCGGGATCCGGACAGCAGCGTGATCGCGCCGATCAGGTGGGACCGGCTTACGGTGGCGACGCCTGCGGGGTGAGCCTGCATTGCAAGTCCTATCTGAATCCGGCCAGCTTCGTCACCAACCCCGTCGGCACCTACGGAGATGTGCAGAAAGGCGCATTCACCGGCCCGCAGTATGTGGATTGGGACGTGAGCCTCGCGCGCAAGTTCCCGGTCAACGAGCGGCTCTTCTTCCAGCTCCGCGCCGAATATTTCAACGTCCTGAATCACACCAACTTCGGAGACCCCAACACGACGACCACCTCGACCTTCGGACAGATCACCAGCACCAACCCGCAGAACAGCGCGACTACCGCTCAGTATCAACCCCGCATCGCGCAGTTCTCCGTGAAGATGGTCTTCTGACCTCACTTCGAACAGTTGCCTCCTAGACGCGCAGCACGCCTCCCCGGATCGCTGCGCGTCTTTTTTTCGAAATGCACCGCCACATCGCCGGGCCGAACACGACCCCAGGTTGAGGTTCCGAATTATTTCAATCGTTCTTCGGAGGCTTTTTCGTGAGCGATACCGCTCTTTTCCCTGGTATCCCTCGCTAACACGAATCGGGGCAGCGGATTACCGGGCAGGGAAGCGAGATGCGTGACTCGTTATGGTCTTTGGTGTACCCTTTCGAAGGAAAGTACGCGAAACCCCCATGGCGCGAACCGCAATAATTGCCACTCCTGAACCGGGCCAACTCCTGATCGACGAGCGCCGGCAGCATATTCTTACGCTCATCCAGAGCGAAGGCCGTGCCCTGGTTGGCGAGCTTTCCCGCAATCTGGGTATTTCGCAGATCACCATTCGAAAGGACCTCGAGTACCTGCAGTCGAAGGGGCTGGTAAAGCGAACCCACGGCGGGGCGCTCCGCATGCAGTCCAGCGCATTGTTCGACCCCTCGCTGCAGGAAAAGCAGAAGCAGCACTCGCAGGAAAAGCAGAGGATTGCCGTCGCCGCCGCCAGGATGGTCGAAGAGGGCCAGTGTGTCCTGCTCGACTCCGGCACCACCACCGCTGCCATCGCGCATGAGCTGAGGAGATTCTCTCAACTCACCGTGATAACCAACGCCGTAAACATCGCCGCCGAGCTGGCCAGCACCAATCTCGAAGTGATCCTCATCGGCGGGAGCCTTCGCAAAAATTCCTTCTCGCTCGTCGGCCCGCTCGCCGAAGATGTGCTCGAAGAAATGCACGCTGACATCCTCTTTCTCGGCGTCGATGGCTTCGATCCGGAAGTCGGCCTCACCACTCCGAACTTTCTCGAGTCCCGCGTGAACCGCGCCATGGTCAAAGCTTCGCGCCGGGTGGTAGCGGTCTGCGACTCAACCAAATTCAATCGCCGCAGCCTGTCGCGCATCGTCCCGCCGTCCGCGATTCACAGCGTCATCACCGATCGCAACCTCGCGCCGGGAACAGCGGAGACGCTGCGCGCGCAGAACATCGAAGTCATACTCGTCTGAATCGGGTGTCTATTTCGATTCGAATCTCTTGTTCTGCGCCGGAGCAAAGACCATCGGCAGATAGCCGGTTACATGGATAGAGCAGCTCTTCTCGCTGTGCGTGTCATCCAGTCCTGAAGCCGTCAGATGAACGGCATAATCTCCCGGCTCGGTCCAGGCATGCGCCACGTGCGACCCGTCGCCTTCGACGCTGTCTCCAAAACTCCACCGGAACGAAACCGCAGGGTGGGCATTCGCAGCGTCTCCGACGACAGCTCGCCGCCTGGCGGCACCGGAAGCCGCAGCTCCACCTGGTCGGTTGCGGAAGTCTTTTTGAGAGAATTCTCCTTCTCCATCTCCGTCGTACCGGTCGAGTCGACTTCATATCGCGTGATATGGCTCGCGTCGTCCGCACCGGCAACATACAGCCTCAGTATTGTGAGAAACCGTTCCCTCACCGTTCCTCCTGGCCTGCTGTGTTTCGTTTAATTACTCTTACGAGCGGAAGGCTAGATGCAGGAAACTCCGCTGTCAAGGATTCGTTGCCTTCCTCTGAACCACATAAATATGAGCCTCTTGAGCACAACCGCACGATCCAGCCTCCCGTTTCGCCGCTGTCGCGGTTACGTATTTCCTCGAACTCGTGTTGCGGCTAATCGTAAATACTGGTAATAATACGGAATCTTCCCGCGTTGCCCGTGGCAGAGCGCAGTCTTTGCGAGTCAACCAGGAGTCCGCCTGTGCAATCTTCCGCTCTACCTGCCGAGGCCGGCAGCCAGCCCCACCCTCCCGGGCTGCGCCGCTCCCTCAAGCTCTGGCACCTGATTCTTTACGGCATCATCATCATCCAGCCCACCGCGCCCATGAGCATCTACGGCGTGGTCAGCAACGCGGCCGGCGGACACGTCGTCACCACCATCCTCATCGCCATGGTCGCCATGCTCTTCACCGCCGTCAGCTACGGACGCATGGCCCGTGTCTACCCCAGCGCCGGTTCCGCCTTCACCTACGTCGCCCGGGAGCTCCACCCCATGGGCGGCTACGTCGTCGGATGGGCCATGCTCATGGACTACATGCTCAACCCCATCATCTGCGCCGTCTGGTGCAGCGTCGCGGCACAGGATATCTTCCCGCAGGTCCCCTACGCCGCATGGGCAGTCGCCATCGTCCTGGTCTTCACCGGGCTGAACCTCTTCGGTGTGCAGGCCTCCGCCAGAATCAACGCCTTCCTTGCCCTTGGCATGACCATCGTCGTGGTCGTCTTTCTCGCCTTCGCGATTCGCTACATCGCCATGGTGGTGCACCCGGCGGGCAGCGAGTGGCTGCGGCCCTTCTACGATCCCGCCACATTCTCGCCCCGCACCCTGCTTCACGGAACCTCCATTGCCGTCCTCACCTACATTGGCTTCGACGGCATCTCCACCTTGTCGGAAGAGGTCGAGAATCCGCGACGCAACATCATGCTCGGGACGGTTCTCACTTGTCTCACCATCGGCATTCTTTCCGCCGTCGAAGTCTACGTCGCGCAGCTTGCCTGGCCAGCCACTTCGCCTTTCGCGCCCGCCGTCCTCGACACCGCCTATGTGCATGTCGCCCTTCGCGTCGGCGGACGCTTCCTCTTCTTCCTCATCAACGCCACGCTGCTCGTCGCCAACATGGGTTCCGGCATCGCCGCGCAGTTTGGAGCCGCCAGACTCCTCTACGGCATGGGCCGCGACAACGCTCTGCCGCGCGGCTTCTTCGGCGTGATCAGCCCGCGGTCGGCCATCCCTCGCAACAACGTTCTGCTGCTCGGCATCATCACCCTCATCGGAGCCTTCCTGCTCAGCTTCGAGCGCGGAGCCGAGCTGCTCAACTTCGGCGCCTTCATCGCCTTCATGGGAGTCAACCTCGCCGCCCTCGTCCACTACAAATTCCGCGCATCACAGTCGGAGAAGGTGTTGCTCCCCGCGCTCATTCCCGCGCTTGGTTTCCTTGTCTGCGGATTCATCTGGCTTAACCTCACCCACGCCGCGCAGTTGCTGGGAGCCGCGTGGATCGTCATCGGCCTCGTCGTCTACGTCCTCATGCGTCGAGTGAAAACAAATTCACCCGCGACGGGCGTCTGATTCCGAATGATCGCTGCTGACCCGGCGCAAGTTACTTTTTCTTTCGGACGTTTCCTGTTATCGTCGTTCTCGCAGAATCGAAGTTGGGAGTGAAAATAGAGATGATGAATCGGCGGCAATGGCTGTTGGGCATGGGAGCGGTCGCAGGCGCGGTAGCGCAGCCGGCCCACAGTCTCCCCATCACCCAAAAGGAATCGCCCGAACCAAAGCAGTGTCCCCTTGCGCTTGCCGAATTCCAGCCCAAGAGCATGCTGCAAGTGCACGAATCGCACGTTGCCCGCGCCCGTTTTCCGCTCATCGATTTTCACACCCACATCACCATCTCGGCGAAATCGGTCAATGGCGTCGCGCTCTCCGCGGATCGCACCTACCTGGGCACGCCCGAGGAGCTTCTCGCCGTCATGGACCGCAGGAATATCCGCGCCATGGTCGACCTCACCGGAGGCTACGATCAGGGCCTCGCCGACGTCGTGCGCAAGTACGATCAGGCCTATCCCGGACGCTTCATCACCTTCACCGAGCCCTGCTACGAGCACTGGAAAGAGCCCAACTACCCGCAGATCCAGGCCGACGCGATCGAGCGCGCCCACCAGCAGGGCGCAAAGGGCCTCAAGATTCTCAAAACCCTCGGCCTGTATCTCCGAGAGAACATCACCACTGGCGCACTCGTCAAAGTCGATGATCCCCGCTTCGATCCCATGTGGGACGCTTGCGGCCAGCTCAACATTCCCGTGGCCATCCACGTCGCCGACCCGGTCGCCTTCTTCACCCCCACCGACCGCTTCAACGAGCGCTACGAGGAACTCACCAACCATCCCGACTGGTCCTTCTATGACCACGACTTTCCCAGCGTCGCGGAAATTCTGGAAGCGCGGAATCGCGTGCTGGCCAGGCATCCGAAGACGCGCTTCGTCGTGCTCCATGTCGGCAACTACGCCGAGAATCTCGGCAACGTCTCGGAAAACCTCGACCGCTTCCCGAATATGTCCGTCGACATCGCCGCCCGCATCGGCGAGCTCGGCCGCCAGCCGCGCACCGCCGCAAAATTCTTCGACAAATACCAGGACCGCATTCTCTTCGGCACTGACGCCACGCCGCACGGCGACGAATTTCCCCAGCAGGTCTTCAACGACCAGCTCTACGAGATCTACTACCGCTTCCTTGAGACCGACGACGAGTACTTCAATTACGCGCCCGCAAAGACTCCTCCGCAGGGCCGCTGGCAAATCTACGGCGTCGATCTCTCCGAGCAGATTCTCCGCAAGGTCTATTACGAAAATGCCGCCCGCCAGCTTGGATTACCGGCCTGATCCCATGCGCTTCGTCCTCGCCATCTGCGCGCTCCTTCTCTTCTCCGTCGTGACAACCTCCGCCGCCGGCAATGATGCCGTCTTTGAAAGCAACAGGGCCGCGGCTGACGTGCCGCTCAGCACGGATCCGGGCCTCCCTTTCTGGCACGCCGCTCATCCCGTCTACGCCGACCGCGGACCAATGGGTCAAACGCAGCCGCGTTACCGCACCGAGATCCGTTCGCGCTGGACAGAGAAGAACCTCTACTTTCTCTTCATCTGCCCTTACGAAGAGCTGAATCTCAAGCCCTCCCCGTCGACTTCCACCGAGACCTACGGCCTCTGGAACTGGGATGTTGCCGAGGTTTTTATTGGTTCTGATTTCGAAAACATCCGCCATTACAAGGAATTCGAAATCTCTCCGCAGGGCGAGTGGATCGATCTCGACATCGACCTCACCAAGCCGCACCACGAGGACGGCTGGAAGTGGAATTCCGGCTTCGCCGTCGCCGCCCGCATCGATCCAGCCGCGAAGATCTGGTACGGAGCCATGCGCATCCCCATCGCCGCTCTCCAGGACCGCCCTCCATCGCCCGGAGAAAACTTTCGCGTGAATCTCTTCCGCATCCAGGGCCCCGCTCCCGGCCGCGTGCAGATCACATGGCAGCCCACCATGAGCAGCACCTTCCACGTCCCCGAAAAGTTCGGACTCCTGCGTCTGGCGCAGGCCGCGCACTAGCCCACACCTTCCTCGTCACCAACCGCGTCCCAGGGCGATCCCCGGAGCGATCCCCGTGGCGATGCGCTCTCCTGCGCGCGTCGGAACTGCGGATCGCTCTTGCGGCATAAACCCTCATCTCTCTGGACTATTACCGGGTCTTTTTTGCTAAACAAACGAAATAAAACGACGACAAAGGAAGGAACACTCGAGGCCCTGCCATGAGCGGACCAATCCCGACGGCTCGCTTACCATTCGTCTCAAGAAGAGAACTGATTCCGGCTGGAAAAAGGCGTGTGGCAAATTTGAATTGCCACAAAACCTGCCACAGCGGCCTGTCGTGGACGGTAGTAAAACCTAATTAAGTCTTTTGGAATTTATGGCGCGCCCAGAAGGATTCGAACCTCCGACCTATTGATTCGTAGTCAATCGCTCTATCCAACTGAGCTATGGGCGCGTGCCTGAGAAAAGTGACTGCGAACTCTTCTAAAGATATCAATTTATGCGTGATGACGCAATGAGGAAGCGGGCATTTTCTCCTCCTCGCAGAGGGGCGGTGACCAGGCCCTACGCCGGTTTCGCCGCTGCGGGCACTTCTTCTGCAACCGGCTGCGGAGGAATCAGCGGCAGCTCCTCGACAATATCCAGCCCCGACTGGCGCAGCAGCTCATGGATAATTGCCTTGGTGAGCCTTGTCGCGTCGTACTCCACCAGGACCGTCTTCCATTCAGGATCCATCTTCATGCGCCGGATGCCGTACACCTCGCGCATCTTGCCCAGCGCAAACATCGCGGCTTCCGAAGGATGCTGCTCATACCGGTAGAGCACGTCTAGCTGTGTCATGCAGTGATCATAGCAGCGGCCGAGCCGTCGCGGCGCAATCTGCAACCGCACTGCAAGAAAGCCGATTGCGATCGCCGTCCTCTGATATACAAATGCAAACAACATGATCAATCGCAGGATGCTCCTGAAATCTGCCGTGATGAGCTCGTTCGTCCCGGTGGCTGCTGCAGCCTTTGTTAACTCCGATGCCTTCGGCCAGTCCGAATCCCAATCCGACCCCCAGTCCGGCAAGCCCGCGCTCCCGCCCGCCATCGCCGCCCTCAAGAGCCGCAAGGCCGAAGCCCAGCCCATCTCTCCCGCTGAGCGCGGAGCCCGCCAGGATCGCGCCCGCGAGCTCATGGGCGACTACAGGATCGACGCCATCCTCATGGCCGGAGGCACATCCCTGCGCTACTTCACCGGCATCGGATGGGGCAACAGCGAGCGTTTCTCGGGCTTCATCCTCCCGCGCCATGGCGACCCATTCTGCATCGCGCCCGCCTTCGAGGAAGAACGTCTGCGCGAACAGATGAAGCTCTTTCCCAATGGCGACCGCGTCCGCATTCTCACCTGGCAGGAAGACGACGACCCGTATCCGCTGGTGGCCCGCGGCCTGCGTGACGCCGGCCTCTCCACCGGCGTCATCGGCATCGAAGAGCGGACCATGTTTGTCTACGTCGACGGCATCGCCAAAGCCAGCCCCGGATTCACCCTGACCAGTGCCACGCCCGTTACCGCCGGCTGCCGCTGCATCAAGAGCGACCACGAGCTCGCCCTCATGACCCTCGCCAACCAGGTCACGCTGGCAGCGTATGAGGCCGCCTGGAAAAGCATCCAGCCCGGCGCGACCACGCATGACCTCACCGGCCTCATCCTGCGCGCCTACGCGCAGCAGGGCTTTCCGCAAGGCTCCGCTAGCGTGCAGACCGGCGAGTTCACCGCGCTGCCTCACGGCTCCATTCAGCCGCAGGTCATCCGCGAAGGCTCGATCGTCATGATCGACGACGGCTGCCTCGCCGAAGGCTATCAGGCCGACATCACCCGCACGCTGATCCTCGGCAAGCCCACCGACAAGATGAAGTCTGTCTTCGAAATCGTGCACAAGGCGCAGGCAACCGCCCTGGCCGCCGCACGTCCCGGCGTCGAATGCCAGAGTATCGACGCCGCCGCGCGCAAAGTCATCGATGATGCCGGCTTCGGCCCCGGCTACGCGCACTTCACGCACCGCGTCGGCCACGGCATCGGCATGGATATGCACGAATGGCCCTACCTTGTGAAGGGCGACCGCCAGAAAACTGCCGCGCGCATGACCTTTTCCGACGAGCCCGGCATTTACATCCGCGGCGAATTCGGCGTGCGCCTCGAAGACGACATGCACATCACCGAAAACGGAGCCGCGCTCTTCACGCCGCAATCGCCCTCGCTCGAAGACCCCTTCGGACAGGCCTAGCTACGCTGTCCGTTCACAGGCCTTACAGGTTCCGCAGATAGTTCTCGATCTCGGGACTCGTCCAGTCCTGCGCGCCGATAAACTTTCGCCGGATGCGGCCCTTCGCGTCGATGATGTACGTCTCCGGAGGGCGCGTCGTCCCGAACGCCAGGTTCGACTTCTGTGTATCGTCGTGAACAGTCAACAGGTCGATGTGGTTGTCGGTGATGAACTGGCGGTAAGAGCTTTCCTCGTCGTTGAAGTCAACGGCGACCACGACAATTTGCGGCATTTGCTTTTGCAGATTGATCAGCGAAGGGATTTCTTCGATACACGGAGCGCACCACGACGCCCAGAAATTCAGCACCACCGTCTTGCCCCGATACTCATCCAGGCTGACCGTCTGCCCCTGGTCATGAATCGTAAAATCCGGAGCCACCATCCCCACCTGGGCCGGATGATCGCCGCGATCGCAGCCCGTTCCCGCCAAAGCCGCAATCAGCAAAGCGCCGGCAGCAAAAGCGCCCTTCCACCGGCGCAGCCCGTTGTTGAACCAACTCACATTTCTATAATAAAAGACCACAGTGGACTCCGCGCCCGAACCAGCATCCCCGCTCAAGCTCTCCGTCATCATTCCTGCTCGCAACGAAGAGGACACCCTCGGCGATTGCCTGCGCTCGCTCGTCGCCCAGTCGGAGCCTGTCTTTCAGCTTGGACGTGACTGGGAGATCATCGTCATCGACGACGACTCCACCGACCGCACCCACGCCATCGCGTCGAGCTTTCCCGGCGTCAGCGTCCTGCGCGCGCCTGCGCTCGAAAAGGGCCGTGGCCACGTATGGACCGGCAAGGCCAACGCCGTCTGGACCGGAGCGCAGATAGCTCGCGGCGAATGGCTCCTCTTCACCGACGCCGACACCGTCCACGAGCCCGGCCATCTTAGCCTCGCCATCGTCGAGGCCGAACGCCACAACGTCGCCATGCTTTCTTACTCGCCGCGCCAGATCGTCACCGGCTTCTGGCAGCGCGCGCTCATGCCCCTCGTCTTCAGCGAACTCGCCGTCACCTACCCGCCCGCCAAAGTCTCCGATCCGGAAAATCATCTCGCCGCCGCCAACGGCCAGTTCCTCCTGATCCGCCGCGACGTCTACACCCGCATCGGAGGCCACGAAGCCGTCTCCGACGCCGTCCTCGAAGACGTCGAGCTGGCCAACATCATCAAGCGCCGTAAGCTCGGCCTGCGCTTCCGCTACGCGCCCGAGGCTGTCTCCACACGCATGTACCGCAGCTTCCCGGCCATGTTCGAGGGATGGTCGAAGAACCTCGCCCTGCTCTTCGGCAACTCGCTCGCGCTCGCCGCCTGGCGCATCCTCGATCTGCTCCTGCTCATTGGCCTGCCCGTCGTCGCCTGGGTGATGTATCAACGAAATGCCTTGCCGGTCCTCGTCCTGGCCCTGTTGTTGCTCTGGGTACGCAATCTCTGGCGTTACTACCGCCGCGTTGCCAAATCCAATTTCCCATTCGCCGACTGCCTCATCTCGCCGATAGCTCTGCCGCTCTTCGCCGGTCTGCTCTACCGAAGCTGGTTCAACCACACCGTAACCAAACGAGTAAGTTGGAAAGGCAGAGACTACCCCAGCCACAACCGATGAAGCTCTTCTAAGGTGGTCATCCTGAAATGCGGGCCGCATGTGGCCATTTTTGATCCCGGCTCCCGGAACCGCTTGGATCTAGCCTCAACGGGGCGTAGCAATTGTAAACTGAGTGAATGCAAGGTCCCATCTGGGGCAGTTTTGTTTACCACGCCGATCAAGATGTGCTCGCGTTTTCTCTGTTATTTCAGGGCGGCCTTCATGTCCAGAGCTACTATCATGCGACTCAGGCCCTCGAGAAGTACCTCAAAGGATTGGCACTCTCGATTGTGGATCCTGTTGGCAGAACCCATCCCTACCCCAAGCACAAACGGTGGCTGCAGGATCACGATCTTGCTCGGCTCGCAGAGCGTTGCAGTAAGCAATTTCCTTACTACGGGGTACCAGAGGTACAAGCGGCTCTGAAACGATTCTCCGAGTTCGATCAGTTGGCTCGTTACCCATGGGTCAAACAAAAGCTAGGAAACGGATTCACCAGTGCGGACGTCCCTCTAATTTGTGATTTGTGGATTCATCTCAGAACTGACATTCCTATCGTTATCGATGACTACCCGCTCGGCATGATTGTTCGTGGCCATCATCATAATCATCCCGAACACCGCAATGATGCCTGGATGATGATGCACCGTCCTGCGATTGTTGCTGCGCGTGCGACGGTTACCCAAATCGAGAAAATGGTTCGTTGGTAGCCGCACCCTTGTTAAATATGTGCGCCCAGGTGTCTTTCATGCACCGCGATGGACAATCCTTTCATCTCTTGGCCGACTGCAGCATCTATCATTAATGCAGATAGTTTCGTCTATGATCCTGCTTACTCGCAAAGCCGAATTCTCCGCCTCCCACTACTACTGGAACGATGCCTGGTCCGAAGAGGAGAACCGCCGCGCCTTCGGCAAATGCGCCAATCGCAACGGACACGGTCACAACTACACCCTCGAAGTCACCGTCTCCGGCGAGGTCGATCCCGCCTCCGGCTTCGTCGTCGATCTGAAAGACCTGAAGACCGTCCTCGAGCGGGAAGTCGTCAGTGTCTACGACCATCGCCACCTCAACCTTGAAGTTCCTGAGTTCAAGACCGCCAACCCCACGACAGAAAACATCGCTGTCGCTATCTGGAAGCGTCTCGACGGCAAGATCCCCGGCGCAAAGCTGCACCGCGTGCGCATCTACGAGCTGCCCGACCTCTTCGCCGACTACTACGGTGAGTCATAGGCTGCGAGGAATGATGAGAGCCTATTTCGGACGCCGCTATCGCCTCAGCGCCTCGCATCGCCTGCACACGCCCGCCTTCACTGACGCCGAGAACATTGCCGTCTATGGCAAGTGCAACAACCCCCATGGACACGGCCACAACTACGTCATCGAAGTCATCGTCGGTGGCAACATCGATCCGGTAACCGGCATGGTCTGCGACCTCGTCGCGCTCGATTCCTGTGTGCAGAAAGAAATCCTCGATCGCTTCGATCACACCAATCTCAACACGCACGCCTGCTTTCAAACCACCGTGCCGACCACGGAAAATTTCAATATCGAAGTGCACCGCCTGCTCGCGGCCGCGTTTCATCAGGCGGAAATCATCTCGGTGCGCGTGGAGGAGACCTCGAACAACTCCTTCGAGTACCCCGTCCCCGCCGCTCGGAAGCAGGACTTCAGCGCACCGCAACGAAAGGCCAATCCGGCATGAAGAACAACCACCGCCACGCCAGCGCCGCTCTGAAAGACGAGATCATCGGCACCACCGGCCTCGAAGACTTCTCCACGCAGGAGATCTACCGCGAGATCATCCGCCGATTCGACGCCGATCCCACCCGTGACGGCCTCGAACGCACTCCCGAGCGCGTCGAGAAAGCCCTCGCCTTCCTCACCAAGGGATACAGCGAAGACCCCAACGCCATCCTCCATGACGCGCTCTTCGACGTCGACTACGACGAGATGGTCATCGTCAAGGACATCGAGATGTACTCGCTCTGCGAGCACCACATGCTGCCGTTTTTCGGCAAGGTGCACGTCGCCTACATCCCCAACGGCAAGGTCATCGGACTCAGCAAAATCGCGCGTCTGGTCGAGGTCTTCTCTCGCCGCTTGCAGGTGCAGGAGCGCCTTACTCGCCAGATAGCCGACGCGATTCAGGACGCCATCGCTCCTCAGGGTGTAGGCGTCATCATCGAGGCCCGTCACCTCTGCATGATGATGCGCGGCGTCGAGAAGCAGAACTCGTCAACCGTTACGTCAGCCATGGTCGGCGTCTTCCAGAAGCAGAACACCCGCAACGAATTCCTCGCCCTTGTCCGCGAGCGCACGCCAAACAACATCTGAGCACCTGCGGCATAATAGAGCAGGAGACCCGCCATGACCATCACACTCGACATCAAGCCCGAGACGCAGGAAGAACTTGCCCGGCAGGCGGCTGCGCATGGTCTCGATGTCGAGGCCTTCGCCGCGAGCCTGCTCGAGGAAGCCGCGCACTCCGCCACAGCCCAGCGGTTACCGTCCGCAGCAGCAAAGGATATGGTCGAGCTCTTCGCTCCCCTCCGCGGCCTGAATCTCGATTTCGGGCGCGACAGGGATATGGGTCGGGATATCGACCTGTGAAGGGATACCTCGTTGACACCAATATCCCTTCTGAACTTACTCGCGAAAAGCCAGACGCGCGTGTGACAGCATTCCTCAAGAACGCTGCCCAAGACAGCGTTTTTTTGAGCGTCATGACGGTCGGCGAGATATGCAAGGGCATCAGTGCGCTTCCGCCAAGTCAGAGGCGTACTGCGTTGCAGGAATGGCTGGATATTGACGTTCGCACGTGGTTTGCTGGTCGTATCCTGCCGGTTACTGAGGCGATTGCCGAACATTGGGGCCGCCTGGCTGCAGCAGCAAAACAGCGTGGCACACCGCTGGCTGTCGTCGACGGAGTGCTTGCAGCAACGGCGATTCATCACGATCTCACTTTGGTCACGCGCAACGTGAAGGACTTCGCCCGCCTGAGCGTTAACCTACTCAATCCCTGGGAGCAATAGACAGCAGCGCTGTTGACGACGCTTCGTCCCGCATAAAGGCGCGCCGCCATTCCCGGCCAGCAACTAGAGCAGTTTGAATCCGCTCAATCTGGCCGCTCGCTTATCGAAAGTGAGGGTATGTTTGCATCCTGCCCACTGGTTGAGCGCGCCGATGAGCGCATCGGCAAATTGCCCGGTTCCTTTCCTGAGCGCGATCATTGCGGTAAACACCTCCTGCTCGTTCTGAACGAGGAGCGTGTCCGCCTGCAGAATGCGTTCAACGGCATCGGCAATCTGCCGGTCCGTCAGACCGTATACGCGGTCGAGCACCCAGACGATTTCCGCCATCGTCACCACGCTGACGAAGCCCGGGTCTCTTTCCGTTAATCCCTTCTCGATCGTCTTGGTTGCAAGCGGTGACTGGATAGCATCATCCTGTGCGAGGTAGCGAAGCAAAACATTGGAGTCCAGACCGATCAGCGGCGTTTCCTCCTCTGCATTCCGGCAGCGCCGTCCACTATCGCGGCCTCCATCTCCTCAAGGGAGACGCGCCTGCGCTTCTCTACCGGCACGATGCCTTTCAACGCTGATGTGGGCACTTTAGGAAGAATCACAACACTCCCATCCGGGTGCACAAAGAACTTAATTTGATCACCGGGTTCCAGGTGAAGATGCTTTCGAATCGCCTTCGGTATCGTGGCTTGCCCCTTCGTGGTGAGAGAGGATTCCATGTTCGCCTCGTGTATGTATTATTTCAGAAAGTAATACCACGCCCCCCCGCCGCAAAATCAATATAGTAGACAAGGTGAACGGGCTCCTCATCATAGACAAACCCTCCGGCATCACCTCCCACGACGTTGTCGCACGCCTCCGCCGCGCCACGGGAGATCAGTCCATCGGACACCTCGGTACCCTTGATCCCATGGCCACCGGCGTCCTTCCCCTGCTCCTCGGAAAATTTACCCGCCTCGCGCAGTTCTATGGATCGCATGAGAAGGCCTACACCGGCACCATCCGCTTCGGTTTCTCAACCGACACTTACGACGCCGAAGGCACACCAACATCCGCGCCAGTAAGACCCTCCCTGACCATCGAGCACCTTCGCGTCGCTGCTTCGCGTTTTCGCGGAGACCTCGATCAACTCCCGCCACCCATCTCGGCGAAAAAAATCGCCGGTAAAGCCGCCTACAAGCTCGCCCGCGCCGGCGAAACGCCCGCCCTCAAGCCTGCCCGCATTCACATCGCCGAATTCGCCATCACGGCCTTCGAAGGGGAACTCGCAGGCTTCCTGATCCGTATCTCTTCTGGTGGATATGTCCGCTCCGTCGCCCACGAGCTCGGCCAGATCCTTGGCCCCGGCGCACACCTGGCATCCCTGCGCCGCACCGCCTCAGGCCCCTTCACCATCGAACAGGCCCTCCCGCTCGACGAAGCCGAATCCCTCGCCCGCGAAGCTCATCTCGCATTGCGCCTCCCGCATCCGCGCACGCTCCTCCCCGAAATCCCCGCCGTCACCGCCGACGAGCAGACCCTCGCCCGCCTCCGCAACGGCATGCAGATCAACCTGCCCGAGTTCACCCAGGCCCCTCTGGTCAAAGTTTTCTATGGACAGCGCGAGCTCGTCGCCATCGGCAAGCGCATCGCCGGCACGCTCTTCCAGCCAACGATTGTCCTCGTCTGAACAAGCACGATCCGGGTGCCCCATCCTGAGCACGTCTTTTGTGCGAAGGGTGGGAAGCGGGTCACTTCTTCAGCAATGGCTTGATCAGCGTGAAGACATCCTCGGCGACAATGACATTCCCTTTGGCCGTCGCGTGAATCCCATCCTGCTGCAGACCGCCGGGAATGTTGTAGACGTGAATCAGCAGAAAGGGAAGCAGCGGCACCTTGAACCTCCTGGCGGCCAGTGTGTACGTGTCGTTGATCTGCTTGATATAGTCGGGCCCATAATCCGGAGGCAGCGTAATCCCCGCCAGCGCCACCTTCACGCCCGCGCCCTGCAGCGTCTCGACAATCTTGTTGAGATTCTCCCGCGTCGCCGTGGCGGGCAGCCCGCGCAGCCCGTCATTGCCGCCAAATTCAACCACCGCAATCTGCGGATGCGCCGCCAGCACATCGTTCAGCCGCGATACCCCATCCTTGCTCGTATCGCCGCTGATGCCCTTGTTGACCACGCGATAGTGATATCCGCGCGCATCGAGCAGCTTTTGCAAATAGTCCGGATAGCTCTGCCCCGGATCGGCCCCATATCCGGCCGTCAGGCTATCCCCAAAACAGACAATCACCGGCTCGGAACCGGGAGTCCCGCGATCGCCATGAGAAAAACGATCCTGCGCCATCAAAACCGGCGCGAAAAAAGCACTGGCAAGAACCACCGCGCGAAAACAGGCCTTCACGCAAAAATTGTAGCCTGAAGACAACCGCTAACCGAGGACCCCGGAATGATCGAAGTTCGCAGCCTGAAGAAATCCATCCGCAACGGCAACCGCACCGTCGACATTCTCCGCGGCATCGACCTCCTCATTCCCCAGGGGCAGTTCGTCGCCATCATGGGCGCATCGGGCAGCGGGAAGAGCACGCTTCTCGGCCTGCTCGCCGGCCTCGACTCGCCCAGCGAAGGCGCCGTCATCCTCGACGGCGTCGACATCAGCCATCTCGAAGAAGA
>Ga0335075_10004804_pt1 | contig 21049 bp, 20 predicted proteins | sample Lox_Sample_24_FD_206723 | JGI IMG/M metagenome (GOLD analysis project Ga0335075, IMG submission 206723) | Soil microbial communities from Loxahatchee National Wildlife Refuge, Florida, United States - Lox_Sample_2.4 | ecosystem: Environmental > Terrestrial > Soil > Wetlands | place: USA...
CGGTGTTCGGCGCCGAGCGAGTCGGCGAGCTCGTCGAGGATCAGGATCCGCCCGCGAGGGTAGGGGGCGGCGAGCAGGGAGGCGAGGACGAGGTGGATGGAGAATAGTTTTTCCTGGGCCGTGTTGGTGACGTTGTCGTAGGGAAGCATTGCGCCGCCGGGGTTCCTGCGCCATCGCGGGATGACGCGGGTTCGCCAGTCCTGGTCTGGCGTGGCCGGGGGGATGATCTCGCTGTCGAGCGTGGCGCCGAGTCCTCCCGCCTTGCGGTTGAGCTTGTCCAGTGCTTCGCTGATGGCGGTGAGGGCGCTTAGCGCTCGCTGGACTATGGCCTGCTGGGTCTGGTGGAGTTCGTCCTGAAGTTCGCGTGTCTTGGACGAGGTGACCTGGATTGCCTCTGCCCGGGCAGCCTGGGCTTGGCGTACCTGTTCGGGGGCCGCGCGGTCGCGGTCTGAGCCATCGTCGAGCCATGCCTGCAGGTCGGCTAGCGTGCTCCCGAAGAGGCTGCCCTGCGGGTCTTCCGCTTCGGACTGGCGGGCCTTGAGGAACTGGCCGGCGGTGTGGCGCAGGTCGGCGGGGGGAGCGCCTGCGCCCTCGGCCTGGTATTCGAGGGCTGCCAGGGCTGTTACGAGTTGCGTGCGGGCTGCCTCGGCGAGTGTTGCGGCCTTGCGACGCTCGGCGCTGTCGCCGCTGGTTAGCGGTGGCGGTGGTACGGCCTCGTCCCTGATTCGGTCGGGTATGTCCTCTTCTGGCTCGGCCGGGGGCCAGCGGAGCTCGGCTCTGGCGGCGTCCAGGCCGCGGCCCCATGCAGCCAGGATGGCGTCATCGGGATGGGCTGCCCTGATGAGCCGTTCGATCTCAAGGTCTTTAGAGCGGAGCCGGTCTTGCGTGCCCCGTATCAGGTTGTTGAGACGGGTGATGTTCTGGTCGCGATCAGTGAGGGCGCGTTCCGCCTCCTGTTTGGCTTCCAATGCCTTCTGGTGCTGCTCGTCAAGCGCGGGGATCCCCGCGCGGTGCTCGGCCAGTTGCCCGGTCAGGGCGGTGAGCTGGGGTGCCAGCACGGCGACGTGCTCGGCGGCTTCCGCCCGGTTGGCGGTCACGGTGGCGTGCTCCGCCTCGATCTCCAGCGTGCGCACTCGCGTGCCGAGCGCGTCCTCGTGGTCTTGGGCCTTGTGGAGGCGGTCTCGCAGGTGCTCGCGCAGATCCTCGCCACCGATGACCGGGGCGTCAAATCCCCCGACGATGTGGATGCCCGTCCCGGGGTCCAATGCGTGCGGGACCGGCTGGTCGCTTGCGGGCTGCGCGGCCAGCGCACGGAGGAACGGGAGCGCTGCCGGTGGCGCGGCCAGGATGCCCTCGGGCAGGCTGGCGGGGAAGCCGTTCCGCTCGTCATCAATCTGCTCCGGCGGGCCGCTGGGGCTAATGACGATCGCGCCAGGAATGTCCCGGAGCGCGCGGAGGATGTCCGGCGTGGGATGCCTTTGGGGTACGCACACGGCATCCCGCCAGGGCGCGAGGCGGGCCTCCCACTGGTGCCGCGTCCCGGGAGCCAGGCGGGTGGCGTCCGCAAGTGATATCGCGGGCACATCGGGTCCGAGCGTGCGGATGATCAGGCCTGAGACCCCGAACTGGCCTTGTTCTGCTTGCTTCAGGTCGTCACGGATCTGCCGGACGTCCTCGCGGGACTTGCCGAGTGCCTGCCTGGCTTCACCGAGTTCCGTGGCCTTGGCGTCGCGGTCTTCGGCACGCTGCGCGGCGGTGCCGTCCCGGTCCAGGTCGTGACCTGCTGCCAGGGTCTTGCTTTCGCGCAACTGGCCTTCGATGCGTTCCAGGTCGCCTGCCAGTTTGCCTTCCTTCTGGCTCGCTGCGACGAACGCGGCCTTGTGCTGCTCGAGCGACTGAGCGGTGTCATTTGCGGTCTTGCGCAGTGCTTCCCTGTCCCGCAGGGACTCCAGTTCCTTGCGGTGGCGCGCGAGTTCTGCGCTGATCTCTTCATGGGCTGGCCTGGCATCCGAGAGAAGCGCGGTAGCGGATTCGGCTTGAGCGCATGTGTCCAGAACGGCTCGTGCCTGGTGAGCTGACCAGAGGGACATCGCGCTGGCTGCCTGGCTGCGGAGCCGGTCGCGGATCCGGACATGCCGGAGGATCTCATCTTCCTGAGCGGTTTGCTGCTGGTCCCGCTCGATGAGCTTGGCGAGTTCGGCTTGTTTGCTGTCGAGATCGCGCCGGTCCTGCTGGTCCCGCTCGAACAAGACGGCCCGCCCGGTCAGCGTGATCAGCGCGTCGCCGATCTGGTCCGGCGTGAACGTGCCGGCATCGAGCTTGAGCAGGGACGGCCGGGAGCGGACACGGCCCCTGCTGGCCACGTAGGCCAGCACGCGGGGGCTGCGCCCATACAGGGCATGGGCGTATTCGCTGCTGCCGAGCGGCTCGCCTCCCAGGGCCCGGTAGACCTGCGGTGCGTTCTCGTGCCGTTCCGCGTCGCTGCTGCCTCGCGCCAGGTGGATGCCTGGCGCGTGGCGTACTTGCAGGTGCGGCCTGGTGGCCGAGATCCTCATCCATACGGTGTGTCCGGTAGCCGCCACGTCCTCGGGGTCGGCGAAGACGCCGACGATGAAGCCATCCGTGGCGGCGTTGACGCCCATGAGAGCGCCGGCCGTGACGGGTTCGAACAGCAGTGCCTCCACGCTGGCCGCCCCAGTGCCGCTGACTCGCCACTCGGGGTCACCGAGGAGCAGGGCGACCGCAGACAGAAAGCTGGTCTTGCCGGACTCGTTTGAGTCGGTCGGCCCCATGCCGGTAACCGCGATGAAGGTCTCCGGAATAAACGCCACGGGGTGCGCGGTGAGCCTAGCGATGTCCATCGTCTGCACGGCGATCAGCTGGCGGCTGCCGATGAGCCCGAGCCGCTCGGCGGGCGCGTCAGGCGCGGCGGTCACCCCCGCTCCTCTTTATGCACGTTGGCCCGCCGTCCGGCATCTGCGGCGCTGGTTCCCGAGCGGCGGGCGCGGATACGCTCGGCCATGTAGCCATACGGCCGCGCGAGTACGATCAGGTCCTCCCACAGTCCCTCCACGCCTGCTGGGCTGAGGCGGGCTATTGCGGGGCCGAGGACGTAGCCGCCGGAGGGCGTGGAGGCGATATAGCCAGCGGCCCGGAGTCCCTGGAGCGCATCGCTGACCTTGGTGTGCGACAGTTGCCTGTTGGCGGCTAGCTCGTCCAGGGTGACGGGGTGGCTGGATGATGTCCATGCCCCGTCGAGGCGGCCTTGTGCCCGTGGTATTGCCACGGCGCGCAAGAGGACCAGGGCAAGCACCGCGCGCTGCTCCTTGCCAAGGGTGCCAGCTTGCTCACGCGCCAGGGTCCTTGCAATGTGATCGGAGTACCCGGTGGTCCAGGAGCCTTCCTGGGTGAGGACCAGGGCCCGACCGCAGTCGGCGAGGGCGCTCTCGGTAGCACGCCGGATTGCGGGGTCCGCGAGCATCCCCAGGTCTGAGCGGGCTACCGGGCCCTGCGCATTCTCCAACGCCGTAACGGCTGCCCGGACGAGCGTGTCATGGACGCTGACCGGACCTGCGGGAGGCCCGGGTATCTGCCGGGCACCGCTTACGGTCTCTGAATATTCAGAATCGGTCGTGCCCGTGCTGGCGGCGGCATGCTGCTGGAGCGCCGCGTGCGGCAGCCGGTCGTGCATTCGGCGCAGCGCGGACCAGGTGTCATGGGGGAGAGCTGCCGCCGCTGGTCCCAGCCTGCCGACGGAACCGGTGAACCTGATCATGCCTGCCTGGGAGAGGATCCTGAGTGCGGCCACGACGGTGCGGTCGTGTGCGCCCATCCCGATGCACGCGCGCAGGACGTCCTCGCGGCGGAAGGGGGCGCCTGGGTACGGGTCTGCTTCCGCACGCGGCCAGGCTGCCGCCAGGCACGTCGCCCACGTCAGGAGCTGCACCGGGGACAGTTGCCGTGGCGGCGCGGACTGGTGCTGTCCGGGGTCGGGAGCCGCGCCCTCCGCCCAGCCCAGGGCCAGTATCCGGCGTGTCCCGCCTGGGACGGCGACTTCGATCAACTGCCGGTCTACTTGGCCGGCGGCTCTGGCCGCCGCCGCTATCGTGCTTGCGGCTACGTCGGCTGGCGTGCTGCCGACAGCCCGGATGCGGGCAAGGAGCACAGCTCCGTCAGCGGCATGCGGTGATTCGGCCGCGGTCGGCTGGGGCAGGCTCTGTGGGTGCGCGGGTTCCTGGGGGATCAGGTTCCTGTCCCCTGTGCTATCCGGCATCGGCGGCTCCGTGCTGTGCGGAGTCCTCGGGCGTGAGGCCGTCGCCGTGGCCGGGGATGTCAGTCCTGATCAGCCTCGCCGGGTGCAGGTAGGTCACCGGCGCTCCTGGGCTTATCAGGAGGTACTCGGAGAGGTCAAGTTCGAACGGTTCGTCTGGGTCAGCGTCCAGGGCGAGGGCGTCCACGATGATTCGCGCTGCGGCGTCCCAGCCTTGCTGCATGTGCGGCGTCAGGTCGACTTCAGAGGCTCCCGCGAGCAGGGCCTCTAGCCCGAGGCGACGGTACCTGCGGACGGCCTCGCGCGCCTCCTCGGCTGCTGCGAGCGGATCCGGATGCTCAGTGCCGGTGGGCTCAGGTGGTCGTACTCTGGTCCGTGACCGGGGCTGGTAGGTCTCGACGACTTCGATCAGGGCTTCCGGGTTGAGGTGTACCCCTGGCATGTCCGCGAGGAGGCCCGTGCCGACCTCAGCGAGCAGGTCCATGTCAGCGGTGACGGCGGCGGCCTCGTACTCCGCCGGGGTCAGGACGTCAAAGTTAAGGCCACCCCCGCCCTGCGCCAGGATCTTGCCGATGGCGGCGCGGACCTGGGAACGGTAGAATTGCTCGGCTTCGATCAGGGCAGCGCCGGCCTCCTCCAGCTCGTGGTTTCGGCTGAACTGGGCGGTCACCATCTCATTCAGCTCCACGACCTGGCGGGTGAAGCTGCTGTGGTCGTGCTGGCGGCAGGCCTCGATCAGCTCTGCGGCCGTGCCCGCCGCGACGCGGCGGTGCAGGTCGAGGGCGAAGACCATCAGGGCGTGCCGGCATGAGTTCAGGTGAGTCAGTACCTGCCCGGAATCCGGGTGCCGTGCCCCGAGCGTGGTCCGGGTCCTGTCCAGCAGCAGGATTAGCTCATCGACTCCGCCTCGCTCGGTGACACGCGCCGCGGCCAAGGCTCCGGCGAGACCCGCCGGCCTCACGATGTAATGGCCCTGGTACATCTTCGGCAGGTATGGCTCAAGGAACCCCATCCTGTGAAGATGCTCAAGTCGGGCGTCGATCGCACCCCGTGGGACCCTGATACCGAGCCGCCGCAGCCCATCGCCCAGCTGCGCGAACGTAAGCCCGCGCCGACTCTGGTGATCGGCGTATACCGCGAGGATGGCGGCGGCCAGCTTCACTAGCTCAGGATCCTGGACCACGGCGCCGGAATCGGCTGCCAGCGGAGCTGCGAACGCCCGCCACGTCGCCACCTGCTCAGCCACTGCGAGCGCCTCGACATGGTCATCCAGCAGGCTCGGCTGCCGTTGGGGACCCTGGCCATCGGTCCCTGACCAGGCGGCTTTCTCCCCCGGAACGTCGTCAGCCCCGGACGAAGCCGGATCGTCCTGCACCATTCCCCCTAGGCCACCGTCTCAAGGGCCTTAGCCAGGCTCGGGATGATCTGCTCCTGGATCGATTCCTGCTCACAGGAACCGCCGTACATGGCGATCTCGGAAGCAAGCGGGCGCAGCGACAGCGGCCCGCGAGCCGCGAGTCCCGCCGCGATGGGCTTGTCCCTAGCAATCTGACCAGGCTTCTGCCTCCGGTGCGGAGTGGACTGCCACAACTCGAGGTCCATTCCGACCGGTACGATGTCGCGCTTTAGCTTCCGCGAGACGTCATCGATGATGGCGATGCCGTCGGCATCAAGATCGCACCAGGCCGCGATGGGCAAGGACGCCAGGTGCGACAGTAGCGCCAAGACCCCGCGGCTCGTGTACCCCTTCGCCCAGACGCACAGCCAACGGCCAGTGATCTCCGGCACCTTGCAGACCTTCTCGAACGTGTCTGAGTTCTCCACGAGCAGGATCCCATCTGCCGTGCACGTCGTTATTCCCGCCGCGTGGATGCCCTTCGCTGGCACGCCAATCCATGGCTCGGCAATTGCCGCGTCGGCTGCGACCCGGCCTATCTGCCAGACAAGCGGCCCCCGGATCCTTATCTCGCTGTCTGCCTCCGAGACGGCTTGGTCGAAGCTCACCGCGACCAGGTTCGAGAATGCCAGCTCACGTTCCGGAGTCCAGCCCTTCGAATTACGGAAGGCCTTGGCAGCCAGACCTTTGGCCGTAAGAGCTTCCTTGCCAGAGTGCCGGTGCGGCCACCAGACGGCTGCCGCCCTGATGACGTTCTCGTAGACACTCCATGCCACGGTACAAGCGGCAGTACCGCGCGGGGGTCGCAGCGGGGAGCCAGGCGGGCACGCCGCCAGGAGCAGTCGTTCCTGCTGAAGCTCATCGGCCTGCTCCATCAGGCCAAGCAGCTCACTTCGGAGCTCGTCGGGATCGGGGCGGCCTCGAAGGTCGACGAGTAGGTCAGTGTGCTGTAACGACCATGCATGCGACCGCCGCCATGAAGTCGGCCCTGCCAGCTGCAGGGTGTCGTCTACCCCGCAGCGCAGGACCACTCCCCCGCACCGGACAAGAGCGATGGCCGTGTCCCACGCCTTCTCCCATCCCATGGACTTCTCGACTGTTGCCCAATCACGGCGCCCAGCTTCAAGGACGAAGATCAGATCCCTTGTCGGAAAGCCATCGGGCGGCTCAAAGGCACCAGTCGGACCGTCAGGTATCAGGTCGACCTCGTCGATCCTGAGCCGACGATGGCGATCCCGCGGCAGCCGCGCGTCGCCGCCCCTGTGCGTCGGCACGGAAACGGCGAGCACACCACGCGGAAGGCCACCGACCGCGACCCGGACACGGCCTTCACTCTCGCCAAGCAGCAGCTGCACATTCACTCCGCTCCAGGAATCCCGCCCAAGGCAGGCCGCCAACCCCCATTACACTATTAAATGAGCCGATCACTCCGGGTGTCCATACGCCGGAAGGCTCAGGCCCTGAGGTTGTCGAGCCATTCGGCTAGCTCGCCAGGCCTACGGGGAAGGAATGCGCTGAAAGCCCTAAGCCAGTCCCCTTCGCGGTTGCCGGAGGCCGCAGTCAGGTGGACCACCTAGACGCCTGAGCCGCCGCGAGCGCGGTAGCGATCAGGCATAGCGACATCCTGCCGCGGTCAGGGCGCTGTGGCGCAGTCGCAGGCGTGAGGTTGCGCACATCGCCGCCGGCGTCGTCAGCTGGCGACAGCCAGCCGCGGCGACATCTGCGATCCAGGCGTCGTGGCGGCGCCACACCCTCACGAAGCTGGCCACGTCGGCGGAGTCTCCTCCGCAGCCAGTGATGATGGCGATATGCACGCCAAGGTTCGCTACGTCGTCGCGGTGCAGCGCCGCGTGCAGGGACGAGTGGGCGACCCGGACGGCGAACCCGGCGGTCATGCCACAGTAGGGGCCGACCCAGACGCGGAACGATCGCACCGCGTCCATCAGGGCCTCTGCGGTGTCCGCCGAAGACGGGTCAGCTGGCCACGAACTCACGGCAGGTTGGGTGGGGTCCTACGAAGTGCTGGGCGTCGATCGGTTCCGGCATCGCCAGGCATGGATTAGCGCGCCCGCAATGATTCGACGAGGCGATCCTGACCGGGCCCCGGCCCGCTGCGCCAAGGCTGGCACATAGGCATGAACTCGGGACCGGCACGGCAGCGCAAATGGATGCTGTCTGAGCCGGGAGCCACTCTGGGCTGCCATTCTTGTGGCACGCAACTGTTATTATCAAGCTGCGTCTCAATCATGGGCGACCCCAGCCCACCGGTCGCTAACCAAGTCGGCCGGAAGCCGGAGACCCGGGGCCTTTCGCGGTGATCTAATCACTAGGCCCTCTGCACTTGGAGAGGAGGTAGTTACGTGGCCAACGCACCCGAGGCACCCAACCCGCGTGAGCGCCGCAAGCAGCGCATACAAGCCCTGATGGCCGCTGCGCGGCTCGCTGAGCTGGCGATCGTCATCCTGCACGACATGCTGTCGCGCGGGGGGCCGGGCTGGCCTGCCATCTGATCGTGTAGCAGCCGACAGGCCAGCCACCCTTCCAACCGGGGAGGTTCCTGTGCTCATTATGGAGATGGGCGCAGGGGCCTCCCCTCGTCGTTCATCATACAGGGTTTGATTCCAAGCGAGTTAACTCGCCCGGCAATAGCGTGGCTATTTGTCCGTAACGAGTTAACTCCAAGCGCGGGTCATAACAGAAACCTGAATTGCAAAACCATCTACGAGTATTCGCTAGCAATTTAACCTCAGCTTGCCGAACAAGCGACCGGCGCTGTTCCTCAACGAGGCATCGAATGAGTCCTTCGATATGGGCGCATCCGGTACCACGAACTGCACTGCTTCCGGAACCGTTTGGGAGCCGGGCTCCTGGAACTGTCTCGGATCCCGAACCGCGGCGAGCTAGCCGGGGGACCTGATGGCCGCGGGCGTGTGGGGCGACGCCTTGGCCAAGCGCGTGGCTCGCACCCGGCAGGCCTATGGCTGGTCGGTCGAGCGGTTCGCCGAGGAACTGACAGGACGGTCGACTGGCCTGCCCGGGCCCGGCGCGCTGCGCCGCCCGGTGATGTGGTGATGGCCGCAGAGGCACTGCGTACCCGAGGCATCCGGGGCAGGCATCTGGAGCTGGTCGGAGTGCAGGCGTGAAGGCACTTCCGGGGCACGCCTCAGGACATGTCCCGGGTCAGGTTCAGGGCACGCTTCAGGTCAGGTTCCGAGTCAGTCCCAGAGCACACCAGAGAACAGGTTCCGGGGTGTACCGGTGACGCCGTTCCGGGGCGTACCCGGTGACGCCGTTCCGGCGCGTACCCGGTGACGCCGTTCCGGCGCGTACCCGGTGACGCCGTTCCGGCGCGTACCCGGTGACGCCGTTCCGGCGCGTACCCGTGACGCCGTTCCGGCGCGTACCCGTGACGCCGTTCCGGCGCGTACCCGTGACGCCGTTCCGGCGCGTACCCGTGACGCCGTTGCGGGGTATACCCGTGACGCCGTTCCGGGGTATACCCGTGACGCCGTTCCGGGGTATACCCGTGACGCCGTTCCGGGGTATTACCCGTGACGCCGTTCCGGGGTATACCCGTGACGCCGTTCCGGGGCAGCCGAGAAATGGTTCCAGGGTGCACCCCGAGGCACGGCCACGCTCCTGGGGTGTCGCCGCCGTAGGTGCCGTCCGGGGCGACATCAGTCAGCACCTGCATACCACCGCTCCGCAACATACCGTGACCACTGCCCCGGCGGCCGCCGCCGCGGTTCCCGGCATCGCCACCCAACTAGCCCCCTCGGGACTCGCGTTGGCACACTGCGGGCTCATCGCACTGCTGATTGCCGTGGCCGTGCGCGGTCGTCGGGCACATGTGCTGCCCGGCACCAAGTCGACCGTGTCGGCGCCCGGGCTGCACCAGCCATCGCCGAGCCCTCGAGGTGCTCTACGCAGGAGGTCACCGACCATCACGCACTGCGATGTGTGCTGCGCCGTCCCGAACCCCGACCCTGCTATGGGCCCGGCCGACCCGAATAGTCGGCGGCCTAGTCCATGTGCTCGAAGCACCCAAGAAAAGAACCCACTCCTACTGTTATAGGCAGGCGCCTCAGCACGCGACGACCCCGATCGTGTTAGCTGAGATCGGTGGTCTTGCGCGGGCCCTTGCCGTGGCTATGCTCTCGCCTAGTGCCGGGACGGCAGGTGCCCCGCACTGCCACCCTTTGGCTGGGGTGGGACCTGAAAACGAGATTTTCCTTGGAAGGAATCTGGCGCGCTACGAGACGTCGCACTTGTCGGGCGGAGCTGCTACAGCGTCCGGTCGGGCCCGGACGCCAGGTCTCCGGAAGATCAACACCACTACCCCGGCCACGGGCTGCCGACACAACCTTCGCCGGTCTCCCCGGTCGGCTGCATCGCCTGAGCCCGCATTGTCCGGCAGTGAGCGTCCCCCTGAGGTCGGCAACTTCCCGTGGTTCACGGGAGTCCTAGAGACCGAACGCTCTATCCAGGCCATGGGCCGGGCGTCTGGGCGTCGGCGGACACCCGGCTGCGGCTTGGCTTGTCGGCTATCTGGACAAAAACCTTAAAGTGGCGCACTTCGGATGCACGACACGCCGGTCGTGGATGTGATGTTCGTCACATCCACGGACCTGATGCTACCCGCCGCTCTCGGGGAGAGAGCCGGGTCGCCGCCCTCGGTGCCCACACAGACAGCAGCAGCCGCAGCCCCGACTGCGCCGTGACGACGAGATACGCCCGGCCGAGCGGGGCGCCGAGCGGTCCGCCGAGAACGCCTGGTGGCTGCTCGTCGGCCGACAGCAGATCGACCGCGCGCTGCATGTCGTCAGCGGTCGGTCTGATGTACAGCCGGGTCGTCTCGAGCGAGGTCTCCACCAGGCATCGACCGCTTCGGTACGAGCAGATCCCTCGTTCTGGCCACGCTGCACCAACGACCCGCGCCAGAGGCTCAGCCTGGCTCTGCCTCGGCGTCGGCCGTGGCGCTGCGGTCGGCGTAGCGGCGGGCGCGGCAGTATGCCTGGTCGAGCTGGTCGCGGCTGACTCCGAGGCGCATGGCGATCTGAGTGATGTCAGCGTTGCGGTAGCCGCCGTGATCGCGGACGAACTGCGCGTCTTCGACGACGTCGACGGCGCGGCGGTTGGTGCGCTTGCTGGGTTTCCAGTCCGGGGATGGCCGACCGTCGGGCTGGTCGATCTGGGCGTCGTCCCATGCCTGGGGTGGTGCCCATCCTCGGCTGGCGGCCCGTGATCTGGCGGACTCGCAGGCCTCGCGCTGGTCGCGGGTGCTGGCGGGCGGTTCGCGGTCCCATATCTGGTCGTAGGCATTCGCGATGGCCAGGCGCTGGTGAGGGCTCAGGTCGTGGCGGATCCCGGCGAGGAGGGAGTTAATGAGCGGTGCCGGTATGCCGGTCTCGCCGGCGAGGGCCTGCGGTGACCACGATCGGGCGGTAAGAGCCCGGAGCCTGCGGCGCGCCCCCAGTGTCGTCGGCCCGGCATCCTCAGCGTCTGCCTGCTGGTCTGGCCCGGTACGGTCAAGTGCGGCATCCAGATCCAGGGACGCGGCGGCCTGCATGCTTTGCAGTCCTGACAATCCCCGGCCGCTGCGCCAGCCAGCCGCCCGGGCGCTGTCGATTGGGGCCTCATTCGGGCTGGTCATGGCTCCCTTTCCGGCATCTCTGGTCTCGCGGTCGGGGCGTGGAGCGGCTCGCCCGGGTCACGATCATTGCGAGAACGGACGTCGGGCACCGTGGCGGCGGGCCTGCCGGGTGCCGGGGCGGGGCTGTTATCGCGGCGTGCGCTGGGCTCCGCGGCGGCGTCCATGATGAGTTGTGCGCTGGCGCGGTCCAAGGCGATGGCGCGCTGGAGCAGCCAGGGGCTGGTGGCGCCGAGGCCGCGCATGCTGGTTTCCAGCGGCCCAGGCCAGTCGGGCCCGTTGCGGGCGATCGTGCGCGGTGCGCTCCGCCAGCGACCGTCGGTGCCAGTGGCGCTGGCCGCCCTGGCGGTGGCCAGGACCCGGCTGGGCGCGCCGACCCACGCGGCGATGCCGCAGGCCGCCTCGGCGGCGTGGGCGCTGGCCTGCCCGGCGGTCCGGTACACGCCGAGCAGGTCCGTGATGCGGGATTGCGGTGCGATGGTGAACGGATCGGAGGTCTCGGCACGGGGCAGCGATAAGGCTGGAACCAGGACGCGCCCGGCGCGGGCCGCTGCCTGAAGCTGGTCGTGCTCGGTGCCGGCGTTGGCTTCGAGGCAGTCCAGGGCCTGATGCACGGCCGAGATGAGCAGCGGGATGTCGGCCAGGCTGCGGACCAGCACGTCGGGTGGCCGGGTCTGGTGCGCGGGGCCGCTGGCCAGCGTCCAGCCAGGGTCGGTGTAGGTCAGGCGACCGGTCCACTGGGCCAAATCGCTGGTTTCCCCAGGTGGCTGAGAGACGTCGCGGGGAGTCTCGATGGTGATGCGCCGTAGCGTGCGCGCGACGGCCAGCCAGCTGGCGCGGGCACGCCCGGCGGCGTCCGCAGCTTGGGTGATCTCCTGGCTGACGTCCGGTGCTGGGAAGTGCGCTGCGGCGCGGTCGGCGACCGCGCGTAGCAGCAGCTCGCAGTGGTAGCTGGTGAGCGTGCTGGCATCGGCGTTGTGGCGCAGCGAGTCGGTGGTGATCGCCGGGGCCGTCTGGGTCGCTGTGCGCCAGGCGGCCCGGCGGATGCGCTGCGCGGCGACGATGGTGCCTTCGCGCAGGCGCACGATGTCATGGCTGGGGCTGGGCAGGCGGCGCGGCGGGAGCGCGCTGCCCGGCACGGCGCGCAGCAGCTCGCGCTGCGCTGCCGGGACGGGTTCGTGCTGGCTGGCGACCTGGACGAGTTCGGCCAGGGTCCGCAGGCAGTGACCGGCCTGGCGCAGTGTGCGGCGCGGCCCGGGCGCGCCGCGCCAGCCGGGCGCGGCCGCGATCTGGTCGCTGGTGGCGGCCACCCGCGCGGCCAAGTCAGCGACCTCGGCCAGCAGCGCCCGGCGCACTGGAGGCGAGGTCAGGGCCAACGCCCATTCGGTGCGGTGGATAGGGGTGCCGTCCGGGGCGGAGCCGACGTGAGTCTGCAGCAACTCGCGGCCGGCCTGGAGCATGACGGCCGCGCCATCCATCTGCCTGGCTGTGCCGGCCGACGGCCGGGTGCCCAGGTTCAGCTTCGGCGAGGCGGGCGGCGTGAGGTACCGCGCTGCCTGGTTCAGCTGGCGGTGCGCGGCTGCGGCTGCCTGCTGCCACGGCGACTCTGGGTCGCGCCGCTCGCGCGGCCCGGCGCCGAGCGCGGCAGCGATGTCGCGGGCGTACCGGCCGAGCACCACGACCACGCGCCGGATACTCTGCGTCGTGTCGCGCAGATCTTCCCCGCCTGCGGGAGCCCGGCCGGTCGCGGCCACCTGACGGCGGGCGTCGTCGAGGAAGTCGCCGAAGCTGACCCCGCTACTCATCTCCGGCCCCGGCCAGCAGGTCATAGATCGCTCGGGCTCGGCCGACCGCATAGCGGCAGACGTCCCGGTCAGCTGAACTCGCGGCCGATCCGGCGGCCGTCTCCAGCCGGGAGATCATCGCTTGGCACAGCGATGCCAGCGCCCGCGCCACCGCCCGGGCCGGCTCCCCCGGCCCGCCGACCTGTCCCCCGCCGGGCGGGGTGTCCCGGGGCGGCCAAGGCAGCGATGGGGCGAGCAGCACGGCGTCCCGGCCGCTAGCCGCCGCCGTCGCCGCCAGCACGAACGCCGGGAACAGCGGCGTCGCGGGATCCTCGTACGCCTCCGCCTCCACCAGCATGCACTCGAACGCGCTCCTGGCGGACTCCAGCACCTCGGGCAGGCCCGCCGCGGCCCATACCCGCTGCACCTGGCCGCTGATCGATGTCATCGTCATGATTGCCTCCTGCTCGCTGATGACCGCGACGATGGCACCCGGCCCGGCGACCCCGCCAGCTTCGTCCTGCCGCTGTGGATAACCTGCGCCGCCGCGCACACAGCGCGGCCGCGGTTTGCCCGGGAACGCCGCCGTGTGCTACCCGATGGCGGGAACCGGCTCACCTGGCTGCCTCGGGCTCAGCCTGCCCGGCCGCTTCCCTGCTCGGGTGCGGCACGGTCGACCCGCCAGCGGGGCCGGGCTCACGCATCGCGGCGTCCCGCACGGACTCCAGTCGCCGGGCGGCCGCCAGGATCAGCCGCGACGGGGCCAGCTGCGGATCGGCCGCGTCGCGCTGGATCGCGATCCCGGCCTCGGTGATCTGGGCCAGCATGCCCAGCCGCCGCACCTCACGGGCACTCGCCACGGCGAACGGCCCGGTCCCCCCGTCTAGCCGCGAAGGGTCGGTCCGCAGCCCACGCCGGCCCGCTGCCCAGGCCACGGTGACCGGGTCGATCGGCTGGCCGGACGCGTCCATGTCCAGCAGCAGCGCATAAAGCCGCCCGCTGGCGGCATGGGTGAAGTACTCGGGCCACAGCCAGGACCGCACGTCGGCAAGCTGGCGCGGATCATCGATCAGGTCCCGCAGCGCCGCGCCAGATGCCACCCTGGCCGCGGGGCTTAGCGACCGGGTGCGGCTGGCCGCGCCGGGCACGAGCGGCCGGACCGGGCAAGTGCCAGCAGTCGTGGTGGTCTCCCCCGCCTGACCGGCTGCGCCGGAGACACCGGGGCGGATGGTCCCGTTCTGGCTCAATGGCGGGTTAGCGTGCGATGGGGCTGACATCCGGCCGGTGTCCTCGCGACCGGGCCGCCAGGGCTCCTCGGCGGGCAATCGGGCCGGCTCGCTGCGTAGCCTCGCTGGCAGGGTGGCCCATCTGGCCGCGCACGCCACCAGGCCAGCGCAGGCCCGGGCGGCCTGACCGAGCGCAACGTCCAGGTCACCGCCCTCGGCCGCCTGGACGAGGCGGGAACCGGCGAGCTTAAGGCGCCGGCGGATCCCGCCCTCCACGACGATGGCCGCGTACGTTCCGGCGTGCGCTGCGCGCGGAGACTTCCCCAGCAGACCCGCCAGCGGCACCGCGTCCAGGGCGACGCTGCGCGGCAGGTCCGGGTCGTGCTGGATTTCCTGGTAGACGTTCTGGGGGGACGGGAGCTGGCCGCGGCCCCGCAGCCGTTGCATGGCGGCCAGTACCTGCCCGTGCCACGGACGGAACATGTCATCGGGCTCGACCAGGTCCAGAAGGTGCTGCTGGCCGGGCGGGTCGGCCAGGACCGCCCCAAGCAGCGCCTGCTCCGCGCCGACACCCTGCCACATGACATCTTATTTAAATCAGATGAGCCTGGGTGTCAACCGGGAATGGCACTCACCAGGCACCACGGCGACGGCGTGCCACCACCGGGCAGACGGGCGCCGACACGCCGAGCTCCGGTGGCGGCCAGGCAGGCCGGACCCAGATCGCCGCCCGGCCCGGCCGGAACCTCACCACACTTCAAGCAAGTGGACCCGCCGATCCCCCTGGGCTAATGCTTCTTCCAGCTCCGCCGGGTCGACGTACTGGCGCAGCTCGTCGATCGTCTTGACCTCGGCTACGAAGAATCCGTAGTGGGTCACCCGGAAGCGCTCCCCGTCACGCTGGTCACCGGTCAGGTTCAGGCGGATCACATCGACGACCCACTCGCCATCGATGCTCCTGAACCGCATGACCCAGCCCTCGCCAATCGGACTTCTACCCCACCTGTCACAGAAGATACAAGAAGTAACCCCTCTGCCAGCCTGCGGATCAGCGGCCTTGGCCCTGGCTGGGCCTGGGCTGCCTACCTGCCGGGGTAGCTGATCTCGTAGAAGAAGGTGGCGCCGTCGCCGCGGCGGACCTGGTGCAGGACCAGGACCGGGGTGCGGTCGGAGGTGTGCGCGGTGCGGGCCACCTCGAGCACGACCGACACCTGCGGCAGGCTCATCAGCCGCCGTTCCTCGGTGGTCGCCAGCCGTGGCCGCAGCTCGTCAACGTGCCCACGCAGCCGCTGACCCAGCCCGGCCAGGGCCTCGACCGGGCTGGCTGGGCCCGGGGACGCCAGTGCGCTGTCTCGGACCAGGTCGTACGGGTAGTACTCGTCGGTCAGCGAGTCCGCGGTCGCTGGCAGGTCGCCCTCGGGCGGGCCGGTGTAGCGGATACCGCGGCGCACCAGCACCCGCGAGCCCGGCTTGAGCCCGAGCCGCTCCCCCACCGGCGTTCCCAGCACCGGCTCCGAGCAGTCCTCGATCGCCACGCTGATCTCCTCGCGGTGCGCCAGCCCGGCCGCCTCAACGTCGGCGGCCCACCCGTCCAGCACGTCCGCGCTGACACGGCGGCCGCGCGCGGCAGGGGTCATCCGCCAGGTCATCGCGCTGGGACGGCGGACGTAGAACCCTTTCTTCGCGACCGACTCGACCAGGCCTTCCTCGACCAGCATCCGGTAGGCACCCCGGACGGTCAGGTTCGCCACCCCGGTGCGCTCCATCAACTCCAGGGTCGACGGCAACCGGTCCCCCGGCTGGTACCGGCCCGAGGTGATGGCCTGCCGCAGCTCGTCGGCGAGCCGCTCGTAGACGTCCCTGCGCTCGGGCACGCTGCCCGCTGCCGCCTCCGCCCGTGACCGTGGTGACACGCCGTCCCCTGTTCTCCGTTGCCTTGGCTATACAAGTTTGCCATAACTACTCAGGGCTGTCTTCCGGTCGTCACGTGCCGTGAGATCACTCGGTGCGGCGCTTGGAGTCGAGCCACTCGGCGTTCCAGATGACGGGCGTCGCGCCGACCGACTCGAAGCCAATATGCGGATCGTTGCTCTGCACCAGGCACATGAGGCGGCGGCCAATGAGGGCGGCACCACGCGAGTGGCCAGCCATGATGTCGAGCACGATCTGCGCTGCGCGCGGACAGCGAGCAGCAAAGGCGTCGTATCCGGCGAGGACTACCGCCAGGCCGGTGGTATCCGGTGCCCATCCATAGTCTTGGCTCACAACGTCCCGCATGCAGTCGTTGAGCGCGTCGAGGTTGCGCCCGTAGTAGTCCGGGAAGCTGAGCGCTGCTGCGATGTCGCGATGCAGATCGTCTTCGGCAGCCCAGCGCGAAGCATCGAGGCTGGTCACCTGGTAGCCATGCGCGCTCAGCCACGCGATGGTTTCGTCTAGGACCTGCGGGCGCCAGAACAACGTCACCGGCGTATTGATCAACAACTGGTACGCGCGATCTTGGCTCAGATCGGTATCAGGGTCAAAGGCCGCCATGGCCGGCAAGAGTAACGCGCGGCCCGCCGATCACCTTGCGCTCTTTCTCGAGCAGCGCAACGCACCACCTGCTTCGGCCAGTTCGCACGGCACGAAGCCACCACTCCCACCGCTGTGAAGATCACGTCCGCTGCTCGGCGCGGAACCGGCGACCGTGCTCCAGCCGGCCTGCCCTCAAACACGTTGACAACTCTCTGACACATCTGATTTAAATAAGATGTGTCAGAGAGTTCACGCTGTCACCGGGAGAAGGCCGTGATCCACGTGACCCGCTGCCCAGCAATCACCCGGCAGTGGCCTGCGTCGCAGCATGCGGCAGCCGCCACGCCAGCCAGCCACCCCGCCACACGCCCCGCGGCCGACAGCGGGAGGGCGTGGCTGCGCAACGCCATGGCCGCGCTCGCCGTGCTCGCCGCAGCCGCTGCGGTGGTCAGCTGGGACGCCCAGTACGTCATGGTCGCCCAGGCCCGGCACGTTCCGGCGATCGCCGCGCTGGAAGCAGGCATCCCCGACACCGGCGCGCTGATCTTCGCCACGCTCGGCATCGCGCTCGCACTGCACGGCCGGCGGGCGCTGCGACCGCGCACTCTCAATGTCGCCTGCGTCGGCCTTTCTCTCACCATGAACGCGATAGCGGCCGGTCCAGGGTGGCGCGACACGGCCATCTGGGTGATGCCTTCAGCGGTGTACGCGCTGGCCAGCGACACCCTCATCGGCGTGGTCCGCGCCTGGGCGCTGGCGCGGATGCACGCCACCGGCCAGGCGCTCGAAGGCGAGGAGACCACCCCACTCGCCGTCGCCGGGGCGATGGCCCAATGGCTGCTGCGCCTGTCGCTGGCGCCCGCCAGCACGCTGGCCGGGTTCCGCCGCTGGACCGTCGAGGAATGCCCCATCGCCCCCGGCCGAAAAGCACCCACTCCGCCGCCCGCGCCTCCAACTGCCCTGCCTGCGGCGCCACCGCCCGCGTTCCCGCCGGGACGGCGTAGCAGTAACGGCAAGCCGCACAAGCAGGACCTGCTGATCGCCCTGGCCAGCCAGCGCTACGACCTGCACCGCACCCCGCTGAACCGGGTGGCCCGGATCGCCAGCCAGATCGCCGCTGAAGTCGGCCTGCACCCCGGCACTGCGCGGCGCGTGCTCCGGGCCCACGTCCAAACCCTGCAGTCCACCTCGCTGACCGCCACGGAGGCCAGGCCATGAAAATCCCGCTTCTCATCACGGCTGCCGCCCTCGTGCTGATCGCGGTCAAGTGGGCGTTCCTGCACGGACGGCGGCTGCCCCGCCACCGTGTCCGCCACCTGCGCATCCGGCTGCGGCTGCGGCTGCATCCCGGCAAAGGCCACGCCACCATCGCCGAACTGTGGTGGCGCTGGGGCCGCCTGGCCATGTCGCGCAGCAGCCGCCGCACCCGCCCCGCGCTCACCTGGCGGCTGCTCGCACCGGCCCGTGAGAAGTCGGTCCTGGCCGGTCGCAGCCACTACCGGCACGCGCTGCGGCTCCCCCTCGACGAGCACGCGGTCATCTTCAGCCCGCCCCGCGGCGGCAAGACCGGGTGGCTGGCCCGCGTCATCCTGCACTACCCCGGGCCGGTGCTGTCCACCACGACCAAACACGACGTGTTCGAGCTCACCGCCGCGGTCCGCGCCCGTAACGGGCCGATCCACGTGTTCAATCCGCAGGGCATCGGCGCCGTGGCGTCAACGTTCAGGTGGAATCCCTTGAACGGCTGCCAGGAACCAGCGGCCGCGATCCGCCGCGCCGACGCCTTCGCTTACCGCAGCCTGGCCTTCCTCGCCGACCCCGCCCTGGCCGCGTCCGTGCTGCCCGAGGACGGCGAGTCGCTGGACATCCCCTCGTTCCTGCGCGAGACCGGGACCTTATACCTGATCGCCGAGACCCGCGGCGAGGACGCCCCGGTCGCGCCGCTGTTCGCTTGCCTGGCCAGCGAAATCCACTACACCGCCGCCCTGGCCGGCAGCCTGCTGCCCGGCGGCAGGCTCGACCCGCCGCTGCTGATGACCCTCGACGAGGTCACCCAGATCTGCCCCGTCCCGGTCCCGTCCTGGCTAGCCGACTCCGGCGGCAAAGGCATCCAGATCATCACCGTCGGCCATGGCGAAGCCCAGCTCCGCGGCCGGTGGGCCCAACGGGGCCCGGATCATCATGGACACCTCCGGCGCCAAGATCTGGCTACCCGGCATCTCCGACACCGACACCCTCGACGCCGGTTCCGCCCTCTGCGGCAGCACGGCCATGAAAGAAACCCGCACCATCTTCGGGCACCACCGCGACCAGAACGACCCCTATGCGCGCCACCCGATCATGACCCCTGACATGATCCGGCAGCTCCCGGCCCGGTACGCCCTCATCGTCCGCGGCGGCATGTCTCCGGTCATCGCCCGCCTGCCCATGGCCTGGACCGACCCCGCCTACAAACGCGCCCGCCGCGCCGGGCAGACCACCGCTACTCGCGCCGTCGGCGAACGGGCCGTGCAGCCACGGGAAGTGCCATCCCGGCGGTCGCTCAGGCCCGCGCAGGACGCCTGGCCGGACGCCATCCCTCCGTCCGCTTCCTGGGATGACCGCGGGCACTACCCATGGCAATCAACTGGCCCACCCATGATCCCGCTGATGTGGTCGCCGGGATCATGCTGCAGACAACCCAGCACGCCGAACGGCTCGCTCTCCTCGACCAACGCGAAGCCAGCCGCTGCCGCGAGATGACGAACCGGCTAGACGAGCTGGTCCACCAGCTGGCAGAGACCCGCGAACAGCTCGACGCGATTCACGACCTGGCCGCCCGGCAAGCGGCCCTTCTTGAAACTCTCAACGGCCTCGACCAGCAAGTCAGCGACCTTGCCACCCGGCTCACCCAGATGACGGCAGCAGGCAGCCACGATAAAAGCGGCGAGACCGACCAGCCAGCGCCCGCACCGCGATGGTGGAAACACAACGAGACCGAACGCGACGAAGCCGTCAACCGGCTGCGCGCCTGGGTCGAGCAGATATACCGGCCCGGTTACGGCCACCTCGCTGCTGCCCTCGGCACCTGCTGGGACCAGCACCCCCTCTGCCTCTACGGCCTCGACTGGCTGATGGAACTCTGGTCAGCCCTCTACCTCGCCCCAAAACGCGAAACCCAACTCTTGCCAGCCAAGCCGAATGGCAAACGCGCTTGCTCCCCGCCCTCGCCGAACAGTTCCACACCGAGACCACCCGCTGCGAACACGACCGGCTCGCCACCAACGCCCGCAAGGAGGCAATCCAGAACGCCTTGAACTGGACAACTTCGTGAGCAATCGTGGCCGGGCAGGCCCGCTCGACGGCCTGTACAAACAAAGGGAGCGACCGTAACGAAAGGTGAGCGCTAATGTCGCGGCCGACAGCTGCCCGCTGCCGACTATTTGCTCATGGAATCTCAGCCGATTTCGAAGGTCCAGGCGCGCAGACCGTCCAAATGGCGCGCATCCAGCGATGATACCCGGGGGCCTCTGGTTCACAAAGGCAACGACTCCGAAGGACGCTGCCGGTGATGCGTCATCGGCGCCGGTCTTTTCAGTTGACCTAGAGGCGCTCTAAGGCTGATAATTCTTTCGAAGCCATTCTAGGTTCTTTTCCACGTCTATCATGAAAGCCCAGTACCCGCGTCCCGATCCGTATTTCGGCAAGCTAAGTACGATGGCATTCGATGATCCGCCTGCAAGGACGCGTTCTATGGCTTCTGCCCAGAAGTCTACTGACTGGCCACCTACAATCCAAAGGTCAGCGAATTTGTGCCAATATCCAATAGAATGTTCTATAATTAGTTCATCAATAGCTTCTCGATCGCTTGTAGTGACATCCTCAAGAACGATTACACATGCTTTATTAATCATTTTGAAGCTCCCTTGCAGGCTGGATCTGGCTCACGTTCCGTTAGCTTACGGGCAAACAGTCTGCCGACTCGCGTCCACAACGCTTATTACAGCCTCAGCGCGTGGTATAACCAGCCTGGACTATTGCGAGTTCGCCATGGAGCGCCTTGAGCTCCTGCCGCAGCTTCTCGAGTTTCTGAAGACACCTATTGCTAGCCTCGTTAGAGGTATTTTCGATATCTTGAACTCCTTTTTTCGTCGCGGCTATATCTAAAAGCGGCTTGCTCACAACGAGGGCCAATGACTGTTCGATCTCCCGCTGCCAAGAATCCATTTT
>Ga0335075_10004805_pt1 | contig 21049 bp, 18 predicted proteins | sample Lox_Sample_24_FD_206723 | JGI IMG/M metagenome (GOLD analysis project Ga0335075, IMG submission 206723) | Soil microbial communities from Loxahatchee National Wildlife Refuge, Florida, United States - Lox_Sample_2.4 | ecosystem: Environmental > Terrestrial > Soil > Wetlands | place: USA...
GATCGATGAAGCCGCGGAACATGACCAGGCCACGGGCCTCATCCACCAGTATCGGCTCGCGCCGCACGCGCTTGTTGAACAGGTACGTGCCGAGCTTGAAGGGTCCCTCGCAACCGTGGGGTGCGGTCTCCAGACCGTTCTCGATGCGATGGCAGCTCGCGGCGAACTTGGTGTGCAGCGTGCCGTCGTTGTGCGCGAGCGTGGCGTAGTAGCCATCGGCGATGCGGATCAGCTCGGCACGCGGCCGGCGCTGCGCCGGGGTCAGCAGCTGCGAAAGCAGCGGATCGTGCGTGAGCTTGGTGACATCGCCGAACGGCGTGGGCGGCCCACTGACCAGACGCTTGGTGGACAGCAGATGCTCCGCCTCCACGATCCTGCCGTCGGCCACCCGCAGCCGGATGGCGAGGAACGCCGGGGTCTTGCCCATCATGATCGCCGTATAGACCCCCACTCCGCCGGTGCTCGGATCGGTGAAGGTGAATGCGGGACCGACCTCGGAGGTGACCACGTCCCAGCTGCCCTCCGGGAACGGCATCACGACGTTGTCTTCCATGAACCGCACCTTCGCGGCGAACGGCGCCTGCTTCGGATCATGGTGCACATAGGCCGCCCGGTACTGATCCGCGATCCGGGTCAGACAGGCATCGTCACAGGCCGCCGCCGTCGCGGCGGAAGTCCCCGCCACGGGTGACACCATCAGCAGCAGTGCTGCCAAGCCTTTGCGCCAGGGCATCCGGGTCTTGGTACGCATGTGTTGTTCCCCTCGTCTTGAAATTGCGCTCACACCAGCGGCAGCTGATCCTTCCCCGCCCAGACGCCATGCACCTGGGAACTGAGGCGGAACGGCAGGATCACCCGGGCGACGTCACCGTCGGCGAGATGCTCGGCATCGGCGATGATGAGTTCCGAGCGCATTTCGGCGTAGTTCGAGGCCACCCCGACCAGATACCCCTGCCCCTCGCCGGTGCCGCGCGGCACGAACGAGCACTCCTGCAAGGCGTGGGTGCTGCCGGCGAAGTACCGGTCGATGCGACGCGTCTGCACGTCGAACCGCCCGTAGGAATTGGCGACCGACGCCGGGGCATGCGGTCCGGAACGCGCACGGTCAAAGGGCCGCTGCGGATCCGTGAAGCTGGTGTACAGGTAGCGCGACTGCAGGGTACTCGTGCGCGGGTCGACCTTGCCCAGGTCGTTTACCGGCATGTCCCACAGCACCTCCTCCTGCCAGGTGTCCGACTTCGAATCCAGATCGAGCGTGAACTTGCGGATGAAGGCCCGCGCCTTGGACGGATCGAACGGCGTGCCATCCACGTTGGGGAAGAACGGGAAGAAGTTCCCATCCCAGAACGGCGCGTAAAGGATCACCTTGTTGCCGTCACTGTAGGCATTGAAGGTATGCATGTGACAGCGGTTCGGACCCTTGAACCAGCGCATGTCCTGCGGCCGGCCCTCGCGCGGCATCACGCCGATGATACCGGGCTTGGTGGAATCCCAGCCCCAGTGGATCTTGCCGGCCTGCAGCCGCTCGAGGCTGGTCACGTAGCCGGAGAACGGGATCACCACATGCCGGTGGGTCAGTGCCATGTCGTGGATGATGCTCACGTAGGGCACCTTCACCCGCACTTCGTGGCGCACATGCCCCGACTTGTCGACGGTGCAGATGAAGAGGTCATCCGAGGCGAGGCCGGTCGCCTCGTAGCCGAAAGCCACCATCTCGCCGGTGAGCGGATCGAGCTTCGGGTGCGCGGTGAAGGTCTGGCTCTTCCAGCCGCCGTTGAAATCCCAGGGACCGATTGTCTCGAGCGTGTTCGGATCGATCTGGTGGGGCAGGCCATCTTCCTTGGTCGTGAACAGCTTGCCGCCGTGGACCACCGGGGCCGTATTGGCGACGGTCCGCAGGTTCGGATGCTGCGGATCCTTCACTGCCGCATCATCGGTATAGGGGTTGCGGTAGTAGCCGTACAGCTGGTGCTGTGCCTCGCGCAGCTTCTTCATGCGGTAGGTATCGACGAACCGGCCGGTGTAGTTCACCTTGCCGTTCTTGAACCTGAAGCTGCTCACGTAGCCGTCGGCGTTGAGGATGGCGTCGTCCGGGAACTTCGGCGGGTAGTACCACTCGTAGCCGTTGCGATAGAAGGCCCCGTCGAGGTCCGCCGGAATCTTGCCGACCACCTCGCAGTCCTCGATCGAGACGTTGAACCGCAGTGGCGAATTGAATCCGCGTCCGGCCAAGCTTTCAGAATAATCCGCCATCTGCCCCCTCCAAATCAGATCGCTGCAGTCACTGCAACGAAAAAACGATCAGTGTCGCCGCCGCCGTGGCAGAGGCCGCATCACGCGACGAACTGCCCGACGGCACCGCAATGTACTCCCGTCCGCCCACCGCATACACGGATATCCCGGCCGCGACCGGGCCTCCCGTCGCGAACTCGTACAGCACCCGTCCATCCCGGGCGTCGAGCGCCAGGAAGCTGCCCCCCATGTCTCCGGTGAGCAGCAGATCACCGGCCGTGGGGGTCACCGCGGCCAGCACGGGATCCTTGCGATGCACGCTCCAGATCTCATGGCCGCTGATGGCATCGAAGGCCTTGATCCAGCCGCTCTGCAACTGCGGTGGATCCATGCGGAACATGCCTCCGAAGTAGACGCCGCCGGGGACGTAGTGCGGCTCGGCCCGCGTCAGGAGGTTGCAGCGGTCGGCCGCGGCGACGAAGACCCGCCCTTCATCCGGCGAGAACGCCGGCCCGTTGTACTGGCCCAGGGCCCCCGGGCACACGTGCACTCCGGCCGCACTGGGCAGCGCATCGACATTGGTGCGCGTGGTGAAAGGCACCTGGGAGAGGGTCTGGTGGGTATCGCGGTCGTACTGGTACAGCAGGCCGTTCTTGCTGGCGACCGCCATCACGTTGCGCCCTTCCCGGGAGAACAGCGCGGGCGCCGCCGCGGTATCCCAGTCGTGCATGTCGTGGGGCACCTGCTGCTCGTACCAGGACAGTTTGCCCGTGGCCATGTCGAGCGCGACCACGGAGTCGGTGTACAGATTGTCGCCACCGCGGCTGGCGTCATTGAAATCCGGAGCCGGATTGCCCGTGGGGACGAACAGCAGGTGGCGCTGCGGATCGATGGCCATGCTCGACCAGGTGGCGCCACCGCCCTTGTCGGTACTGCCGCTCCAGGTTGCCGCCGCCGCGTCGCGGGATCGGGGCACGATGTCGAAGGCCCACACCAGCCTGCCGGTGTTCACGTCGAATGCGTAGATGCGGCCGCGGATGCCGGTATCGGCGCCGGCATCGCCGGTGAACACCTTGCCGTCGAAGGCCACCGGCGCGCCGGTGATCTCATAACCGAGCCCGCCATCGGCGACCCGGGCATCCCACAGCAGCTTGCCCGTGGCCGCATCCAGCGCGATCAGATGGCCGTCGGTCGTGCCCCGGAACACACGCCCCGCATACAGCGCCACGCCGCGATTGCCGGGCAGATGCTCCGGATCCACCGGCACATAGTTATAGGACCACTTCACGGCGCAGCTCGCGGCATCCAGCGCCAGCACCTTGTGGGCGGTGGTCACGAACATGCGCCCCTCGAACACGATGGGGCTGGTCTCGAAACTGCCCATCTCGCCCAGCTGCGCGATGCATTTCACCTGCAGGTGCTGCGCATTGCCGGCGTTGATCTGCGACAGCGGCGAGTACCGGTCACCGGCGAGGTCGCGGTTGTACGTCAGCCAGTCCTCATCCGGAACCTGCAGCAGCTGCGCATCCTGCGGCGCATCGCCGCTGGCGGGCAGCACGCTCGGCGGGGGTTGCGGGAAGACAATGTTCCCGGCGGGCAGCGCCGCTGCCACCGCCGGGGCCTGGGGCGAGGCGGGCAAGATGCCCGCCAGAGCCGCCACGGCCAGGGGCTGCGTGCCGGGCACGTATCCGTTCCGGTCGAGGATGTAAGCCGTCAGCGCGAGGTTGTCGGCCAGCGGCAGACTGCCCGGCGCATTCTTGGGCATCTGCCGGGCAATGGCGTTGAAGAAATCCAGGCCCTGATGGCGGCCGTCGCCCCAGCTCCTGGCGAATGTGCTGCCGGTAAGCGCCACCGCCGCCCCGCCCTGCAATGTCGCGCCATGGCAGATGGCGCAGGCGCGCGCATACACCGCCCGCCCGGCGTTGGCCTGCTTCGAGGTGAAGGCGGGACCCGATGACTCGACCTGCATCGCCGCGGCGGCGTGGGACAGTGTCAGCAGCAGTGCAGCCCAGAGGGCTCGCGGAAGGTTCTTCGGCATCATGAAAAGTGACCTTAGAGACTTCGCCCCTGCCGCGTCAATGACCCAGGTTGGCCACGGCAGCACCGCGGCTGCCTCTGCTAGAATCGACCTCCACACAGCGGATGCGAAGGCAGCATGGCGACGGGTTGGGCAGGCGAAGGCGCGGTCAACGAACAGATCGAGGCGACGGTGAAGGATGCCGTCGAGCGGGCACGCAGCCGTATGCCCCAGGGTCCGGGCCTCAGCCACTGCGCCGAATGCGGGGAACCGATCGGCGAGGCGCGCCGGCGCGCGATGCCCGGCGTGCGGCTGTGCCTGCCCTGCCAGCAGGCCGCGGACGAGCGCCATCAGAGCTTCAGTGGCTACAACCGCCGCGGCAGCAAGGACAGTCAGCTGCGCTGAGCGCGCTGTGCCATGATCGGCCGCATGATGCCACGAATGCTCCCGCTGGCCGCCGCGGCAATGCTTGCCGGCGGCGTGCTGTTACCCGTGGCCCACGCCGAACAATGGGCGTACGCGATGCAGACGGGCCATGGCAATCACTCGATCCAGGTGGATGTGGACAGCATCAGCCAGCAGACCGGCTACGTGGCAGCGCGGCTGCTTTTCGAATACTACGGATCCGCGCCCGGACCGCGTTCCGTCGTGGAGGACGGCGCCTTCGATTGCAAGGCGAGCCGCTTCCAGGTCCTGAGCCGCACCGAGTACGCCGCGCCCGAAGCGCGGGGTCCCGCAGGCGCTGCCAGCCGATCCGACCTGGCGGCCGATCGCTGGAAGCCGGCCAGCGCGGATCCGGAGACGTCTGCCATCGTCGATTGGGTCTGCGGCGTGGCAGCCCACAAGCTCGCCAGTTCCTAGGCGGCCTCCATCCCGAAGCGCTGCTTGACTTCCGCGGCGGCGGGACGGCGCATGAAGTCCAGCAACTGCGCGGCCAGCTGCGGCTGGTCGCAGCCGACGCCGATGCCCGCGGAGAAGGTGGTGATGGTCTGGATCGAAGCCGGCAATGGCCCGAGCACCTCGATGCCCGCCACGTTCATGAGTTCGCTGAGCTGTTGGAAGCCCAGGGCCGCGGTGCCGGAAGCCACCAGGGATCCGACCGGAATTCCGGGCGGCGGCACGACGATGCGCGTCCGGATGGCCTCGAGAAGACCCCATCGTTCGAACAGCTTTTCCAGGTACACACCGCTGGGACCGGTCGAGTAGCTCAGCGAGGCCGCGGCCGACACGGCGGCCTTCACGGCCGCCTCGGTGCTGATGTCGGGACGCCGGGCGCCGCTGCGCACGGCGATCGCGACTCCGGACTTGACCAGGTCCACCCGGCCCGGCCGCAGCGCGGCGGCACCGATCAGCTTGTCGATGGCGCTGTCCGAGAGCACCACCACGTCAACCGCCTCGCCGGCCTGGACGCGCCTGGCCACCTCCACTCCGCCGGCGGCCTCGGCGGCCACCGGCCGTCCGGTTTCGGCCGTGAAGCCCCGGATCAGTTCGGCCAGCACTTCGCGGGCGGCCATGGAAGACAGCAGTTTGAGCGGACGTTGCGTCATCGGGCTTATCCCTCGTACATCAGGCGCCGCAGACACGCCGGCAGCTGGCGATCAGGCGGGCGATGTCATCCGGGGCGATCTCCCCCATGGTGGAAATACGGAACAGGGTGCGCGACAGGTCGCCCTGACCGGCGTAGATCACGAAGCCGTCCGCCTTGAGCGCATCGTGCAGCTGTGGATAGGCGACACCGCGCGGCAGATGATACGCCCGCAGCACCACCGAGGACTCCTGCGGGCGCAGCAGCCCCTCGATACCGAGCTGCGCCAGCCCCGACCGCACCTGTCCGGCAAGGGCCGCATAACGCTGATGGCGCGCGCTGCGGCCTCCCTGTTCGCGGTATTCGCGCAGCGCCTCGCGCAGTCCATAGCAGGCATGCACGGCCGGCGTGAACGGGGTGTTGCGCTGCTCCTGCAGGCGGGCCAGGCGGGCCAGGTCCAGATAGAACGTCCGGCTCTCGGCACGGTCCAGGGCTGCGCGGCGCGCGATCACGAAGGAGATGCCCGGCACGCCGTGCAGGCATTTGTTGGCCGTCGCGGCGACGGCGGCCAGGGCCGGAGCCGTGAAATCGATCCCTTCCGCGCCGAAACTGCTGACGCCGTCGACCAGCAGCTGCACGCCATGCAGGCCGCACAGGCCTGCCAGGGAATCAAGGTCCGTCAGCCGTCCGGTGGTGGTCTCATGATGGACCGCCGCCAGGTGCGTGAACCGGCCGCTGCCCAGGCGCGCGGCCACCTGCTCGACATCCGGTGCCCGCAGCCACTGCCCGCGCAGCGCTTCATGCGCGATACCGTACTGGGCGCACATCTGTGTCATGCGCTCGCCGTAGACGCCGTTGTCCAGCACCAGCACCCGGGCCTGCCGATGCGGCAAGCTCGCCATCATGCTGTCGACGGCGGCAGTGCCGGAACCGGTCATCAGCACCGCGGACCACTGCGCCGGATCCAGGTCGTACACCGCAAGCAGCCCGCTGCGGATCTCCTCCTGAAGGTCGAAGAATTCCGGTTCGCGGTGACAGAGGTCCGGATTGAGCAGGCTGCGGCGCACGCGTTCGCTCAGGGTCACGGGGCCAGGATTCAGCAGGATCACGAACGGCCTCCGGAACTGATGTGCTGCATGAAGCGCTCGCGCACCTGCGCGGGGCTGATCTTCGGCCGCGGCAGGTCCGGCGGCGTGCCGGTGCGGGTCAGGAGCCTTGCGAAATGCGGCCCGTCACCGGGCCGCAGCCAGCCAGGGAGCTCCGCCACCGAATCGGTATCCAGGCAGGACCGGTAGCCGCAGGCGGAGGCCACATCGGCAAAGGCCACCGTCGCGGACACCGTGGCCTGGGCGCCGGTGGACTCATGGACGCTGTTGTCCAGCAGCAGGTGCCACAGATTGCGCGGCGCGCTCGCACCGATGGTCGCGAATGCCCCCAGCCGCATCAGTGCCGCGCCGTCGCCATCCAGTGCGATGACTTTCAGGTCCGGGCGCGCCAGTGCCAGACCGAGCGCCAGCGGGGTCACGCAGCCCATGGACCCGACCATGTACAGATGGCTGGCGCGATCGGCCACCGCATACAGCTCCCGCCCGCAGAAACCCGTGGTGGCCAGCAGCACCGTCGCGCTTTGGTCCGAATGCGCGACGATTTCCCGAAGCGCCTGCGCGCGCGAGGGCCGCAGCTGCGGCGTCGTGGCGCTGCGCCGCACGAGCACGCGCGCGGCGGGCGCGGCCGCAACCACCGTCGGCGGCTCGGCGTGCAGCTCGGTCGGGGCGACGCTGCCCTTCTGCATCAGCAGCGCGTAGCAGCGTCCGGTCGTGTTCATGTGCGCGAGCGCGCGATCGAGCGCTGCCTCCAGCTGTGCGGCCTCGGTCGGAAACAGTTCCCAGCCGATCTGCATGGTTTCGAGCATCCGGGGCGTGATCGGCCCCATCAGGGCATGCTGCGGTTCATCCGGCACGCCCGGCTGGCCGCGCCAGGTGACGATCAGCAGCTGCGGGAGGCCGAAGGTCCAGGTGAGGGAGGTCAGGGGACTCACGGCATTGCCCAGTCCGGAATTCTGCATCATGGCGATGCCGCGTCCCGGGCCGCCACGACCGTCGCCCGCCAGCGCGACGCCCGCGGCCAGGGCCACGGCGTCTCCTTCGTTCGCCATTGAAACGTAGTGCAGCTGCGGGTCCTGCAACACGTGGTTGATGAACGGCGTCAGGTACGAACAGGGAACGCCCGCATACCACTGGAAGCCGCGCGCGCGCGCGGCCTCGACGAACTCACGTGCCTGGAGCAAGCGGCGCCTGCGAATGCGCGAAATCCACCGCGGAGTGCAGGTCCTCCAGGTCGTTGACACCGCGCCAGTGACCATGCACGTACTGCACATCGATGGCGGCGCCATCGGCCACCAGGGCGTTGAGCAGCGCCGGCATGTCGAGGGAGTCGAAATCCGCGCGGGCCTGCAGCTGTGCCAGCACGCGCTTCAGTCGCGGCACACCGGCGCGACTGACGTTCAGCAGCCCGATCCAGCGGCCGTGCGCAGCCTCGGCCACGGCGGCAGCCGCGGCCTCCTTGCCCGCCACCATCCGTTCGAGCCTGACCGGCGTGCCGAACAGGCCCCGATCATCGGCGCGGCTGCAGAAGGCGAAGTCGCGCACCGTACGGTTGTCGGCGCCGGAGCCCGAGGAGTCCACGACCACCGAGAACTCGCCCTTGCTCTCCACCAGCGCACGCAGCACGTAGCTGCGGAACAGCAGGTCGCCATAGGCAATGACGGTATCGACCTCGAGCGCGCCGGTCGCGCAGACCAGGGAGGCGAGTTCGCCGGTGTGCGCGTGGCGCTCGTTGAGCAGCAGCTGAATGCCGGCGGTGTCGATGGCATCGGCGCGATAGCCGCCCACCACCGTGATCTGATTGACCTGCTGCTTCTTGAAGCCGTCGATCAGCCAGCGCAGCAGCGGCTTGCCGGCGATGTTCAGCATGATCTTCGGCCGGTCCGCCGTCTGCGTCTCCAGGCCACGGCCCCGGCCCGCGGCCAGCACGATGGCCGCCCGCGACACGGATGCGGAGGACAGGTACAGCCGCTCGGCTGCCGAGTACTCGTCGGCATCCTGGAGTCTGAAGATCTCCTCCACCGACACGATGCGGTCCTCGACGTTCACCACCGTCTGGTTGTCGTGGATGTCGCGCGCCACGGCCTGCATCGCGGCCGCCGAGGAGCGCACCAGGTGATTGGCCCAGATCACGGTGCTGATGCCCGCCTTGCGGAACACCTCGCTCGGCGTGCTGTAGTACTTGGTCGGGACGATGACCAGCGGCGCCCGATTGCCCCACTCGCGCGCGAAGGCGAGGATCTCGTCCGGCCGCGACAGCTTGCTGTGGATGAGGATGGCATCCGCACCCGCCCGCCGGTAGGCCTCGGCGCGCCGCAGCGCCTCCTCCATGCCCCAGCCCGCGATCAGCGCCTCGACCCGCGCCACGATGCAGAAGTCCGGATCGGTCTGCGTGTCCTTGCCCGCGGCAATCTTGCCCGCGAACTCGTCGACGTCCGCCAGCGGCTGACGCTCGCCATTCAGGAAGCTGTTGGTCTTGGGGAAGATCTTGTCTTCGATGCAGACGCCGCCGATGCCCCGCTGCTCCAGCTTGCGTACCAGCCGGCGCAGGTTGTTGAAATTCCCGTAGCCGGTATCCCCGTCGAGCAGGATCGGCAGGTCGCTGGCATCGGCCATGAACTCCAGCATGTCCACGACCTGGGTCCAGCTCGCCTCGTTGTTGTCCCGCACGCCGAACTGCGCCGAGATGGACAATCCGGAAGCCCAGATGCCGCGGAACCCGGCTTCCCGGACGATGCGCGCCGAGAGGCCATTGTGCGCTTCCATCAGGAACTCGAGTTCCGGGCTGAGCAGCATCCGTCGCAGCTGGGCACTGCGCGACAGGCGCACCGGCTGCGGCGGCGGCGGGGTGGGCAGAGTTGCGCTCACGCGGTCACTCCCGAGGAGGACAGCTGCGGCAGGATTTCGGTCCGCGCCCGCTCCACATCCGCCGGAAAGTCGATCTCGATCCAGGGCGCCCCGGTCACATCGACGATCCTGAAAACCTGGCTGCCCTCCAGGATCAGGTCCCGCAGGGTTTCCTCGTGGGGCAGATGGCTGCGGCCGCCCGCCTCGTAGCCGGCGACGAGCTGCGCGAGACGTCGCGCGGCGCGCTCCTCGAACCGGAAGAAGCCCACCGACTCGCCGATGGTGTCATAGCGCAGGCCCGCGGCCACCTGCTTGCGCAGCTCCACCGGCACGCCTTCCCGGACGCACACCTTGACCGGCTCATCCCCCGGCTCGAATTCGCGGTCGATGAGTATGCGGTTCTCGCAGGCGGCACCTTCGGTCAGCGGCCTCATGATGCGCTCATCGTAGAGCACGTCGGCATCCATCAGCAGCACGTCGCCGCCGCGGCAGAGCGCCTCGGCCGCGACATGCACGGTGAGGACGCTGCCCAGGGTGAAACGCTCGTTGATGACCACCTCGGCGCGCGGCAATCCGAGCGCCGCGAGGCGCGCCAGCTCCGCCTCGACGACCTCGCGCTCGAAACCCAGGCCGAGGACGACCTCCCGCACCCCGGCCGCCTGCAGCAGCCGCAGGTGCCGCTCCAGCAGGGTCTCGCCGCCGAACCTCAGCAGGCACTTGGGAAGATGGGGTCCCCCGGCGGACAACCGGGAGCCGCGCCCGGCAGCAAGCAGAATGGCTCTCATGATTGCCGAAACATTATCACACCACTACCGGTTCAAGGCGGGACGGCGCCGGTTGCCGCGCCGCCGGAGCGGCCCGCAAGCCGCAGATAGATCAGGCCCGGCAATCCCAGCAGCAATTCGCGCACCCGCTTGGCCAGGGACAGTGCCAGCGCGACATCCGGCGTGAGTCCGGCGAAGGGCGCCAGCAGTACGTAGCCGGTTTCCTGCACGCCCAGGGCGCCGGGCACCGCGAATGCGGCGCCGCGCACGGCCTGTCCGAGACTCTCCAGCAGCAGTGCGGTCACCCAGCTGACCGGATGGCCCACGAACCGCAGGATCAGGTAGACCTCACCGGCCCCCGCCAGCCAGCCGATCAGGCTTGCGAGGAAACTCAGCGCCACCGGGCCACTGCGGGAGTAGGTCGCCTCCACGGCCGCATCGATGGCCTGCGCCTGCGTCATCAGCCCGGACCATTTCTGCGAGCCCGCCAGACGCGTGACCAGGCGCAGCAGCTTGCTGAAGAAACCGCGGCGCTGCAGGTAGTAGAAGCCCACGATCTGCAGTGCCAGGAAGCCGCTCGCTCCGAGGGCCATGTTGCGCAGCGCCTGCTCCGAGAGGCCGCCGGCACGGGCGCCCAGCAGCAGCACACCCTGCAGCGCGAACAGGATCTGGCCGAAGGTCTGCAGCGTGGTGCTGACCGTGATCACCGCGGCCGCCTGCGGCATGGCCATGCCGCGCTGTGAAAGATGCCGCGCCATGAACACCGGCCCGCCGAGCTGGCCCGCCGGCATCAGACTGTTCGCCGACTCACCGATCCAGCGCGTCAGCACCGCGTCCCGCAGGCCGTGCTGGGTCTGGCCCCGCAGGTACAGCGCACGGATCGCCCCCGCGTCGATGATCAGCGGCAGCAGATGGAACGCAGAGACGGCCAGCAACCCCCAGCCGGCTGCCGCGAGGGTCGCGAGAACCGCCGGCAGGCCCTGCGTCACCAGCAGGGCCACGAACAACAGCAAGCCGCCGGTGAGTAGCCACGATCCCAGACGCCTCATGGAGTCGGCGCGCGTCCCCTGAACATGCGGCTGAACACCTGGCGGAATCCGAAGTAGGCGATGGCGTCCTTCATGTTCGACACGAAGCGCCACCACGGGCTCATGTGCTGGCTCGTGAGGTACTCGAAGGTCAGCGAGACGCGGAACTCGCCGGCGCCGATCGGCGTGATGCGGTGACGCAGCTTGTCACCATCGAAGAACACCAGGCCGCCCGGCGGAATCTGCAGCGAGCCGGACTGCGGCACGCGGTCCGGCTCGCGCGTGTGAAGCTCGTAGTCCAGGCGGCAGGTCGACCGGTCGACGATGCCGAACAGCAGCGTGTAGCGTCGCCCGGAATAATAGGAGGTATCGTAGTGCCAGCCGATGTGGTCCCCGGGCCGGGAATAGAAGTACAGCGCATAGGCATGCGGGTCATCGGCCGGCGACAGCTGCAGGCGATCGCCGGTCAGCGCGCTCAGCCAGCTCAGCAGCGCCGGTGAACGATAGAGCTGTGCGATGAAGGGGGCGAGCTCATCGATGCGGTGGCGGCTGACGCTGCCGCCCTGCTTGTGACCGGGCAGGTAGTTGCGGTTCACGACCGCCGCCACGTCATCGACGGCTGCCACCAGCCGCGCGGTGAACTGCGCGGGCAGGAAGCCGGGCACGTACAGGAAGCTGCCCTGTTCGCGGTACTGGCGGCGCAGGGCATCCTCGTCCAGGCCGGACAGATTCGGCTGCAGCGCGGCCTCGAGTTGCGGATCGGCGTTCTTCTCGGCCACTGCCCGCGTCGCCGGCAGCGTCGCGACCGGCCGGCGCCGTACCCGCACGAAATCCGCGATCACCAGCAGCGCGAACAGCGGTGCGCCCACCACGGCCGCCATGAGGAATGGCGGCAGCACGCCGAACAGGGTGACCAGGGGCAGCAGGTACAGGACATCCTCGGTTTCGAAGCCGGCAATGGATCCCTGGCGGGTGCCTGCCTTGCCCAGCAGCTCCTCGATACGCATGCGCAGATAGAAGATGAGCGCCACGGCGGCGCCCGCCACGGCGCCCATGAGCCCGGCGGGTAACCCGAAGGGGATACTGCGCGCGCCGCTGGCGGCCACGCCGATGCCGATGCAGCAGAACAGCAGGATCGTGACCACGGCGTCGCTGGCCAGGTCGTAGAGATGACCGATGCGGCTGGTCTTGCCGCTGATGCGCGCCAGTTCCCCGTCGGTGTGATCCAGGAAATTCGACAGGATCACCAGCAGCGCCGCAACGTTGGTCCAGCCCCAGGTCCCCGGGGTGAAGGCCAGCGCGCCTGCCAGCCCGACGACCAGGCGCACGGTGGTCAGGTGGTTGGGCGTGACCCAGGTGTCCTTCAGCGGCGTGACCAGCCGGCGCCCGAGCCGGGCGTCCCACGGTCGGGGCGGGGCGCCGACGGCCGGCAGGGATGACTTGGATATGATTTCCATGGGCTTACGCTGTCCAGCTTAGCCAGAATCGCCCGCCGCAGCTAGGCCACAGCTAGAAGGGATAATTTATGCCCGTGAAAACAGCCGTTCCCTCGGTCCCGTACCCGATATCCACATAACCCACCACCGACGGCCGGGCGATGCCACGGACCCCGACGCCGATGACTTTGTGCAGGGCGGAAAAGGGATCCACGCCGATATTGGACGCCACCCTTCCCAGGTCCACGAAGGGCGCCACCTCGATGTCCACGTGGCTCGCGGCCGCATCGAAGGAAAAGGCGCGGTGCCGGAACTCGAAGGTCGCGGAATAGGAATTACGGTCCACGAAGCGCCCCTGGCCGAAGCCGCGCAGCATCTGCTGGCCGGCGATGTCGCTCTCGCCACCCCCGATGCTGCTCAGGTCATAGAAAGGAATCTCGTGGCCGCTGGGCAGGTAACGGATGGCCGCATGCGCGGCCAGCGTGGTATCGGGCAGGAAGGACAGCGGAATGAAGGTCCGCGCATCGATTCCGGCCATGCTGTAGATGGAATCGCTGATGGTGGCGTTGTGACCGTTCACGCCCGCATAGGCCACCCACTGCGTGCCGCGCGTGGGAATGGTGGTGTCGTCGCGGGTGTCATAGACCAGGGCCACCTGGTTCAGCACCTCATCGGTGGTACCGAGGCCGTGGACCTGCGGATAACGGGTCTGGATGGTCGGAATCTTGGCCAGCGTCCCCTCGGTGATCTCCATGCGGCGCGCACGGGTGGTGTACTGCAGCTGCCAGGTGTGATTGAGGTTATAGCCGAACTGGGCCTGGGCCAGCATCTGCGAAGCCGTATAGTTGGTCTCATCGCTCAGCAGGGAGCCGTTGCCGATGCCGTAGAAGCGCGGCGTACCGCTGCGGTCGAAGATCAGGCTGGTATTGATCGACCAGTTGGAATCGCGCAGCCGCCCCTTCTGGAACTCGTAATCGAACGAGCGCTGCACCCGCTGCTGGACGCCGGCCACGATGTTCCACTGTTCGTCCGTGGAGGGGTATTCGAAAATCCGGAAGTGCGCCCCCAGCCCGAAATAGGGGTTGTGGGTCAGATCCGGCGCGATGATGCGGGTGATTTCGCGCTGATCATTGGTGTGCAGCCAGGTGGGCAGGATGCCCAGCGTGGTCCCGCTGTCGGGATCCACGGCGATTTCGGGAACCGGTATCAGCGGCCAGGTGGACACATCCAGCCAGCCGCCGTTGGGCGTGGGGGCGGCAGGCGCCGGGGGCGCCGTCGGGGTGCTGGGTGCATCGACGATGGCCGCGAGCGATTCGATGATCGGCGCCGCCCCGGCGCTCGAGAAATCCGGGGCCTCGACTGCATCCCCGCCGTGGGCCACCGGGCTGACCGCAAAGCTTGCGCTGTACGCCAGGACCAGCATGCAGGTGATGATCGGGATTCTGCTCAAGACGACCTCTGTCTATGGGGCATCGAGGTGATCTTGCGCCGCCCTCCTTCCATCCCCGGAAAACCAGATCGGGATTCTAGTCGAACGCGGGCGCCAGCGCCCAAGCTCCTGCGCCCCGTCCCCGTTGAAGTTGCGTGTGCAACAATGTGCATTTGGCGGTTCGGCCGTCCGCTCGGGGCTAACGATGGAAAAGACGTTCATATCGGCACAGTCGCTGCTGCGGGACTCCCTGGAACTCGGCCGGATGATCGTTCGCAGCGGCTACCGGCCGACCTTCCTGGTCGGCATGTGGCGGGGGGGCGCCCCGATCGGCATCGCGGTGCAGGAAGTGCTCGATTACCACGAGATCCCGACCGATCACATCGCCATCCGCACTTCGGCCTACTACGGGGTGGATCAGCCTGAGAAGACGGTGCGGGTCCATGCCATCGACTACCTGGTGTCGCGGCTGGACGCCGAGGACCGGCTGCTGCTGGTCGACGATGTCTTCGACTCCGGCCGCAGCCTGGAGGCCGTCATTGCCGAACTGCGGCGCCGCTGCCGGCGCAACCTGCCCCAGGACATCCGCACGGCGACGGTCTATTACAAGCCCTCCCGCAACCGCAGCGGACTCGTGCCCGACTATTGCGTCCGCGAAGTCGAAGCATGGCTGGTGTTCCCACACGAGCTGCAGGGACTGACCCGCGAGGAGATCCTTGCGAACAAGCCGGTAGGCCCGGAATTCCTCAACGACCGGCGGACCTGAGCTTCAATAGTGCGGCGGCCGTTCATCCTCGGGCCGGCGCGCCGGCTCGGGGCCCTGCCGCGACTCCAGCTTCTCGGCGAGGGCCCGCAGGCCCTGCCGCAGCGCCTCGATCTCCTTGTGCTGGCCGTAGACCACGTCACTGAGTTCAGCGTTGGCGCGTTCGAGGAAGGCCAGCTTCAGTTCCAGACGTTCAACGATGTCGTCATCCATGGTCTAGGCATGATACCCCGGGAGCGCCGCGGTTCTCGGCGCCAGGGGCATCGAAGGCCTCGGCAGCAGCACGGTGACGCACAGCCCCCCACCCTCGCGATTGCCGAGGCGGACACTGCCACCATGGGCCTCGGCGATCTCCCGGCACAGGGCCAGCCCGAGACCGGTGCCGTCGCGCTTGGTGGAATAGAACGGCAGCAGCGCCTGCGCCAGCACCAGTTCGGTCATTCCCGGACCGCGGTCGAGGATCTCGATGCGCTGCTCCTGCGCCGTCTGCTGTATCAGCAGGCCCACCTGCGCCGGATCGCCACCGGATTCGTGCGCATTCTTCAGGACATTGATCAAGGCCTGCTCCAGCTGCAGGCGGTCGAACCAGCCGGGCTCCCCGGGCAGCGGTCCTGCGAGCGAGAATGCCTGCTGGCGCTTCAGATCGGCCACCAGCCCCGTCCACTCGACGCGGTCCGGGCGCGGCGCCGGCAGCCGGGCGATGGCGGCGTAGCCGGACACGAACTGGTGCAGATGCGCCGCGCGCTCGCGGATGGCCCCGAACACGTTGGCCAGGGAGCCTGAATCACCACGCCGCAGCACTTCCTGACCGGTATCGGCCATCGAAACGATCGGGCCGAGCGAATTGTTCAGTTCGTGGCTGACGACGCGGATCAGTTTTTTCCAGGTCGCCACTTCCTGGCGCGACAGCTCCCGCGTCAGGGTCTTCAGCAGATACAGCCGGTGCCCCTGCCCCTGCAGCATGAAAGTCCGTTGCGAGAGACTGAAGGTTTCTTCGGTCTCCGCGATGCGCGCCGTGAAGAGTCCATCGCCTCCCGATCCCACCATGTCCTGCAGGGCCTGCGGCGCGGCGTGCAGCACCTGCGCGAAATCCGCGCCCAGCAGCGAACGCCCCTCGTTGAGCAGATGCCGCGCGGCGATGTTCCCGTAGACGACGCGCTGGTGCAGATCCACGAGCACCAGCGCGACCGGCGAATTCTGCGTCACGGTGTCGAGCAGCAGTTCGCGCTGCACGAGATTGGAACGCTGCCTGCGCAGGGCCGTGCCCAGCTCGTTGTTGGTCCGCAGAAGTTCGCCGAGTTCGTCGCGCCGGTCCACGACCAGCGATACGCTGAAATCACCGTCACCGTAGGACGTGACGCTGGTCTGCAGGGCACGCAGGACGCGGTGTACGGGGCGCACCGCGCGGCGCGCCGCCAGCAGCGCGGGCACCGCCGCCAGGACACCGGCGATGAGCAGCGCGCGGCCCGGGGCCCTGAACCAGACCATGAGCGCCACGGCCGCCCCGGCCGTGGCCAGCATCAGGGTCCACATCAGCAGCGTCAGTTTCAGGTCGAGGCTGACTTTCAAGAACGCAGGCCCAGTCGTTCCATGCGCCGGTACAGGGCCTGCCGCGACAGTCCCAGGGAAGCGGCGGCGCGCGAGACGTTGCCGCCCGCGGCGCGCAGGGTGGCTTCAATGGCGCTGCGGTTCAGACCCTCCTCTTCGATCAGGCCCGTGCTCCTGGGCGGGGGCAGGTTCAGATCCGCAACCTGCACCTCGCCGCCGCTGGCGAGCAGCCGGGCCCGCTCGAGCACGTTGCGCAATTCACGGACGTTGCCGGGCCAGCCATGCTGCAGCAGCGCCTGGCGCGCGTCCTCGCCGAGCCTCAGGTCCGGCCCCAGGAAGTGTTCGGCCAGCGGCAGGATATCGGCAGGCCTCGCCGCCAGCGCCGGCAGCGGGATCTCGATGGTGTTCAGCCGGTAATACAGATCCTCGCGGAAGATCCCCTGGCGGATCATCTGCGGCAGTTCCGCATTGGTGGCACTGATCACCCGCACCCGCGTCGAGCGCGAACGGCTCGATCCCAGCGGTTCGAAGTGGCCGGTCTCCAGCACCCGCAGCAGTTTGACCTGGCCCGACAACGGGAGGTTGCCGATCTCGTCGAGGAACAGCGTGCCGCCGTCCGCGGACTCGAAACGCCCGATGCGCGCGCGGTTCGCGCCCGTGAAGGCGCCCGCCTCCGCGCCGAACAACTCCGCCTCGATCAGCTCCGCCGGCAATGCCCCGCAGTTGACGGCGACGAAGGGGCCCGCACGCACCGCCGAGTTGGCATGCACGATGGCCGCGATGCGTTCCTTGCCGGAGCCGTTGGGACCGGTGATGAGCACGGGCACTTCCGCGCGGGCCACCCGGCAGGCCAGCTCGACGGCGGCCTCCATGGCGCGGGATTCGTACACCACGCCGCGCAGGTCGTAGGTCTTGGCCAGCTGCGCACGCTGCTGCTCGCGCTCGCGGTGCAGGCGCGCGGTCTCGCGAATGCTCTGTGAGAGTTCCAGCAGGTTCTCCACCGCCGCCAGCAACCGGTCGTTGTCCCAGGGCTTGGCGATATAGTCGGCCGCCCCCGCCTTGACCAGCTGCACCGCGGACTCCAGATGCGTCCAGGCCGTGAGCAGGATCACGGGCAGATCCGGATGCCGGGCGCGGATGTCGCGGAACAGTGCAACGCCCTCCTGACCGGAAGTGGTATCGGCGCTGAAGTTCATGTCGGCGATGACCAGATCGACACTGGCGCGCGCCAGGGTCGCCAGGCCCGCCTGCGGTGAGGCCGCCGTCAGGGTGGTGATGTCATGCAACCCGAACAGCAGGGTCAGGGCCGTGCCCACCCCCGGGTTGTCATCGATCACCAGGACCGTACGCATGGACGACATGGTAGCTAGCTGCCGGTCCGAAAGCGCGTCCACATGCGGGTGCGCGCCCGTACGAAGGCATCGCTTCCCAGCCGTTCCGGGAACAGACGCCGTGCCTGGACCCCGCGCGGATAGATCGTCGCATTGGCGAGCTGCGGCTGCACCCATCTCTGCGAGGCGGCGTTGCCGTTCGGGAACTGGATGGCATTGGCGTTCTGCGCCGCAACCTTTGCATCCATGAGGAACTCGATGAATCGCAGCGCATCGTCCCGATGGGGGGCATCGGCGACGATTGCCGCGGCGTCGATCCACATCACGGCCCCTTCCCGCGGGATGCTGAAGCCGACCGTCCGGCCCGACCCCGCGATCCGCAGCCGTTCCCGCGCCTGCAGGGCGTCGCCGCTGCTGGCGATGATCAGGCACAGATCCCCTTCGGCGAGCTCCGCGACGAGCGAATCGCTGCCGATCCTGCGGATGTAGGGCCGCACCGCCATCAGGGCGGCGCCGGCCCGCTGCAGCGCCCGGGGCTCCTCGCTGTCGGGTGGCTCGCCGAGCCACGCCAGGACGCTGGAGACGATCACCGCCGGGGATTCGTATAGGCCGATGCCGCAGTCCGCGAAATGCGAGGCAACCTTCGGATCGAACAGCATCGCCCAGCTGTCCACCGGCGCCTGCGGCAGCCGGGCGCGGATCTGCGCCTCGTCATATGCGAAGCCCGTGATCCCCCAGGCATAGGCGACCGCGTGCGCGTTTCCCGGATCATGCCGGGCGAGTTCGGCCATGATCGTCGGGTCCATGTTGGCGAGATTCGGCAGCCGCGACTTGTCCAGCACCGCAATGGCGCCGGCCCGTTGCAGCATCTGCAGATAGGAGGCCGAAGGAAACACCACGTCATACCCGGAGTGTCCGGCCAGCAGCTTCGCGGCGAGGGTCTCATTCGAGTCGAAGACGCTGTAGTGGACCTTGATGCCGGTCTGCGCCTGGAACTGCTTCAGGATCCCGGGCTGTATGTAGTCGTACCAGTTGTAGACGTTCACCACCGCTGCGCCGGACCCGGCGATGTGCGAACCGGTGGGGGAACCGCACGCGACCAGCAATGCTGCCAGCAATCCGAGCGTGAGGATGAGCGTCACGCGCGTGATCGGCACTTGTACCTCGACATCGATTGGTCCCGGTTGATTCATAGGTCGCGGATGGCCGCCGCAGCCGGAATAGCCGCGGCACGCAGTGCGGGCCAGAGGACCGCCATCTGGCTCAACCCCATGACGATGAGGGCCGCCACACAGATGTGTTCCGGACTGACCCGTGTCAGCGCCAGCTTGTGTGCCAGCCACAGGTTGCCGGCCAAACACAGCCCGATGCCGAGCACCGCACCCGATCCAGCGACCAGGACGTTCTCCGTGTGGAAGTAACGCAGAATGTCCATCCGGCGGGCACCCAAGGCACGTCGCATGCCGATCTGTCGCCGCCGCTGCGCCACCCAATAGCTGGTCAGGCCGACGACACCGAATGCCGTGACCGTGAGCAGCAGTACCGACAACGCACCCAGCATCAGGCTCGAAGAGCGTCCGTGCGCATAGATTCTTTGCCTGGTCTCGGAGAACGGCACCACGTCGTCGATGACCCGCGCCGGCGTCATGGCATAGAGCTTCTCCTGCGCCGCCTTCATCACTTCAGCCTGCTCGCCTTGCCGGCTGTGCACCACGTACCAGAGCCCATTGCTCACATACCGGTACGGCAGGAATACCGACCGCTCGACGAAGGAATCCATATGAGGTAGGCCCGCCCAGGGCGTCTCCATACGTTCGACGACTCCGATGACTCGGGAGGGCGAAGGACTGGCGAGATATACCAACCGTCCTACCGCATTACCGTCCGGAAAAAAGAATTTCGCCGCCCACTCAGTGAGGATGATGACAGCAGGATTGCTTGCGTCGGCTGAATGCTGAATACTAATCTCATCCCGACGGAACCAGCGACCGGCAACGAGCTTTACACCATAGGCGGCCTGGCCCTGCTCATCGACGTAATACACCGCGGTGGTCCAGGCGTCATCGTAATGTTGATCCGGGTGCCGGCTGATACCGACAGCCGCGCCACTACCGTTGAGGGGATACCCGCCGGCCGCCTCAGCGCCAACGACATCCGGCAACGAGCGCAGGGCAGCCAGGTCGCCCAGGACCCGTGATTCGAGGTCCGGCGGGTCGCCGACCCACTGGTTGTACATCGTAAAGATATTGGGCTCATCGATTCCGCTCGGGCGCTGGGTCTGGTCCATGTACTGTTTAATGATGGTCAGCGTGTTGCAGACGATCGCCACAGTGAGTCCAATCTGCAGTGCCAGCAGCACCGCGCCCGCTTTGTGGTGCCGCAATGCGGATACGATTGACGCGATTTCCATGACCGGCGCGCTACGGTGCTTTGAGTTGCAGCCCTGGCTGCACTTGGCTGGCACGCCAGGTCGGATACAGACCTGAACACACCGTGGCAAGAACGGCCACCAGCAGTGCAAGGGTCACCACGCCTTCATCCAGGTGCGCGAGGCGGCCCAGATCGCCCGCCACGAACGCGCGGTCCGCCGCCAATCCCAGGGCGGTCAGAATCAGTCCCAGTAGCCCCCCCGCCGCACCCACCACACCTGTTTCCACAAGGCACTGCAGGAAGATGTCCGATTTTGTCGCACCCATTGCGCGCCGCACTCCGAATTCTGATCGCCGACGCGTGAATTTCGCGAGAATCAGGGCGACGACGTTGATGAGACACACCAGCAGGAACCCGCAGGCGACCAGCGCGTTGACCCGCGCTTCGTCGGAAACCGCATGCTGCCACACCAGCCACTTGGTCACATTGGGCAGTTGCACCAAAGCCGGCCAGTGGAAGCGTCCCATCTGCCGCTGCTGATCGGCGTAGCTGTAGAGGAAGCGCCGATAGTCGCGCACCGCCGCGGCGGTCGGCAGTTCGACCCAGAACTCGATGAACACACACTGCGAGTTCAGCTGCGCGATCCAGTCCGATGG
>Ga0335075_10004806_pt1 | contig 21044 bp, 18 predicted proteins | sample Lox_Sample_24_FD_206723 | JGI IMG/M metagenome (GOLD analysis project Ga0335075, IMG submission 206723) | Soil microbial communities from Loxahatchee National Wildlife Refuge, Florida, United States - Lox_Sample_2.4 | ecosystem: Environmental > Terrestrial > Soil > Wetlands | place: USA...
ACGTTGAGATCCTCGCGGATCAGGACCCGCTTGCCGCGCAGGTCCAGGTCCGTCATGCGCAGTACTTTCATGCTGCCTTGGCCCAGGCGAGTGTGGTGTCGATCATGCGGTTGGAGAAGCCCCACTCATTGTCGTACCAGGAGAACACCTTGACCAGGGTGCCGTCGATGATCTTCGTCAGGGTAGCGTCGAAGATCGACGAATGCGGGTCATGATTGAAATCGCTCGAGACCAGCGGCGCATCGTTGTACGCGAGCACGCCCTTGAGCGGGCCGGAGGCCGCCGCCTCCCGCATCAGCCTGTTCACTTCCTCCGCCGTGGTGGGGCGCCTGGCCGTGAAGGTGAGATCGACCAGCGACACGTTGATGGTCGGTACGCGGATGGAATAGCCATCGAGCTTGCCCTTCAACTCCGGAAGCACCAGGCCAACCGCGGCGGCGGCACCCGTCTTGGTCGGGATCTGCGACATCGTCGCGGAGCGCGCCCGGCGCAGGTCGGAGTGATAGACGTCGGTGAGCACCTGGTCGTTGGTGTAGGAATGGATCGTGGTCATGATGCCGTTGACCATTCCGATCCTGTCGTGCAGCACCTTGACCACCGGGACCAGGCAGTTCGTGGTGCAGGAGGCGTTGGAAATGACGGTGAAGTCGCTCCGCAACACATTGTCGTTGACACCGTAGACGATCGTGGCGTCCACATCCTCACCACCCGGCGCCGAAATGATGACGCGCCTCGCGCCGCCCTTCAGGTGGGCGCTGGCCTTCGCCTTGCTGGTGAACAGGCCGGTGCTTTCGAAAACATACTCCACACCGAGGTCGCCCCACGGAAGCTTAGCCGGATCGCGCTCGGCGAGCACCTTGATCCGGTCGCCGTTCACGATCATCGCGTCGCCGTCGACTTTCACCTCGCCGTCAAACCTGCCGTGCACGGTGTCATAACGCGTCAGGTGCGCGTTGGTCTTCGCATCGCCGAGGTCATTGAGCGCGACGATCTGCACTTCGTTGGTGCGCCCGCTTTCGTAGAGTGCGCGCAGGACGTTGCGACCGATACGCCCGTAGCCGTTGATTCCCACCTTGATTGGCATGACCCGATGACCTCGTTTCTGTTTGACGGGGCCCCTGCCCCGATCTGTTCTGCGCGTTGCGAAACCGCAACCCGCCGAGCGTAGCGGCGCTGCGCGCCGATGAGAGCATATCTCACCGCTGATTCACACTCTGCAGCAGTTCGCCAACCTCCCGGTCGACGTGCTCCACCGTGAACCGAAGCGCGCCAGCACCGCGGCACCCTTGCCGGAGGCGCCGAAATGATCGATGCCGATCACCCGGCCCTCATTGCCGACGTAGCGCCACCAAGATAGCGTGGCGCCCGCCTCCACCGCTAGACGGCGCCGAACCGCGCGCGGCAGCACGGCCTCCCGGTACGCCTCGTCCCCCGGAGAAACGGGCGCGCATTGTCCATCAGACGCCGCCGATGCTCAATCGTGTTGTGCGGCCCGGCGCGGCCGTGCGCCGCACCCGCAGCATGCCTGCCTCGTTGCGGCGCATGCTGGTCCCAGCATGGGACCCACGTGCTCAGTGTATGAGCCAGCCCTTCACCCATGAGCCGGCCGCGGCCAGGCGTCGCAACGGCCCGACAACGACTTATGTTCGGTTGGCCAGCATCACAGTATCGGCGCGACAACGGGGTACTGGCGCAGATTTCCGCCACCTTGCAGGCTCCGCGCGACCCAGTTCACTTCAGACGACTCGCGGCTCTCTGTTACGCTTCCGCAATGGCAACCAGCGTCGTGCGTCTGACTCATCTCACGGATCCGCATCTCTACGGCGGCGAGCGCGAGCTGCTGCGCGGCATTGCCACGCTGCCGTCACTCGAGGCAACGCTGGCCAACGCCCGGCGGCGCGACTGGCCGCCCGATGCGGTCCTGGTGACGGGGGATCTCGTCCAGGACGATCCTGCGGGATATGTCCATTTCAAGCGCCTGCTGGGCGGCCTGCGGGTGCCGGTGCTGTGTCTGCCCGGTAACCACGACGAGCCGGAGGCGATGCGTCGCGAGCTCGACGGCGCGCCGTTCGTCATCGGTGGAGCCGTCGACCTTGGGCTCTGGCGCATCGTGCTGCTCGACAGCACCATTTCCGGATCGGCCGCCGGACGGGTGAGTGCCGAGGGCTTGGCGGCGCTGGAGTCGGCTCTCGCCGCGGCGCCGCAGCGGCATGCGCTCGTGTGTCTGCACCATCACCCGGTGCCCATGGACAGCCGTTGGCTCGACCGTGTCGGGCTGCAGAACGCCGCGGAGTTCTTCCACGTCATCGATCGGCATCCGAGCGTCCGCGGCATCGTCTGGGGCCATGTACACCAGAGCTACGACGCGGTGCGCAAAGGGGTGCGGCTGCTTGCGACACCGTCAACCTGCGCGCAGTTCCTGCCGCACGCCGAGCAGTTCGCGGTGGACCGACGCCCGCCGGGCTACCGCACGCTCGAGCTCAAGGCTGACGGCTCCATCGTGACCGAGGTCGTCTGGCTCGAAGGCGGCGCCGCAGGAAGCTCGAAATCCGCTTGGGCCGCGGCCTGAGGCAGCCGGCACCAGGCCTCGAACACAGCCGCGACCGAGATCTGATCCACCCGCTCGAGCCCGGGTGTCCCGCCGAGCGCCACGACGGGTGAGCCGTTCGAGCTGCGCGGCAGCCAGACCCGCGGTGATTGCGTGCCGTAGAGAGCGACGAGCGGCAGTCCCAGGGCCGCTGCCGCATGAGCCGGACCGGAATCCACCGAAATCATGCTGTGCGCCATCTCGCACAGCGCAAAGAGCGGGCGCAGCTCCGTACTGGCGGGAGTGACGCACGGCAGCGCCGCCGCGACACGGATGGCCTCGAGCAGCGGCATCTCGGGCGCGGCGCCCCGGAGTACGAGCATTGCCTCCGGCATGCGGCCATGGAGCAGGTGAAGCAGTTCTACCCAGTGCTCGATCGGCCAGACCTTGTCATCGCGCCCGCGCCAGTTGCGCAGCCTCCGGCGGCCCATGGTGCGGTGATTGCCGGGCTGCACGAGGACGAGCGGCTGACCGTGAAAGCCGCGCGAGCCCAGCCAGCGGTCGCGCGCCGCGCGCTCCGCCTCCAGGACCCGCAGCCGCGGTGACCACGTGCCGCTCGCCGCGGGCTCGGGGTAAGCGGCCGCACTCAGCGCGGCGGGCGTTCGCCGCGCGAACCGCAGCATGGCATCGATCCAGGGGAGCTCCGTCCCCGGCGCCTCATCGATGAAGAGGCAGCGGCGCGGGTCGACGCCGGCCACGCGCAGCAGGCGCCGAATTCTGCGCACCTGCGGCGGATGATGCTCGAAGACGTAGACCGGACCCGGCACGCCGCTGCGTAACGCGCGCACGATGGTCGGCCAGGCGAGCCCAAACAGGATCGGCGCCTTGCGCGGCAGAGGCCCGCACCATTCCACCTCGGACAAGCCGAGGAAGACATCGGGCGCCCACGCATCCGCCCCCACGACATAACACGGCCTACCGTAACGCGCATGCAGCAGCCGCAGCGCGGCCGTCAACATGACCATATCGCCGATACGGCCAAGCTTAATGACGAAGGGACGTAGCGGTTGGCCCGTCATGGCGTCATGGTACCTTGGAAACTCATGTCGCCAGCATCTCGCGCCAGCGCTGAGCGACCGAGGAGAGGCGGAAGCGCGGGTCGGGCCCCGTCACGGGTCGAGCACCCGCCCGCCAGGCGCGGACGCGGTCGATATAGATGTCGAAGAGGCCCAGACCGGCCGCAGCGCGGGCGGGCCCGCGGCGCCAGCCGGCCGGAAACTCGCCGAGGAGCGCCTCATAGAGGCGCTTCCCGGCAGTCACCGGCAACACCTGCGCCGGGTCCCCGAGGACCTCCAGTGCGGCGCCGCAATCGTGGGTGAGCACCGGTGTCCCGAGCGCCTTCGACTCGGCGAACACGAGGCCGAAGGTCTCGGGGATGACGAAGTTGGGGAAAAACGTGCAGAGCGCCGTGCGGGCCTCGGTATGGATGCGCTGCTGCGGCTGCGGGCCGAGATATTCGACGCCGTCGAGCCGCGGAGTCCCCGCGGCCTTGTAGCCGGGATTGCCGACCACGAGGCGCATGTCGGGCATCGCTCTTCTCACGGCGCGGAACGCATCCAGCGTGAACTTCAGCCCCTTGTTGGGAGAGGACAGGAATACGAGCTTGCGGTCATCGACCGGCGAGCCGTCCGGCTGCAAATCATCGTCCACGGGGTTATAGATGGTGCACGCCGAGACGCGGTCGCCGACCCCCATCCAACGCAGTGCCGCCTCGACCGAATGTCGCTGCGTGTCGGAAACACAGATCACGTTGACTGCAAGATCGCGCAGCAGGCGGGCGTCCGCTGCAATTCTCCTGGCGCGTTTCGAGCGCGGTCTTACCCGATCGTGCAGCCACAGGTGGACGCGCGCGTTGGGATATAGCTCCCGCACCCGTGCCACGGCGCGCGAGTCACGGTTGACTATCACCCGAGTGACGGTGCGATCGCCCCGCGGCGGCAGATAGCGGCCGCTCGCGCTGGTGCGGTTGTGCTGCGCGACCAGCGCTCCAAGCGCATCCGCAACACGCACCACGGTCGCTTCAGTGCCACCCATCGCTTCGCGCCGCAGCGTCTCGGTGTCGTACGGCCGCCGGCATGTGGCATCGAAGAAGAGGATGGCGCTCATGGCGACGATGATTGCCGATCGGGTATAACGCTGCAATGCGACTGCTCTTCGCCGAATCCAGCACTCGCGGCTACGGAACCGAGCAGCACATCGCCGCTCTGGCGACTGCGATGGCGCGGCGGGGACATGACGTGCGCTGTCTGGTGATCGCCGGCAGCCCGGTGGACGACCTGTTGCAGGAAGCGCGGGTAGCGACGGTGGCCGTACGCCCGGGGCGGACCCGCGGCATGCGCATCGCCGCGGGCCTGCTGCGCCTGGCCATGCGGCAGCGCCCGGACTGGATGGTGTCGAACGATCCGCGCTTCTACCGGATGCTGCTCGCCGTTCGCCGGCTCACGGGGGCGCGCGTGGCGCTCTTCCGCCATTGGCACGACGCCCCGGCGAAGCCGCGGACGCGCGAGCTCCTCTGCCGGCGGACCGACCGCTTCGTACTGGTATCGCGTTTCCACCGGGAGGAGTACCGGCGCCAGGGAATGGGCGTGGAGCATGCCTCCGTTCTCTATAACCCGATCGACACGGAGCGCTTCCGGCCGTCATCGGTCGCGAGGGCCAGCACCAGAGGGCGTCTCGGCTACGGCGACTCGGATGTGGTCGTTGGTTATGTCGGCAGGATGATCGGGGCGAAAGGCATCTTCACTCTGTTCGATGCCGCCGAGCGGTTCCTCGCCGCCGCTGCAACCGCGCGCATGTTGTGGGTGGGCGATGGCGAGGACAGCGGCGGCCTGCAGGCGCGGGTCGCGCGCTCGCCGCATGCGAGCCGCCATCGGCTCGAGGCCTGGGCGCCAGACATGGCAGCCCTGTACCCGGCGCTCGACATTCTAGCGGTACCGTCGATCTACCCGGAGCCCTTCGGGCGCGTCTCCGTCGAGGCGCAGGCGGTCACCGTGCCCGTGGTCTGCAGCCTCGCGGGCGGACTGCCCGAGACCTTCGTCGCCGACAGCACCGGCATCGGCGTCGACCCCGGCGACGCCGACGGGCTCGCAAGCGCGGTGCTCGCGCTCGTCGCCGATCCCGAGCGGCGGCGGCGGATGGGCGCGGCCGGCCGCGATTGGGCATGCGCCCGATTCTCACTCGCGCGCATCGCCGCGGATTTCGAGCAAGTGCTCACTTAAAAAGCGCTGGATCCGGGCATCTTACTGAGGCGCTGGATCCGGGCATCCTGCCCGGCCCAGCGCGCGTTGAGCAAAAAAGCGTGGTTTTTTGCTCAACGTCCGCCACCTGCGGCGGCGGGGCACGTCCCTGTGCCTGTCCTAACCGGCAGCCGCGTCGGCGGGTTGCCGGCCGATCAGGTAGAAGTTGCCGTGGAATATCGGGCACTCGGCATGTTGCCATTGGAATCCCGGCAGGGACTTCTCCAGCGACTGGAAGTACTGCACGTTGTCGTGCTCGCCGAAGCGGCGCTGGTAGGCGCACAGAACGTGGCTGAACCCGGCGAGCGCCGGTGCGATCCGCTCGCGCACGGCGAGCGGCGTCTCACTGAGCGACCACGTCGCGATGAAAAGCGAAGGTTGGTGCTCGGCACAGCGCCGCGAGACCGTGGTCGCCGCCGCCGGGTCACCGGAAACCAGCCACTCGAGATTGCCCGGCGGCTGGCTGCCCGGTCCGGTCGGGAACACATTGCGCAGATAGAACCGCTGCAGGGCGCACATGACCGGCAGGTCCCAGATGAGATATCGCTCCCGGTAGCCGAGGTTGCGCAACAGCCGAAAGAAGCTGCCGTAGCCGGCGCCGAAATCGACCACCAGACGCAGCCTCGAGAGGTCGAGGTCCGTGGCTTCCAACAGGCGCAGCAGGTGATAGCCGTGCTGCACGAGCAGCGGACTGCTCAGAGGATAGTGCGGATTGACGAGCGGCCTGCCGACGGGCGACTCCGTCAGCGCTCGCTGGATATCCGCCGAGAAGCGACTGGAGGCGAAGAGGTAGCGCAGGTAGTCATGCGAGCGCGAGCGGATGCGGGGATGGACGGTCTTCATCACCGGCGGCAGGCGCAGGAAGGCATCGGCGCTGCCTTCCTCGATGGAGCGGGTGATGTCCGCGGCGAGTCCCGCCCATTCACCCGTCACCGCCTGGCGGGCGAGCGCGCCCTCGAGCTCCGCGAGCAGCTCGCGGGTGTGTTGCAGCCGCGGCGGTGTGTACTCGCCGAGCAGTTTCGCCGCCATGCGCCGCAGCGCCGTTGCCGTCTCGATCGTCAAAGAGGCCAACGCCTGCCTCCGTCAGCTCGCGGCACGATCCGACGGGATCGGATCGGCCTGCAAGCGCTCGAGCAGTCCGCACCAGGCGGCGAACACCACTGACTCGGGAATTTCCTCCAGGCGGCTCGCCGCCGGCGGTCCACCCACACCGATCACTGGCGATCCGACGGCGCTGCGCGGCTGCCAGACCTGCGACGGGTAGGCGCCGAAGAGGACGACCAGCGGTAGTCCAACGGCAGCCGCGGCATGCGCGGGGCCGGTATCCACGGAAATCATGTCGTGCGACCGCTCGCACAGGGCAAAGAGCCGTCGCAACAGCACCACGGCGATGCCGATCGATGGCAGCTTCGCCTGGGTGCGAATCAGCTCGAGAAACGCCGCTTCCTGTGGCGCCCCGACGAGGACGATGAGCGCCTGCGGCAGCCGTCGCTGCAGATGCTGCTGGACGTGCTGCAGCAACTCCGCCCAGCGTTCCACCGGCCATGCCTTGTGGTCATCCTGCGATGCGCGCGGCCGGGCTCCGCCCTTCATCGTGCGTTGATTGCCTGGCTGGACCAGCACGAGCTCTCGCCCGAGCCATCCTTGCGAGGCGAGCCAGGTCTCGCATGCCGCGCGCTCAGCGGCGGTGATGACGAGCCGCGGCGCGCAGCGCGGTGGTGGCTCCGGCCACGGAAAGTCGGCTTCCCGGAAAGCGGCCGGCGTGCACCGCCCGAGCGCGACGAGCCGGTCCACCCAGTGCTCGGGCGCCTGCCCGCGGCGCTTCGCAGCCGCAAGCATGTCCGCCATGACGACGCAGCGGCTCGCCGATGTGCCGCTCCACCGCAGCAGGCGCGTGATGCGGGGCAATTTGTGCGGAAAGTCCTCGCAAACGTACACCGGCGCCGCGGAATCGGCGCGCAGCGCGCGGCACGCCCGCCACCACTGGCTGTCGAAAAAGAACGCGGTGTGCCGCCCCAGACATATGACTTCGGCGACGTCGGGATGCGAGCGGTAGATCTCCGTGGTCCAGGCGCCAGCGCCAATGATGCGGCACGGCCGTCCGAACCTCCGATGAAGGATCTCGAGCAGCGTGCTCAGCATGATCATGTCGCCGATTCTGCCGAACCAGATGACGACCGGGTTTGTAGGGTCTTGCGGCACGGGAAACAGGGAGCGGCTTCGGCCGCGATCTTCGACTCATCTCGAGCGGCGCTGCGCCCTCTTGCGCCGCAGTATACCGCCGCGCGCCATCCGTGGCCGTGGCTGCGCATCGGAAACTCCGCTGAAGCCACCGCGCGTCGTGCGTTCCTCCGCGGTGATGAGTCCAAGCTTCTCCAGACGCGCCTCGATGGCGCGCAGCGTCCGTCCGTGCTTGCGCGCGATCGCCTGCGGGGATTCACCGCTCTTGAACTCTCCGACCAGCTTGCTCTCCTCATCGGTCGTCCACGCCCGACCGACGTTGTCGGGCAGCTGCGCGCGCCGCTGTGCGCGGGCAGCGGTCAGCTCCAGCGCCGCAAGGCCCGCAAGCAGGGCGCGCAGCACATCGGCGTGCTGCAACACGGTCTCACGCGGCAACTCCGCGCCGGTGACCGGGTCGATCCCCTGGATGAGAGACTGCAATATCTCTCTTGCTCTGGACTGCTGCATGGCGGCTCTCCGCTCGCGTGACGATTGGCGCTCATTGTCGAAGCGCCCGCGCCCACGCCACCAGAGCGACAAGTTGCGCCTTCACACCGATTTGCGGCATTAGCGCGCATTTGCGCCCAAAGGCGGCTTTCCCGTACATTGCGCGCCCCTTCTGACGATTCGCCCGATGCGCGCTTTCGCCTGGTTTCTGCTGTTGATCGCAGTGAGCCTCGCGGCGATGGCGGCGCTCACCTATCCGGCGTGGCTGCTGCTGCATGGCCATTTCGACTTTCCGTTCCATCGCATCGGGGAGCGGATCGGCATGCTGGCGTTTCTGGTCGGATTCCTGCTGCTGGCGCGCCGGCTGCGGCTCGCGGACCGCGCCAGCCTCGGGTACGGAGCACCGCGGCGGATCTTCCTGCGCGAGCTATCCCTCGGGCTCGCGCTCGGCGTGGTCACGATGGCGGCGGTCGCGGCCTCCATGGCCGCCCTGGGGCTGCTCGATTTTCACCAGGCGGCGGCCGACCGCGCCGGGACGCTCGCCGCGCTGGTCGCGAAGCGCCTGGCGAGCGGCCTCGCGGTCGCCCTCATCGAGGAGACGGCGCTGCGCGGCGCGATGTTCACCGGCATTCAGCGGCAGTCCGGCACCGCCGCCGCGGTCGTGCTGACCGCGATCGTCTACTCGTGGACGCATTTCCTCGGCAGCTTCCACATCCCCGCGGCACAGGTCTCCGCGTGGAGCGGCGTCGCCCTGCTTCACGGCACGCTGCAGTCCTTCGACCATCCTCTCGGCATTGCCGATGCCTTTCTCTGCCTGACGGCGGTCGGAGTGGTGCTGGCGCTGGTGCGATCGATCACCGGCAACATCGCCGCCGGAATGGGGCTGCACGCCGGCTGGGTCTGGGTGATGTTGGTGGTGCACGGGCTGTCGCAGCCCAATCGCGCCTCCCCGCTCGGCTTTCTCCTCAGCCGGCACGATGGCTTCACCGGCTGGCTGGTGCTCGGCTGGACCGTGGTGTTGGGTATCGGCCTCAGCCGGTTCTATGGCAAGCGGCAATAGGCCCATTGGCCCAAAGTCGGCTACGCCGCTTTGGGCGAGCGCGGCCCTGTGACTCTATTGGCCTCGCAACCCAGGGAACGGCCCTGGGCTGCTTTCTCACTTGCTTTCGGACTGGCGGCGCCCGAGCTCCGCCAGAAGTTTCGCGTGCAGGCCGCCGAAGCCGCCGTTGCTCATGATGAGCGCCTGGTCACCAGGGCGCAGAGTCTGCGCCAGGTCCCGGGCCAGCACCGCCACGTCGCCGCGCGCATGACTGCGCCCGCCCAGGGCGGCAATCACGGTCGCCGGATCCCAACCCAGGTCGGGTGGCGTATACAACCAAACCTCGTCCGCGCCCGCCAGGGCGGGTGCGAGCTGATCACGATGAACGCCCATGCGCATGGTGTTGGAGCGGGGCTCCAGGACGGCAACGATTCGCGCCGATCCGACGCGCCGCCGCAATCCATCGAGGGTGGTTGCAATGGCGGTGGGATGATGGGCGAAGTCGTCGTACACACGCACGCCGTTGACTTCACCGCGAAGCTGCATGCGTCGGGCCACTCCAGCGAATGAACGCAGGGCCTCGATTGCAGCCTGGGCGGTGACACCGGCGTGTCGCGCTGCCGCGATTGCCGCGATTGCATTCTCCATGTTGTGCGCGCCGATGAGCCCCCACTGCACGGTACCGCGCGGCCGGCCCTCCTCGAGAACCTCGAAGCAGGAGAAATCCTCGACGCCGCCGGCGGCGCGACCGGTCCAGTGCGCCTCGGGAGCGGCATGGCCCGCAAAACCCTCTCGCGGCGTCCAGCATCCCATCGCAAGCGTCTCCTTTAGGCGCTCATCGGCGGCGTTCCAGACGATGCGGCCGCTGCCCGGCACCGTTCTCACCAGATGATGAAACTGCCGCTCTATCGCGGCGACGTCCGGATAAATGTCGGCGTGGTCGTACTCGAGGTTGTTCAGGACCGCCGTGCGCGGACGGTAATGAACGAACTTCGCGCGCTTGTCGAAGAAGGCGGTGTCGTACTCGTCCGCCTCGATGACGAAAAAAGGCGCGGCGCCGAGCCGCGCGCTCGTCTCGAAGTTCGCGGGCACGCCGCCGATCAGGAACCCGGGCGCGAGTCCGGCGTGCTCGAGAATCCAGGCGAGGAGGGAGGATGTGGTGGTCTTGCCGTGGGTTCCTGCCACGGCCAGCACCCAACGGTTGCGCAGCACCTCGCGCGCCAGCCACTCCGGACCCGATGCATAGGGAATCCCGCGGTCGAGCAGCGCCTCGACCACGGGCTGACCGCGCGTCATGACATTGCCGACGACCACCACATCGGGCGCGGGATCGAGCTGCGCTGCGCCATAACCTTCGATGAGCTCGATCCCGAGCGCCTGGAGCTGCGTGCTCATCGGCGGGTAGACGTTGCTGTCGGAGCCGGTGACATGATGGCCGGCAGCGCGCGCGATCGCGGCGATGCCGGCCATGAAGGTCCCGCAAACTCCAAGGATGTGTACGTGCATCTTGGGTGCACTACTGGCGCGACCGAGCGTGTCACTCACACACTTGATCTCGTCGTTCGCTTCGCGCTTCATCTGGGGGCACCTGGTTGCTGGCTCTTGGCCGGTAACCATGGATCTCGCTACCCATCCGCGCGCAGGTCGCGGCCCTCACGACGGTCCAGCCCATCGACGGGCGGCAATCATTGCCAACTGATTTACAGCCTCGAACATCATACCATGGCGGCTCCGAGCGAACGCGTATTCTACAGACCGCGAGCCAAGTCCTTGCACCACATCGCCGACACCGCCGACGCCGTCACCGATCTCGCCGCCCGCCTCGCCAGGCACGCGAGCATCGCTCTCGACACTGAATTCCTCCGCGAGCGCACCTATCGCGCGGAGCTCTGCCTGATACAGGTGTCGGCAGCCGACGACGCCGTATGCGTCGATCCGATTGCGGTCAGCGATCTCGCCGCGCTCGCGAGCCCGCTCACCGCTGCCGAGGTCGTGAAAGTGATGCACGCCTCGCGGCAGGATCTCGAGGTTCTGCTGCCGGCGGTCGGGCTGGTGCGCCCGGTGTTTGATACCCAGATCGCGGCCGCGCTCGCGGGGTTTGCCGCGCAGATCGGCTATGCGGAGCTCACCCGGCGGCTCCTGGGCATCGAGCTGCCCAAGGCTCATACCCGCACCGACTGGTCGCGCCGGCCGCTCTCACCGGAGCAGATCGAGTATGCGATCGACGACGTGCGCCACCTGGTGCCGTTGAAACTCACGCTCGAGGAGCAGCTCGACAAGCTGGGCCGGCTGAGTTGGCTCGCCGAGGAGCTCGCGCAGCTGGCCGATGCTCGCGCTCTCGTCACGGACCCGGAGGAGGCTTGGCGGCGCCTGAAAGGGCTGCGGCGCCTCGACCCGTCCCGGCAGCGTCTGGCGCGGGCGCTGGCCGCATGGCGGGAGCGCCGGGCCATGGAGCGGAATCGGCCGCGTGGTTGGATTCTCGACGATACGGCGTTGCGGGAGATGATAGTGCGCGTGCCGCGATCGCTGGCGGCGTTGGAGGCGATCACGGAAATGCCGGCAGGCGTGGTGCGGCATAGCGGCGAGGAGCTGCTGGCCTGTGTCGTGGCGGCGAATGTTCCGGATCCCGCACCGGCGCTGGATGTGCGACAGCGCCCCGACCCGGCGCAAAGCGCCCTGGTGAAGAAGCTCGGCGCGGTGCATCAGGCGGTGGCGACCGAGCTCGGCATCAGCCCGGAAGTGCTCGCCACGCGGCGCGACCTCGAGCGGCTGGCCGAGGGCGACACAGATATCGCCGCGCTGCGAGGCTGGCGCCGGGCGGTACTCGGCGAGAAGTTGCTGAGCGCGAGCTGAGAGCGCTCACTTCGCCAGAGCGCGCTCCAGTCGCTGCGCGACCTCGTCCACCGTACCTTCGGCATCGATCGTGCGGAGCAGGCCCTGCTCGCGATAGTAGTCGACGAGCGGCCGAGTCTGCTGCTCGTACACCTTCAGGCGCTCGGCGACCGTGGCCTCGTTGTCGTCGGGCCGCTGGAAGAGGCGGTGGGGCTTGCCGGTCTTCGGACAGAGCTCACGCTCGGCTTCGCCGGGCGGCGAGGTGAGGAGGTTCACCACGTGGCCGCAGTCGGCGCAGGTGCGCCGGCCGGAGATGCGGCGCAAAAGCTCGGCATAGTCGACCTCCATCTGCACGACGACATCGAGGGGCTTGCCGATTTCGCCGAGCAGTGCACCGAGCGCGCGGGCCTGCGCCAGATTGCGCGGAAAGCCGTCCAGGATGAAGCCGGGCCGAGTGTCGGGCTCGGCAAGCCGCTCACGGATCATGCCCAGGACAATCTCGTCGGCGACCAGCTGGCCGAGGTCCATAGCCTCCTTGGCCTTCAGGCCGAGAGGCGTGCCCTTCGCCACGGCGGCGCGCAGCAGGTCACCGGTGGAGACCTGTGGAATGCCGTGGCGCTTGACGAGACGTTGAGACTGCGTGCCCTTCCCCGACCCCGGGGCCCCCAACAGGACGATGCGCATGCTGTTTATCGAGACCTTGCGTCCAAAGGCTTATCACGTTACCGGCGCCCGCGGGCGAGGTCAAACGGGCGGCCGTGCGGTATGCTGCGCGCCATGAAAAAAGCGACGCCCAAGAGGAACGCGTTCTATGCCCAGTCCGGCGGCGTCTCTGCCGTGATCAATGCCTCCGCCTGCGGCGTCATCGAGACCGCCATGCGGCAGTCGCGGCATATCGGAAAGGTATATGCCGGTCGTGACGGTATCGTGGGCGCGCTGACGGAGGATCTGATCGATGTCAGCCGTGAAAGTCCGGCCGTCATTCGCGGACTCAAGCACACGCCTGCCGGGGCCTTCGGCTCGGCGCGCTTCAAGCTGAAAGGCATCGAGCAGAACCGCGCCGAATACGAGCGGCTGATCGAGGTCTTTCGCGCTCACGACATCGGCTACTTCTTCTACAACGGCGGCAACGACTCGATGGATACGGCCCTGAAGGTCTCGCAGATCGGCGAGTCGCTCGGCTACCCCATCACCTGTGTCGGGGTGCCGAAGACGGTCGACAACGACCTGCCGCATACCGACTGCTGCCCGGGATTCGGCTCGGTGGCGAAGTACGTCGCCGTGTCCACTCGTGAGGCGGCCCTCGACGTGGCTTCCATGGCGCGGACCTCGACCAAGGTGTTCGTGTTCGAGGTGATGGGGCGGCACGCCGGCTGGATCGCGGCGGCCGCGGGGCTCGCCGGCCGCAAGCCCGCTGAGCCGCCGCACATCATTCTGTTTCCGGAGGTCCCCTTCGACAGGGACCGCTTCCTGGAGCGGGTGAAGCAGTGCGTCGAAACGGTCGGCTACTGCGTCGTGGTGGTCTCGGAGGGCGCGGCGTATCCGGACGGCAAGTTCCTGGCGGAGGCCGGCACCCGCGACGCCTTCGGCCACGCCCAGCTGGGCGGCGTGGGACCGGTCGTGGCGGACCTGATCCGCGAGGCGCACGGCTACAAGTACCACTGGGCGGTCGCAGACTATCTGCAGCGCTCGGCCCGGCACATCGCTTCCAAGGTTGACGTTGAGCAGGCGTATGCCGTGGGCAAGGCGGCGGTCGAGCTGGCCCTGAAGGGCGTCAACGCGGTCATGCCGGTCATCGTCCGCAAGGCCTCCAGGCCTTATAAATGGACGATCGGCCACGTGCCCCTGGCGGAGGTGGCCAATCGCGAGAAGAAGCTGCCGCGCGAGTACATCACCGGGGACGGCTTCGGGATCACGAACGCCTGCCGTCGCTATCTCGAGCCGCTCGTGGCCGGTGAGGCCTACCCTCCCTATCGCGACGGCCTGCCGGAATATATCCGCATCAAGGGCACTCCCGTGCGCAAGCGCCTGCGAACCGAGTTCAAGCTGTGAGAGATGCCAACGGGGCGTTCGTGCGCCAATCGACAAATGCCAATCTGGTACACTTCGCGGCCTTTTTTATAGCCCTTTAAGTATTCCTGGGGGAGATGCCTGATGGATGCCACCACGTGGCTGTGGGCCGCTATTGCGGCCGGTGTACTCGCCGTCCTTTACGGCATCGTTTCGACGACCACTATCCTGCGTCTGCCCGCGGGCAATGACCGGATGCAGGAGATTGCCGCAGCGATACAGGCCGGGGCAAAGGCGTATCTCAATCGCCAATACACCACGATCTTCGTCGTCGGCGTCGTGCTCTTCCTGATCCTCGGCTTCTTCCTGCACTGGACCACCGCCGGCGGGTTCGCCATCGGCGCGGTGCTCTCGGGCGCGACCGGCTATATCGGGATGAACATCTCGGTACGCGCCAACGTGCGCACGGCCCAAGCCGCCACCCGAGGTCTCAATGCCGCCCTGGCGGTGGCGTTCCGCGGCGGCGCCATCACGGGCATGCTGGTCGTCGGCCTGGCTCTGCTCGGTGTGTCCGGGTACTTCGCCTTCCTCAACCATCTCATCGGCACGGAGCCGGCGTTGCACGCGCTCGTGGGGCTCGCGTTCGGCGGCTCGCTGATCTCGATCTTCGCGCGCCTCGGCGGCGGCATCTTCACGAAGGGCGCAGACGTCGGCGCCGACCTCGTCGGCAAGGTTGAAGCCGGCATTCCCGAGGATGACCCGCGCAACCCAGCGGTCATTGCCGACAACGTCGGCGACAACGTGGGCGACTGCGCGGGGATGGCAGCGGATCTCTTCGAGACCTACGCCGTCACCGTGGTGGCCACGATGCTGCTTGGCGGCCTGCTCTTCGCCAAGCAGAGCGAGGCGGCCGGCTACCGCGCGGCCATCTATCCGCTCGCGCTCGGCGCCGTGTCGATCGTCTCCTCGATCATCGGCACTTTCTTCGTCTCCACCCGCGAGGGCGGCAAGATCATGAACGCCCTCTACAAGGGCGTGATCGTCTCCGGCATCGTGTCGGCGATCGGCTTTTACTTCATCACACACGCGCTCATGCCCGCGGAGGCGAGCTCGCTCTTTGGCTGCTCGCTCATCGGCCTCGGCCTCACCGCAGCGCTCATCGTCATCACGGAGTACTACACGGCTACCGAGTACAGCCCGGTCCGCAAGGTCGCGGCCGCGTCGCAGACCGGTCATGCGACCAACATCATCGCGGGCCTCGGCGTCTCCATGAAGGCGACCGCCCTCCCGGTCATCGCGGTGTGTCTCGCGATCTGGGGCTCGTTCAAGCTGGGCGAGGCGAGCGGCGCCGGCCTCTACGGTATCGCGATCGCCGCCACCGCCATGCTGTCGATGACCGGAATGATCGTGGCCCTCGATGCCTATGGACCGATCACCGACAACGCCGGTGGCATCGCGGAAATGGCAGGCCTGCCGAAGCAGGTGCGCGACATCACCGACCCGCTCGATGCGGTCGGCAACACGACCAAGGCGGTCACCAAAGGCTACGCCATCGGCTCCGCGGCCCTGGCGGCCCTGGTGCTGTTCGCCGACTACACGCACAACCTCGCGGCCGCGGGGAAGCTCGTCGCTTTCTCGCTCTCCGATCCGGCGGTCATCATCGGCCTATTCATCGGTGGCCTGGTGCCTTATCTCTTTGGCGCGCTCGCCATGGAGGCGGTGGGACGCGCAGCCGGCTCGGTGGTCACCGAGGTCCGCCGCCAGTTCCGCGAGATCAAGGGCATCATGGAAGGCACCGCCAAGCCCGACTACTCGCGAGCGGTGGACCTGCTCACCCGCGCCGCCATCGGCGAGATGATCATCCCCTCGCTGCTGCCGATCGTGGTTCCCATCGTGCTGGTAGTGGTGATGAATCACCTCCTCGGCCCCGGCGCCGGCATCAAGGCGCTCGGCGGGCTTCTCATCGGCACCATCGTGACCGGCCTCTTCGTCGCGGTCTCCATGACCACCGGCGGCGGCGCCTGGGACAACGCCAAGAAGTACATCGAGGAAGGCAACTACGGCGGCAAGGGCTCCGAGGCCCACAAAGCCGCCGTAACCGGCGACACGGTCGGCGACCCCTACAAGGACACCGCCGGCCCCGCCATCAACCCCCTCATCAAAATAATCAACATCGTCGCCTTGCTGATGATCCCCTTGCTCTGAGCGGGGTCGTCGGACGGCGCGCAATCCCTGCGCCGTGCGAAAGCAAGTAAGTAAGCGGCCCCGGGCCGTTCCCGGGGCCGCGGGATGAAATGAGCCAAATGGCTGGCCGCGCGAATCGCCGGGAGCGATTTGCGCCAGTAAACTACGCGTGGTGTATGGCGCTCAGCAGCCGGTGAAGGACGGCCGGCGAGGCGGGTTTTACGACGTGATGGTCGATGCTCGCCTCGCGCGAGCGGCGGCGGTCGGCCTCGTGGCCGAGCCCGGTGAGGGCGATGATGGTGGTCGAGGTGCCCTCCGGCATGGAGCGGATGCGGGCGGCGGTCTCGAGGCCGCTCAGCTCCGGCATGCTGATGTCCATGAAGACGACCTCCGGGTGCACCTGCCGGTATTTCTCCAGAGCCTCATGGGGCCCGTAAGCCGTGTGCACCTCATGGCCCATCATGGACAGGAGACAGGCCACCGCGTCCGCGGAATCGACCTGATCGTCCACCACGAGCACCTTGAGCGGCACGTCCGTGTGTGGCAAGTCCTCCACGATGGCCTCTCCGGCAAGACTCGAGCATCCCACAACAGTGCGCTCCTCGACACCTACCCAGCCCAAGCTGAGCAAGAATCGTGCGGGGGTGCCTTTATTATTGGCGCACAAAATCGCATGGAGCGAATTTGAACGCCTGGCGTAGCCAGGCGGGCCCGTAAGGGCCGAGGCGCATGGATGCGCCGAGTAAATCGCTGCCGGCGATTTTGTGCGCGGCCAGCCCTGTGGCTAGGTTCGACCCCGCGGCCCAGGGAACGGCCCTGAGCCGCTCACTGATGTGGTTTCGAACGGGGTAGGAATCTGATGCCGGCGCCCGCTCAGGCTCTACCTGCGCGGGACTCCGTGAGCAGCGCGCCCACCAGGCGGTTGAGCCGGGCGCAATACGCGGCCACCGGCTCATCTGCCTGCCGCTGCTTACTTTCGAGCGCGTCGCTGATCTCGTTGAGCCGCCGCTCGATCCGCTCGTCCACGGTCATCGACCTGCAAATGAGCGCGCTCACGCACGCCGTGATTTCGGCATCGAGGGTGCGCGCGTCGCTGCCGGCGATCTCGACGCCGGTGAGCTCGCGAGGACAACCTGCGGCGAGATGCTCACGCCATAATCGGGCAAGCTGCATACGCTGGACGCCTCCGTAGCTGCTCGCACTCGTGCATGAATCGGGCGCCCTTCTTACCACGCCCGCGGACAACTTGCACCGTTGGTTTGTAACGGCGATCGGGTGTTGATTGTTGGTAACAGCCTACATCAGCCGCCGCCGATGGCCCCGGATACGCCGCAACTCATTGATTACCCAAGACCTCCTGAGACTCGGCGCGTTGTTGCTTTCTCGTCGGCAGCGGTCCGCGGCATCCAGCGCCGGGTCTGCGGTGCCTGGCGCTTGACGAAGCCGCGCCGGACCTGTTGGACTTTCCCCAGAGACAGGCCAAATGCGGAAGGTGCCCGGCATGAACTCCAAAGAGCGGTTTCCGGTCGAGAAGACCGAGGAAGAGTGGAGGGCGGGACTGACCTCGGAGCAGTACCGCGTGCTTCGCCGTCATGGCACCGAGCGGGCCGGCACGAGCGCGCTCAACGACGAGCACCGCGCGGGGGTGTTCCGCTGCGCCGGCTGCGGCCAGCCGCTCTACGAGTCACAGGCGAAGTTTGAAAGCGGCACCGGCTGGCCGAGCTTCGTTCGCGCGCTCGACGGGGCGGTGGCCACCCGCGAAGATCACGCTCACCTGATGACGCGGACGGAGGTCCACTGCTCGCGCTGCGGCGGCCACCTCGGACACGTCTTCCCCGACGGCCCGAAACCCACCGGCAAGCGCTACTGCATGAACGGCGCCGCCCTCCGATTTGAGCCCGAAAGCAAATAACCAACCGGCATGAATCGAGCCAAATGGCTGGCCCGGCAGCAACCTCAAGCCGCCAGAGGCAACGGCTGCGGCCTGGCGATCGCATAGCCCTGCACGAAGTCGACGCCGATGCGCCGCGCCGCCTCCAGCGCGGCGCTGTCCTCGACCTGCTCCGCGATCACCTTGAAGTTGAGCGTACGCGCCAGCTTGATCATCGCGGTGACCATCGCCTGGTTGACGGAGTCGCGCGCCAGGTTGCGGATGAAGGAGCCATCGATCTTGAGGTAGTCCAGCGGCAAGCTCTTCAGGTTGGAGAAAGACCCCACTCCCGAGCCGAAGTCATCGAGCGCGAACTGACATCCCATGCCGTGCAGCACGCCCACGAAGCGGCGCGCATGATCGAGGTTGGCCACCACCGCCGTCTCGCTGATCTCGAAGCACACCTGCGCCGGGGTCACGCCGGTGCTGTCCAGGCATTCGACCACGAACTCGAGGAATTGAGAGTCCGCCAGCGTCTGGCCGGAGATATTGATGGCGACGCAGCGATCGCTCGAAACCGGAATGGCGCCACGCCCCAAAGCCGCGAGCGTCGTCTGCACCACCCAGCGGTCGACCAGGCCCATCAGCCGATAGCGCTCCGCCGCCCGCACGAATTCCGCCGGCTGCACCTGGTGACCGTCCTCTTCCTGCAGCCGCACGAGCACTTCCATCGCAGGACCGCCGCCGTCGGTGCCGTAGGCGGGCACGATGGGCTGATAGAACAGCTGGAAGCGGCTCTCCTTCAGCGCGCTCTGTAGCTTCTGCAGCCATTGGATCTCGCCCGTGTGGCGCGCCAGTGCTTCATCGCGCGCCGAGTACACCGCCACCCGGCCCGTGCCCTGTTTCTTCGCGACATAGCAGGCGGAATCGGCCGCGGTGAGCAGCTCCTCGATCGTGCCGCTCTCGCGCGAGATCTCCACCAGCCCCACCGATACTCCGATGTTGAATATCCGGTCCCGCCACACGAAGCGATGGTCGCCCACCGCTCGACAGACGTCATCGGCGATCTGGCGCGCCTTCTCGAGCGGACAGCCCATGAGCAACATGCCGAACTCGTCGCCCCCCAGGCGTCCCACCGTGTCGCTGTCGCGCACGGCATCGCGCAGCAGCTTCGCCACCTCGCGCAGCATGCTGTCGCCGGCGAGATGGCCGCTGGTATCGTTGACCACCTTGAAGCGATCGAGGTCGAGATAACACAACACATGCTGGCCGTCGCCGCGGTGGCCGATCTCGATCGCCTCCTCCAGGCGCCGCTCGAACTCCCGCCGGTTGACCAGGCCCGTGAGCGCATCGTGAGTCGCCTGATAGGACATCTGACGGGCGAGGCCGCGCTGCTCCGAGACGTCATGGAGCAGGACCACCGTGCCGACCTGCTCGCCGGCCGCGGTTCGCATCGGCGTCGCCGACAGCTCGATGGAGTGCTCGCTGGTATCGGCTCGCGAGATCAGCAGCGCGCGGCGGCCGAGGGTCACGGCGGCACCGCTCGTGAGCGCCTGGCGAACCGGATCGGGGAGCGGGTGCCGGTCGGTCTCATCGACGAGTCCGACGATCTCCTCCAGAGTCCTGCCGGCCGCCTGATCCGCGGGTGTCGCCGTGAGCCGCGCCGCCGCGGGATTGATATACGTGATATGGCCTTCCACGTCGGTGGCGATCACGGCCTCTGCGAGTGAGTTGAGGGCCAGCAGATACGCTGTCGAGTCACCGTCGGTCCTGATGCGCAGCGCCTCGACGGTCTGCGTCGGAAGAATCTCTACGCCCGTCACGAGCAGGGCGCTGCCGCCGTCATAGTCGACGCGCGCGGAGGTGATCTCCAGCCGGCTCACCTGACCATCGCGGCCGAGGACCTCGACCTCGTACCGCTCCGCCGCCGGCTCCCCGGACAGTCGCCGGCGGATGTTCTCGTGCACCAACTCGGCATACTCGGGCGCCACCAGATCCCCCAGCCGGCGTCCGGCAAGGTCGACGCGATCCGCGCCGATCAGCGCGGCGAACTGGCGGTTGGAGTAAAGAATGACGTCGCGATGCACCAGCACCGCCTCGTGGATGCGCTCGCCGAGCTCGGCGAAGAGCTTCGGCGTCACCCGGCCCTCGTCGCCCTCGGCGGCAGCGCGGGTCAGCAGATGGTTGATCGCCGTGATGAGCGCTGACAGCTCCGGCTTCGAGCTCGCCGATTCCACCCGGCCGGCGAGCGAGCCGCCGATGGCGATGCGCTGCAGCTGCTGCGACACTTGGTTGACATCGTGCAGCTCGCGGCGCTGGAGGGCGTTGCGCCATAGCAGAATGACCACGGCAAGCGCCAGCAGGATGCACAGCACGGCAACGGCCGACATCAGCCAATCCTACCGGCGCGAGATGGACTCCCGCCCGCTCGAGCGATTGATTTCGACGTCATGGGGTTCGCGGCTGTCGGGCAGTCCGCTTTCTCTTTCATTATTCTCGTTGCCCGGGATGCGGACGTAAGGAAGCATAGCGTAGCTGTTCGGTGCCCCGTCGGCGTTTCACCATATCTCATACCAAAGCGGCTTGGCAGGAGCCCCGAAAACCCGTAACGTCACGTGC
>Ga0335075_10004807_pt1 | contig 21041 bp, 19 predicted proteins | sample Lox_Sample_24_FD_206723 | JGI IMG/M metagenome (GOLD analysis project Ga0335075, IMG submission 206723) | Soil microbial communities from Loxahatchee National Wildlife Refuge, Florida, United States - Lox_Sample_2.4 | ecosystem: Environmental > Terrestrial > Soil > Wetlands | place: USA...
CCGCGGAGACATTGGAAATCGATCTCTTAGAGAGAACCTGCGGGCCAGGTAGCCAGCCGCCAACGGCGCCCTCCCGGCCATCGGGAATCTGCAACGAATCTGGCGCGCTGTCCTAGGGCGTGAAGAAGATCGGGTTTCTTTCGTTTGGGCACTGGCGGGATGTGGGCGGGTCGGCGACGCGCAGCGCCGCTGACTCGCTGTTGCAGACCATTGAGCTGGCGCAGGCTGCCGAGGACATCGGGATCGACGGGGCGTTCGTCCGGGTGCACCACTGGGAGCGGCAGCTGGCCTCGCCGTTCCCGCTGCTGGCCGCGATCGGCGCGCGGACGCGCCGGATCGAGATCGGCACCGCCGTCATCGACATGCGGTATGAGAATCCGCTGTACATGGCGGAAGAGGCCGCGGCGGCCGACCTGATCAGCGGCGGGCGACTTCAGCTCGGGGTGAGCCGCGGGTCGCCGGAGATCGCGCTGCGGGGCGCGGAGGCGTTCGGGTACGTGGCCGCCGGCGGCGAGACGGCCGCGGACAACGCGCGGCGCAAGACCGAGATCTTCCTGGCCGCCATCACCGGGGCGGCCGTCGCGCGGACCGACCCGGAGCGCACCGGCATCAGCGGCGGGCTCGCGATCCAGCCACAGTCTCCCGGCCTCGCCGACCGGATCTGGTGGGGGTCTGGCACCCGGGCCACCGCGCAGTGGGCCGCGGAGAAGGGGATGAACCTGCAGAGTTCCACGCTGCTGTCGGAGGACACCGGGGTGCCGTTCGACCAGCTGCAGGCGGAACAGATCCGGCTGTACCGGCAAGCCTGGGCGGAACAGGGCTGGGACCGGGAGCCACGGGTCTCCGTCTCGCGCAGCGTGCTGCCGGTCACCGAGGACATCGACCGCCTGTACTTCGGCGACCAGGGGCACGAGGATCAGGTGGGGCTGCTCGGGGGAACGCGCGCCCGGTTCGGCAGGACGTACGCCGGGGAGCCGGACAAGATCGCCGCCGAGCTGGCCGCCGACGAGGCGGTCCAGGCCGCGGATACGGTGCTGTTCACCGTGCCAAACCAGCTTGGCGTCGAGTACAACGCGCGGATGCTCGAGACGATCGCCCGGCACATAGCGCCGGCCGTTGGCTGGACCCCGTCGGGCGCGGCGGCGAACTCCTGAACGCGTTGACAGGGCAGTCATGGGCTGCAAAAATCGGGGCAATCCGGGGCTGAATTCGATTGATTTCGATATAGCGTTAAGTGCCGGAAATGGCTGCGCAATCGTCCGCCAAGCGTGGAGAAGCATTCATGACCGCACCTACGGAGAGCAGCCCGCCACCGCATGTGCCAGTGCCGCATGAGCCAGTGCGCCCGCATGCGCCGGTCCATGTGCCGCCGCCGCTGGGATCTATTTTCGCCCTGGGCTGGCTGATGGCGGAATTGTTCGACGGCCGCCGCAGGAGAATGCTCGACGTCCGTCAGCCGCCTTTCAGCCCGGCGATCCAGCTGCCCCTTGTCGCCGACCTCGACGAGGCCGATCTGCTGAAGTTCCTGGTTACCGATCTGCATGATCTGCTCAGGGCATACGAGGATGTCTCCGACGCCCGCGTGCGGGCGGAAGCCGCGAGGAGACAGCCTGGCAGCGCGGAGCCCTTCGAGAAGGCTGGCTTCGACAGGGAAGTGCGCGCGCTGCACCTGGCGATCCTCGACCGGCTTGCCGACGACCAGCCGCACCTCAGCGCGTACCAGCTTGGCCTCGCGCTCAGCGACATGTGCTGGCTGCCGGCGCCCGACGGCCTTGACACCTTCATCGCCATGTTCAGGCGTGCCCAGATGGCCGCCATGCAGACCTGGTTCAACGGCGCGGCCAGCGCGGTCCCTCCGTCGACCACCGCGATCGTCAGCCAGTCGCTCGGGCACTGGGCCGACTGGGTCGACGTAAACGTGCCGAAGCTCAAGGCGGCCAGCCCATCCACCGCTGAGATGAGCACGGTCATCGGCGCGCTGCGCGTGCAGGGGGCGGTCTGGCACTCGGTGCTCACCGGTGACCCCGACGTGAGCCTCACTCCGCCCATGAGCGCCTGGGTGCAGGCCGGATCCGCCATGGCGCGGGCGGCGCGGACGCTCAGCGTCACGATCCTCCGGCGGTTCTGGCCCGTCCTCGTGATCGCCATAGCGGCCCTGGCGGGCCTGCTCTACCTGGTGATCGCCAACTTGAGCGGCGCCGCCCAGGTGTGGGCGAGCCTGGTCACCGTGTTGTTCGTGGTCGGCGGCACCGGGGGCGGCCTTGCCGGGGGCGTTTCCCGGTCGGTCGGCGGATTCAGCTACGACATCTGGAACGCCGCTAGGCGCGAGGCCCAGGTCTGGAGCGTCACCTGGCTGCCGCCCATGCCGCAGGGCACCATGAATCGCGCGCGGCTGGAGAACCGCGGCGCCGGCGTGCCGCAGATCAGGAAGAACATAGAGGGCTAGGAGCTGGCCGGGCGGCGAGGGCGCGGCGTTAGCATCACTGCATGCCTGACATCGAGGACAGCCCGGAAGACACCAACGCGTCCGTCTGGAAGACGGACCTTGGCGTGACCTTCTGGAAATCGACCGAAGCCGACAGGGAACGCCGAAGGTCGGGGCACCGGCAGCTGATGGCGGCACTGCTGCCGTTCGGCACCGACGAGCCCTTCACGTTCGCCGACCTCGGTGCGGGCACGGGCGCCGCCGCCAGGACCGTCCTTGACCTCTTTCCGCGGGCGCACGCCATCCTGGCCGACTTCTCGCCGCAGATGATGGCGCAGGGAATGCTCGAGCTGACCCCCTACCAGGACCGCTACACGTACGTCGAGTTCGACATGACGCGGCCGGGCGTCTGGCCCGCGGGCATCCCCGCCCCGGTGGACGCCGTGATCAGCTCGCTGAGCGTGCACCACCTCAACGATGGGCGGAAGCAGACGCTGTTCGCCGAGATCCTGCGGCAGCTGGCGCCGGGCGGCTGGTACCTCAACTACGACCCGGTCGAGCCGCCCGACGCGGTGGTGGAGGAGGCATGGCTGCGGGCCGGTGACCGGCAGGACCCGTCCGCCGCGCACAAGCGGGCACACCGGACCGCCGAGGAGCAGTTCCGCTACGAGAACCACGTCCGGTACATGATCCCGCTCGACCAGCAGGTCGGCTACCTGCGCGCGGCCGGATTCGAGGGCGTAGACGTGTACTGGAAGGAACTCGACTACGTCATCTACGGCGGCCGCCGTCCGCTAGCCGGCTAGCCGGCTTGCGTCAGCGTCGCGGCCATCGCCTCCACGCCCGCGATGAACAGGCTGACGCCGAACGCGTAGTGGTACTCCGGGTCGTCGCAAGCGGTCATCGGGATGGCGCACTCCACGACACGCGGGTACTTGGCGAACGGCATCGACGCCAGCGCGACCTGCTTCCTGCGCTGCCCTTCCGCGCGCTCATCGGCGGTCTGCCATTCGACCCCTGGTTCGCTCATCACGAGCGTGATCGCGGTCCACAGCGCGGAACGCGTCACGATGCTCGCGTGCTGCGGATCGAAACCAGCGCTGCGCAGGACCTCCAGGGCGGTCTCCATGGCGTTGACCGAGGACTCGCTCGTCTTTTCCGACTGAAGCAGCAACTGCGCGGCGGCCGGGTGCGCGCGCAGCACCCGCAGCAGTGATTCGAACAGCCCGCGCAGCTGCGCCGGCCACGGCGCCGCCGCGTCGACGTTCAGGTCCACCTCGCCCCACAGGCGCTCGGCGAGCCCCTCGAGCAGCTCGTCCTTGCTGCGGAAATGCCAGTACAGCGCCATCGGCGTGACGCCGAGGTCGGCGGCCAGCTTGCGGATGGTCAGCGCCTCGAGGCCGTCGGCGTCGGCGAGCCGGAGCGCCCGGTCCACCACCGCCGACCCGGTCAGCCGGGCGCGCTCGCCATCGGCCTGATCCGCGATCGCGCCGGATTCCCTGGGAGAAGTCACTTGACAACTATACGGCGTACAAGTCATGATCGGCAATGACGGCATGTACAACGTATAAGAACGTCATACAAGTACGGCGAACAGGTACGCCGTACGGGGGCGTTCGGGGACGGAAGGACCAAGAGCCGTGACTGCACGGGCACGATGGTGGGCGCTGGCCGCGGTCAGCCTGGCCACACTCATGACCTATCTCGACAACAACGTGATCAACGTGGCACTGCCGACCATCCAGCGCAGCCTGCACCTGTCGGTGAGCGGGCTGGAATGGATCGTGAGCAGCTACCTGCTGGTGCTCGCCGGGCTGCTGCTGGCCGGCGGCCGGCTGGCCGACGTATACGGTCGGCGCCGCGTGTTCCTGACGGGCCTGGCCATCTTCACGCTTTCGTCGCTCGCCTCCGGCCTCGCGGGCAGCGGCGGCGTGCTGATCGCCGCCCGGGCCGTGCAGGGGCTCGGCGCGGCGCTGGTGATGCCCGCCACGCTCGCGATCATCGCGCACGCCTTCACCGACGTCAGGGAGCGCACGACGGCGATCGGCATCTGGGCGGCGGTGGGGGCGCTCGGCCTCGCGATCGGCCCGCTGGTCGGCGGCATCATCAGCCAGCACATCCACTGGGGCTGGATCTTCCTCATCAACGTCCCGATCGGCGTGGTCACCTTCGCCGTCGCCTTCAGGTCCGTCGAAGAGTCGCGAGCCGAAGCCGGTGTCCGCCGGCTCGACATCCCCGGGCTCGTCACCTCGGCGATCGCCCTGTTCGCGCTGACCTACGCGCTTATCCAGGGACAGGTCGCGGGCTGGACATCGGGCCAGATCGCGGCCGCGTTCGCGGTCGCCGCGGCCGGCGCCGCGGCGTTCCTCGCCGTCGAGCGCCGCGCCGCGCAGCCGATGGTGCCGCTGGGGGTGTTCCGAGCCCGCGGGTTCAGCGGCGGCACGGCGACGATGATGATCTGGTCCTTCGGCATCTTCGGCATCTACTTCTTCACCTCGCTCTACCTGCAGCGGATCCTCGGGTTCTCGCCGACGAAGGCGGGGCTGTCGTTCGTGCCGATGGCGCTTCTCATCGCGCTGGCCGCCACGCTCGCGCCGCGGGTCTCGGCTAGGTTCGGCGCGCACCGCACGGTGTCGTTCGGCGTGCTGCTCATGGTCGTCGGGCTGTTGCTGTTCGCCCGCCTCGGCATCGGCGCCACGTACGCCTCGCTGATGCCAGGGTTCGCGGTGTTCGGGATCGGCTCCGGTCTCATGAACGTGCCGCTGACCAGCGCCGTCCTCGAGGGGATGCCCGCGCACCAGGCGGGCATCGCGTCGGCGCTGTTCAACAACTCGAGGGAAATGGCCGGGCTGCTCGGGATCACGGTGATCGGCGCCGTGCTGAGCACGCGGGAGGGAGCCGCGCTGCGGGCCGGAACGCTGGCGCCGCAGGCGTTCCTCGACGGCTACCACACTGGCCTGTGGGTGACGATCGGCCTGCTGACCGCCGGCGTCGTGCTCAGCTACGTGACGCTCCGCCCGCGCGCGCAGGCAAGGGCGACAGAGCTGACCGCGATCCCCGAAGCGGAGCCCGCCGCGCAGTCCCGTTAGGGCAGAACCTCGATAGTGCTGAAGATCCGGCCGCTCTCAGCGGCCGGATCTTCAGCGGTAGGTGGTGGCTGCAAGCGGGCCAGAGTGAGGGCAGTACGCTTCCGGCAGGGGGAGCCGGCGGCGTCTAATGCCGCGGCACAACCTAATGAGGAGGGGCCGTTGGCTGCGGCGGACGGGTTTGACGCGGTGGTGGTGGGGTCCGGGCCCAACGGCCTGATCGGCGCGATCATGCTGGCCGACGCCGGCCTGAAGGTGCTGCTGCTCGAGGGCGCGGAAGAGTTCGGCGGCGGCCTGCGCAGCGCGGCCCTCACCCTGGACGGGTTCACCCACGACTGGTGCGCGACCGTGCTGCCGATGGTGCTGGCGTCCCCCGCGTTCCGGGACCTTGGCCTGCCGGTGGACTGGGCGTTCCCGCCCGTGCAGGTGGCGCACCCGCTGGACGGCCAGGACGCGGTGCTGCTGCACAGGGACGTCGGGCAGACCGCGGCCGGCCTCGGTTCCGGCCGGGACGCGGCCGCCTGGCGGCACAGCGTGGGTGCCACCGCGAGCGACGGGTTCGGCCTGGTCGACTCGCTGCTCTCCCCGCTTTCCCGGCCGCGCGCGCCGCTGCGGGTCGCCAGGTACGGCGCGCTCGGCACGCTGCCCGCGACCACGCTTGGCCGCCTGCTCTTCGGCGGCGAACGCGGCCGCGCGCTGCTGGCGGGGATCGCCGCGCACTCCATGGTCGACCTGCGCGATCCGATCACCGGCGGTTTCGGCCTGCTGCTCGCCGCCCTCGGGCATCAGGTGGGCTGGCCGGTGGTCCGCGGCGGGTCGGCGCGGCTCACCGCCGCCCTGATCGGCAGGTTCGCGTCCCTCGGCGGCGTCGCCGAGACCGGGCACATGGTCACGGACCTGTCCGAGGTGCCCCCGGCCCGGGTCATCCTGCTCGACCTGACCCCGGCTCAGCTGCTCGCGATCGCCGCCGAGCGGCTCCCGGACCGGTACGCGCAGCGGCTGCGCCGGTTCAGGTACGGGCCAGGCGTGTTCAAGCTGGACTGGGCGCTGTCCGGGCCGGTGCCGTGGAAGGATCCCGCGGTCGGCCAGGCCGCGACCGTGCACCTGGGCGGCACGCTCGCCGAGATCGCCGCCGGCGAGGCCGAGGTGGCCGCGGGCGGCCATCCGGACCGGCCGTACGTGCTCGCCGTCCAGCCGTGCGTCGCCGACCCGTCGCGCGCCCCGGCCGGCCGGCACGTGCTGTGGGCCTACTGCCACGTGCCGAACGGCTCCACCGTGGACAGGACCGCCGCGATCGAGGACCAGATCGAGCGGTACGCGCCCGGGTTCAGGGACCTCATCCTGGCGCGCGTCGCGCACGACACGGCCGCCATGGAGCGGCACGATCCCAACCTCGTCGGCGGCGACATCGCCGGCGGCCACTCCGGCTTCCTTCAGTACATCCGGCGTCCGGTGCTCTCCCCGCACCCGTGGGCGACGCCGCTGCCCGGGGTGTACCTGTGCTCGGGAAGCACGCCGCCCGGCGGCGCCGTGCACGGCATGGGCGGCTACCACGCCGCCCGGCTGGCGCTGGCGAGGCTGTTATCCAGCATTGGCACCGCGAGTCACCACGGGTACGTTCGGGATAAAAATTATTCGGAACGTACCGTGGTGACTGTCATCAGGAGCGCGCATGTCATCTGACTCTTCGGTGGACCTGCCGGGGCTGCCCGCGGCGGCGACGGAGGCGTGGCTGCGGGGCGCGCTGCCGACGCTGATCGGCGACGGCCCGTGGTGCGCGGAGCTGATCTCCGGCGGGCTGTCCAACATCACCTACCGGCTGCGGCTCCCCGGCGGGACGGTGATCCTGCGCCGCCCGCCGCTGGCGCACGTGCTGCCGCGGGCGCACGACATGGCGCGCGAGTACCGCGTGCTCCAGGCGCTGTCAGGGACGGCGGTGCCGGTACCCGAGCCGCTGGCGCTCTGCTCCGACCCCGATGTCCTCGGGGCCACGTTCTACGTCATGCGCGACGTGCCCGGGTCGGTGCTGCGCACGCCGGAGGACACCGAGCCGCTGTCGCCCGCCGCCCGGGGCGCGCTGGCGACGGCGCTGATCGGGGTGCTCGCCGACCTGCACGACGTGTCGCCCGACGCGGTCGGGCTCGGGGACTACGGGCGGCGCAGCGGCTACTGCGTCCGGCAGATCCGGACCTGGGGCGCGCAGTGGGAGCGGTCGCGGACGCGGGACCTGCCGGACATGGACACGCTGCTCGCGCGGCTGGCGGACCTGGCGCCAGAGGACAGCGCCTGCTCGATCGTGCACGGGGACTTCCGGCTCGACAACACGGTCGTGACGCTGGACCCGCCGCGGGTCGCGGCGGTGCTCGACTGGGAGCTGTCTACGCTCGGCGACCCGCTCGCCGACCTCGCCACCACGATGTCGTACTGGCACGATCCCGGGGACACCGAGCGCTGGGAGATCCCCGTCTCTACCGGAGTCACCGACAAGCCAGGCTTCCCCACCGCGGAGTCGCTCGCCGCCGCCTACGCCGCGCGCACCGGGCGGGACCTCGGGAACATGTCGTTCTACCTCGCCCTCGCGTGGATGAAGCTGGCCGTCATCTGCGAGGGCGTGCACGCCCGCTACCTCGGCGGCCAGACCATCGGCGAGGGCTACGCGAAGGTCGGGCCCGCGGTGCCGCTGCTGGCCGCCCGCGGTCTGCGTCTGCTCGGGTCCGCCTAGCGCTACCAGTGGCCGCGGCGGATGACCTCGTCGATGGGGCGGCGGTTCGGCTTGGCGATGGGGCGCAGCGGGCGGTCGGCCGGGTAGCCGATGCCGATCAGGTAGGCGACGTCGTGGTCGTCGGGGACGCCGAGGATCTCGCGCGCGGCCTCCTGGTCGCCGACCGAGGAGTGGCCGGTGCCGATGCCGAGGTCGGCGGCGGCGACCATCATCGCGTAGGTGGCCTGGCCCAGGTCGTACTGGCTGATCAGCCTGGGGCGCTCTTCCTCGTACTGCGGGGCGACCAGCGCGATCGCGGCCGCCGCCCCGGCGATGTGGCCGGCGCCGCGCCACACGGTGGACAGCGCCCGCAGCTGCTCGCGATCGGTCACGACGATGAAGTCCCAGTGCTGCCGGTTACCCGCCGACGGGGCCCGCCAGCCCGCCTCGGCGATGCGGTCGAGGTCGGCGTCCGCGACCGGGTCCGGCCGGTAGCTGCGGACGTTGCGCCGGGCGCGGATGGCGTCCCAGGTCTCCATGGATCGTTTCCCTTCGGGTCGGGTGCTGTGGGGCAGGTAACGAGAGGGTCCCCGCAAATTCGGGTGAACGCAACAGCGACACGGTGACAGCGGAGGTGAATGATGGTTTACGGACCGGACGAGGTATTCAGGAAGGCAGGAAACGACATATGACGCAGCGAAGCCTTGAGGATCTGCTGCAGACAGCCAATCCCGTCGAGCTGCTGCGCGGCTCCCAAGAAGGAGCCTACGTCTACCCGGTGGTGCCGACCGAGTTCACCAACTGGAAGGCCGAGCAGGTCGCCTGGCAGACGACGTGCGTGCTCTTCGACCAGAGCCACCACATGGCGAACTTGTACATCAAGGGCCCGGACGCGCTCAAGCTGATCTCCCACCTGGGCATCAACACGTTCGCGAACTTCCCGACGAACATGGCCAAGCAGTTCGTGCCCGTCACGTACGACGGCTATGTGATCGGCGATGGAATCCTGTTCCACCTCGAGGAGAACGAGTACGAATGGGTCGGCCGGGTGCCGGCCGTGAACTGGATCCAGTTCCACGTGGAGACCGGCGACTGGGACGTCGAGCTAGTCCGCGACGACCGGTCGCCCTCGCGTCCCATGGGCCAGGCCGTCGTCCGCACCCAGTACCGGTTCCAGATCCAGGGCCCGAACGCCAAGCAGGTGATCGAGAAGCTGAACGGCGGCCCGTTCCCTGACATCAAGTTCTTCCGCACGGACTACATCACGATCAACGGGCGCCGGGTTCGCGCGCTGCGGCACGGCATGTCCGGCCAGCCCGGCCTCGAGGTCTTCGGCCCGTACGAGGAGTACTTCGAGATCCGCGACGCGATCCTGGAGGCTGGCAAGGAGTTCGGCATCGTGCCGGTCGGTTCCCGCGCCTACGCGTCCAACACCATCGAGTCCGGCTGGATCCCCTCCCCGCTGCCCGCCATCTACACGGGTGACCAGCTCAAGCCCTACCGCGAATGGCTGCCCGCGATGGGTTACGAGGGCTTCGCCGGGTCGATCGGCGGCAGCTTCGTCTCGGACAACATCGAGGACTACTACCTCACGCCCTACGAGCTCGGCTACGGCCACATGGTGAAGTTCGACCACGACTTCATCGGCCGCGAGGCCCTGGAGGCGCTGGACAAGTCGGCGCAGCGGCGCAAGGTGACGCTGGCCTGGAACGGCGAGGACGCGGGCAAGGTCGCCGCCTCGCTGTTCACCGACGAGATCCCGTACAAGGGCCTCGACGTGCCGATCTCGAACTACGCGGCGTCGAACTACGACTCCGTGCTGCTCGACGGAAAGGTCGTGGGCCTGTCGCTGTTCAGCGGTTACAGCCACAACGAGCGCAAGGAGCTGTCGCTGGCCGTCATCGACCCGGCCATCCCCGTCGGCACCGAGGTGACCCTGGTCTGGGGCGAGCCCGACGGCGGGTCGCCCAAGGCGTCCGTCGAGCGGCCGCACCGGCAGCTGGAGGTCCGCGCGACCGTGGCGCCGGTGCCGTATTCGACCGAGGCCCGCGAGCACTACCACGAGGGCTGGCGATCCCACCAGGCCTGACGTTTTGCCGCGAACATGCTGCCGGGCGCGGCCGCGCCCGGCAGCACGCCGTTTACGTAACCGACTTGTGCCGCTTGGCGTGCCGCCACGCCTTGCGCGCCCGGTCCTCGTGCGCGGCCGCCTCGTGTTCCGCGCGCTCGCACAGCAGCCCGAAGGTGAAGGCGTTCTCGCCCGCCAGGTGCGCCTGGACGCCGATCTCCCTGGCCGCCGCGCTCGCGTTCACCGCGTCGTGCTGGTCGCCGAGTGCCGACTGGACGGCCTTCATGCGCCGCGCGAAACGGCGCGCCTTCTTCCCGAGCGCGGGCCGCGCGGCCTCGGCCGCGTACCTCGCCCGCTTGGCCGCCTTCCGCGTCTCGTGCAGGGCCGTGTCGTGCTGGGCGCCTGGGCCTGTCCGCTGGGCGCGGCGCATCCGGCGCCTGGTCCGCCGGTATGTGCGGGCGATCGCCCGCGGCAAAACCTCGCCCGCGGGCCGTGCCGCCGCGGCGGTCAGCGGCGGGCCGGCGAGCAGCCGGTCGAGTTCCGCGATCATCGCGTAGTAGCGCGCCGAGTTGAGCGCGTCGAGCAGCGCGCTCCGCGCGCTGGCCTCACGCGGCGCGAAGTGCACGCGCGTCCGCGCCTGGACGGGGCCAAGCGTCAGCTCCGGCGGGAGGCTCGCCAGCCGCGCGAGCAGGTAGTCGCTGAGCACCTCGCCGTCCCTGGCCTCGGCGAGCACCTGGCCGAGCCACTTCAGCTCGTCGCGCAGGTACCGCGTCGCGGGCTTGGGCAGGATCGCCGGGTAGGCCTGCAGCGTGCTGCGCAGCCGCCGGGCCGCCACGCGCATCTGGTGCACGGAGTCCGGCGCGGCCTGCCGGACGAGCGGGTCGAGCGCCTTGAGCCGGGCGGCCTGCGTGGCGAGGTACGCCATGATCACGTCGCCCGCGGGCGACCGGCTGGTGAGCCCGCGCCCGGCGCGGGCCGCCATGCGCCGTGCCGCCATGTGCTCCGGGGCCGCCAGCGCCACGGCCGAACCGTTAGCTTGAGCCTGTGCCCTTCGCGGGGTCTGTGTAGCCATAGACCGCGCCTACCCCCGGTTGGCGCCGTTTCACGTCCGAACGGGGAAGGAGGTGGCGATGACGCGTTACCCAAGTCCCTCAGGACGCGGAGACGAGGGCGAGCACGAGCCCGAAGATGAGAAGGCGTCTGGCGATGCACGGCAGGAGTCCGTGGCCGAGCGTGACGACAGGAACATGAGCGAGCTGATCCAGGAGCTGCGCGTGGCGGGCCTCGGCGTGCAGGTGCTGTTCGGGTTCCTGCTCTCGCTTCCGTTCACCATGCGGTTCACCAAGCTGGGTGACGCCCAGCGCGACCTCTACGTGGCCAGCCTGGTCCTCGCGGCCGTCGCCACCACGCTGCTCATCGGTCCGGTCGCGTATCACCGGCTGGTGTTCCGCCGTGGCATGAAGGAACAGCTCGTCCGGTTCGCGAACAAGATGGCGATCCTCGGCCTGGCCGCGGTCGGCGCCGCCGTGCTGGTTTCCGTGCTGCTTGTGACGGAGTTCGTGGCCGGCTCGGTGGCGGGGGCCCTGATCACCGCGCTCCTTGCCTGCGCGGTCGGCATCCTGTGGTTCGGCGTGCCCCTGGCGCAGCGCCGCAATCGCCCGTTACCGGTTGGCCACGGCAGCAACGGGCAGACATGGTGCTATGCCAGGGATTTTCGCGGATCGCGCCGACGCGGGGCGGCGGCTGGCCAGGCTGCTCGCGCACCTGCGTGCCGATCCGGTGGTCGTGCTCGGCTTGCCGCGGGGCGGCGTCCCCGTCGCGCTCGAGGTCGCCCTGGCGCTCGCCGCGCCGCTCGACGTGATCGTCGTCCGCAAGCTCGGCGTGCCTGTCCAGCCGGAACTCGCGATGGGCGCCGCCGGCGAGGACGGGGTGGTCGTCATCAACTCCGACGTGGTCCTGCAGGCCGGCGTCCGCGACGCCGCGGTGGCCGAGGTCAGGGAGCGCGAACAGGCGGAGGTGGCGGCCCGCGCGGCCCGGTACCGGGCCAGCAGGGCGCGCGAGCCGCTGGCCGGCCGCGTCGCGGTCGTGGTCGATGATGGCATCGCCACTGGCGCCACTGCCCGGGCAGCCTGCCAGATCGCCAGGGCGCAGGGCGCCGCGCGGGTGGTGCTCGCCGTGCCTGTCGCGCCGCCTGGGTGGGAAAGCCGGATCGCGGACGCCGCCGACGAGCTGGTGTGCGCGCACGTCGAGCCCGGCTTCACGTCCGTCGGCCAGTTCTACGCGGACTTCACGCAGACCACCGACGACGAGGTCGCCGTTTGCCTCGCGCGCGCACCGGGTGAGGTGACCCCGGTCGCCGGTGGGATCCGGCTGGCCGGGTACCTGGCCATGCCGAGAAACGCGCCTGGGATCGTCCTGTTCGCCCATGGCAGCGGGAGCGGCAGGCAAAGCCCGCGCAACCGGTTCGTCGCCGGCGTGCTGCACGACGCCGGCCTGGGCACCCTGCTCTTCGACCTGCTCACCCCCGAGGAAGAACTCGACAGGGCGAACGTGTTCGACATCGGTCTGCTCGCCCGCCGCCTCACAGAAGTCACCGACTGGCTGCGCGTCCAGCCGTGGTCTGGCGCCGCCGGCGCCGCCGTCGGCTACTTCGGCGCCAGCACGGGCGCGGCGGCCGCGCTGTGCGCCGCCGCCGAACCCGACGCCCACGTCGCCGCGGTGGTCTCCCGCGGGGGCCGCCCCGACCTGGCCGCTGACCGGCTCGCCGAGGTGACCGCGCCGACGCTGCTCATCGTCGGCGGAGAGGACCACGTGGTGCTCGACCTCAACCTCCAGGCCCAGGCCAAGCTGCGCTGCGAGAACCGTCTGGCCGTCGTGCCAGGCGCGACCCACCTGTTCGAGGAGCCGGGCACGCTCGCCGCCGCCGCCACCCTGGCGAGCGACTGGTTCACCGCGCACCTGCCCGGCTGATGGCACTACAGGGATTGCAGCGCTAAGAGCCTGTGCCGGGGTGGGGGTATGTTGACCGGATATTTCACCTATATCCGGATATTCCGTTACATCCGGCACCGGGTGCCAACGGCCGGTTCCCTGATTGGGTGTACTTCCGGGGTGTATAGCACCGGAAAGTACACCCAATGATGGCACGCGCGCCTCTAGATACCCCTGCAGGGTACGCATACCCGGCCATATGCGCTGAAGACCCCGGCACGTCAAGTTCTGTGACTGCGACGCCACTGACCGCGGGCGCCGGGCGGGGCGGGGACCAGCGGCGGCGGATGGCGGACCAGGCCTGGCCGAGCAGGAAGAAGCCCGCGGCGATGACGCCGACGAAAAAGCCGAGCGGCCAGTTGGTGTGGTACGACACGGCGATGCCGATCCAGACGGTGGCCAGGGCGATGCCGATCGCCAGGGCGATCGCGCGCCCGGGCCGCTTGGTGAACGACCGGGCCGCGGCGGCGGGGCCGATCATCAGCGCGAACATGAGCAGCGCGCCGACGACGGGGACCGTCATGCTGGTCGCGAGCGCCATCACGATAAGGAAGCACAGCTCCATCCGGCGGGTGCTGACGCCGCGCGCGTCGGCTATCTCTGGCAGCGTGGAGGCGAGCAGCAGCGGGCGGAACATCAGCGCGATCACCGCGACGCTGACCACGCCGAGGGCGGCGATCGGGAGCAGCATGTTGTCGCCGACCCCGTACACCTCGCCGAACAGCAGCGAGTAGGTCACCTCGGCGTACTCGGTGCTGAAGCTGACGAACAGCGCGCCGGTGCCCAGCATCAGCACCAGCATCAGGGCCGTGGCCACGTCCTGCCGCGCCCGCCTGGCGAGCGCGGCGATGCCGAGCGCGCCGCCGACCGCGAAGACGGCCAGGCCCCAGATGACGTTGAGGCCGAGCAGGCCGGCGCCGGCGGCGCCGGCGAACGCGCCGTTGGGGATGGCGTGCGCGGCGAACGACTGGCCGCGCAGCACCGCGAAGAATCCGAGCACGCCCGCGATCACCGCCACGATCGTGGCCGCGATCCAGGTGTTCAGCATCAGGCCGGAGAACACGCGGGTGCCTCCTCCTGTGCCTTGGCGGCTACCTGGGCACGGCGGTCGCGCCGCCGGGGGCGCCGGACGAAGCTGAGCAGGTAACCCACGACGACGAGGGCGACCACGAAGAAGCTCACCGACCAGCCGTGCCCATGCGGCGGCCAGTAGTAGCTGTCGTAGGCGAGCAGGATGCCGAGCCAGATGGCGGCGGTGCCGGTCAGCGCCGAGGCCAGCATCGCCAGGCCCGGGCGCTTCGTGATCCGCAGCGAGGTCGCGGCCGGGCCGATCAGCAGTGCCGTGCTGAGCACCGCGCCGATGACCACCGCGGACAGCGACACGGCAACGGCGAGCGCGGCGAGGTACGCGATGCCCACGGCGCGCACCGGAACGCCGCGGGCCGCCGCCAGCTCCGGGTTCAGCGAGGTGAGCAGCAGCACCCGGGACAGCACCGCGATCACGGCGAGCGCGAGCACGCCGGAGGCGATCAGCGCCGGGACCGTATCCGGGCTGATCACGAACATCGAGCCGAACAGGATCGTGAACGAGGCCCCGGTCGTGCTGCTCGTCTGCGTGCCGAGGTAGAGAAACAGGGCCGCCGCGCCGAGCGCGGCGCCGAGCACCACTCCGGTGGCGACGTCGCGCCCGCGGCGGCGCTGCACGCCGATCAGCTCCATGATCGCCGCGCCGGCTACGCCCGCGATCAGGAAGCCCCAGAACTGGTCGAGCCCGGCGAGGAACGCGCCGGCTCCGCCGGTCGTGGCCACGTCGGCGAGCGCGTGCCCGGCGAACGACTGCCCGCGGATCACCGTGAGCACCCCGACCACGCCGGAGGTGACGGCGACGACCGTGCCCACGAGGATCGCCGTCCGCACCGGGCCGCTGCTCAGCAGGCCCGGCTCGACGATGTAGCTGAAAAAGTGCCCCATCGCGGCCGCTAGTCCCTGTCCCCGCTTGTCACGATGCCGGTTTCCGTCGTGTGGTGCGCCTGGGGCTCCTGCTGTTCGTCCCCCGCGATCACCAGGATCCGGCCGCGGACGTTCAGCACGTCCACGTGGCTGCCGTACAGGGCGCTGAGCACTTCGGTGCGGATGACCTCGTCCGCCGGCCCGGCGGCGGCCCGGCCGGCGGCGACGTACACGACGGTGTCGATCGCCCGCAGCAGCGGGTTCAGGTCGTGCGCGGAGATCAGCACCGCGATCCCCTGGTCATGGGCGAGCCCGGCGAGGACAGACACGATGCCCTGCTCGCTCTTCAGGTCGAGGTTCGCCAGCGGCTCGTCGAGCAGCAGCAGCTTCGGCTTGCCGATCAGGGCGTGCGCGATCAGCACCCGCTGCTGCTCGCCGCCGGACAGCTCGCCAATCCGCGCGTCGGCGTACTCCTCCGCGCCGACCGCGCCGAGCGCCTCGGCGATCTGGTCCCTTCTTTTCGCCGACGGCAGCGGGAAGCCGAGCTTGTGCCCGTCGATGCCGAGCGCGACCACGTCCCTGGCGCGCAGCGGCACGTCCTGGTCGATGGCCAGCTTCTGCGGCACGTACCCGATCAGCGGGCCGCCGCGCCGCGGCCGGGGGCTGCCGCTGCGCAGCACGTGGCCCTCCGTGGCCGGCGTGAGGCCGAGAATGACCCGGAGCAGCGTGGTCTTGCCCGCGCCGTTGGGGCCGATGATCCCGGTGAACTGGCCGGGCGCCACCGTGAAGGAGACGCCGCTGAGGATCTGGCGGCCGCCCAGGCGCACGCCGACGTTGTCCAGGCGCAGCAGCTCGTGGCCGGCTGGCGCCGTTTCCGCCGGTGCTTCGGTCGCTGTTGTCTTCGGTGTTGTCACAGGTGCTCCGTTGAGACGTTGGCGGTCACGGCCTTGTCGAGAACATTGACCTCAGCGAGCATCCAGGACTGGTAGTCGTAGCCGGGTGCCGGCATCGTTTCGTACACGCCGACGACCGGCACGCCGCTGGCGTGCGCCAGGCTGATGAACGAGTCGGTCAGGGAATCGGTGACCTGCTGGTTGTACAGGAACGCCTTGACCTTGTGCTGCGTGAACAGGGCGCGTTCCGCCGCCACGTCCTGCGGCGAGGGGTCGGTGCCGTTCATGATGTCGGCCTGGAAGGTCCACGGCGTCAGGTTGTCGGCGCCCGCGGCCTGCAGCATGTAGTCGGCGACCGGCTCGGTCGTCGCCACCGGGGTGTTCGGGTGCGCGGCCTTGAACTTGGCGATCGCCCGGGTCCAGGCGGCCAGGCTCGCGGTGAACGCGGCGGCATTGGCCTTGAAGTAGGCCGCCTGCGCCGGCTGGATCGCGGCGAGGTCGGCCGCGATGGCGGTGGCCACCCTCGGCATGGTCGCGGGGTCGTACCACAGGTGCGGGTTCGGGGTGCTGTCTGGCAGGCCAAGCAGCTGCTGCACGTCGATGATCTTGCGCCCGTTGTCGGGGACGGCGCTCTCGATGTCGGTCGCCCAGGTGTCGTAGCCGACGCCGTTCTGCACGATGAGGTTGGCGTTGGCGATTTCCCTGGCGATGGCCGGGCTCGCCTCGAAGGTGTGCGGGTCGGTGTTGGGGTTGCTCATGATGGCCGTGACCTGGACGTACTTGCCGCCGATCTGCTGGATCACGTTGGCGTACTGGCTTTCGGCGCCGACGGCCTTGATGGCGGCCGCCGGGCTGCCGGTGGTCGTGCCGGTCGCGGCGGCGGACGAGCAGGCGCTCGCCACCGTCGCTGCCAGCACGGCCGCCATCGCCGCCAGCGCGGGGCGGGCGGCGGACCGGATGCGCATCGCCGAAGTACTCCCTGGGGCTTGTCAGCCGAGCAAAAGTGAATACCGTTATGGTAATCATTTCCATTAACGGGGCGCAAGTCGGTCCGGGCCGGCGGTGGTTACCATAGGGCTGGTGGACATCACCCAGCTGATCCTTGACGACCACCATGAGCAGCGCAGGCTGTTCGCGATGCTGGAACAGATCGACCGGTCCGACACCGAGGCGCTGGCGGCCGTCTGGGGGCGGCTGGCGGCCTTCCTCGAGGTGCACGCGGCCGCGGAAGAGGCGCTCTTCTACCCCGCACTGCTGCGGGTCGGGATCGCCGCCAGGCGCAAGGCCGGGGTGGAAGACGAGACCCTGGACGCCATCGGTGATCACAACGAGATCAGGGACGCGGTCACGGAGGTCGCGCGGCACGCGGCCGGCAGCGATGACTGGTACGCGGCCGTGGCGGGGGCGAACGTGGCCAACGGCGACCACATGGCCGAAGAGGAACGCGAGGGCCTGACCGACTTCCGCCGCCTGGCCGGGCTGCAGGAGCGCCACGACCTCGCCGTGGCGTTCGCGGCCTACGAGGCGCGGAACGTCACCGGCGTCCAGCCGGTGGACAAGGATCCCGGCGCCTACGTCAGCCAGGTGGAGGAAGGCATCGCGCCCGTGCGCGACGGGTCGCTGCGGATCGGCGGCCTGAGGACGGACGACCCGAGCACGGCCGTCACCTGAAGCGCCGCGATCCTCCCGCGCACCCCTCGCTAGACGCCGAGCAGCTGCCGCTGCCCGTACCCCCTGGCGAGGTCGAGGACGCCCGGCCGGGCGAGCAGGTACCTGGCCGCCGGCAGCTGCACGCTCTCGCGCTGCGTTGAGCCGTCGGCGTAGACACCCGCGAGCAGCCAGAAGCTGCCGGAGCCCATGCGCTCGGTCACGACGATCCGGCCGGCCGGCCGCCGCCGGATCCCGTCGTCCGCGCCGGGCACCCAGAACACGCGCCCCGCCCGCTGCGAGATCAGCGTGCCGAGATCGGCGAGCTGGCCGCGTTCTATCCAGTCCCACAGCCGCTCGTCGTTCAGCGGGTTCGCCGGCAGCCCCGGCCAGTCAGCTGGCTCGCTGCCGGCCAGCGGCAGTGCCAGGATCCCCGGCACGGCCGAGGCGTCGTCCCACGGCTCGGTCAGCCGGCCGAACACCAGCAGGATCCCGCGCACGACGCGGTCGACCACCCAGCCGAGCAGCGCGCCGTCCCGCGGCACGGGCGTGCCCGACTCGATCAGCCGGGTGATGTGGCCGGGGACCGGCGTGTCGGGACGGATTTCCACCCGCGCCCAGGCACGCCGGTCCCAGGGCCTGATCACGAAGAGATCCTCACGTTCCATGATGAGGACCGAGAAACCCGTGGTTCCGGCGGCGCGGTCCGCCAGGACCATCGAGCCGTACCGGTGCTCGGCGTAGTGCCGCCGGACCGCCAGCGGATAGCCGTGGAAGAGGCGCAGGCACGACATGAACGCGCTGCCGCCGGGCTGGGCGTGAGCCAACACAGTCTGCTCCTTGCGAGGTGACCGGGTCTGACCCGCGTGATCAAGGGGCGTGCCGCGTGCGCCACCGACGGCGAGGTCTCAGGTTGCCCGCCACATGCTGGCGTAACCCGCGCACGGAAACATCGGTCAGTTGACCGAGAATCAGTCGGCCAGTTCCTTGGCCGCGGTACCCGCGGACGGGGTCAGCTCGTGGCTGTCGAGCCAGGCGCCGAGGACCGTGTAGGCGTGTTCCCTCACTTCAGGGAGGGACAGGAAGACGTCGTGGCGGGCGTCCTCGATGGGCGCCACCGTGGTCTCGCCACCGAGGCAGCCGGCCCAGCGGGCGATCTGGCTGACGTCAAGCACGGTGTCGGCCCGGTCACTCGCGGCCGAATACTCACGGGCGAAGTCCGACCGGGTGGACCGCAACACCAGCGACGGGACGCCGACGTCCAGGCCCCGGTGCAGCCGGGCGTGCCCGCGCCGCACCGCGTTCAGCCAGCCGAAGGTCACGGGGAACCCCGCCAGCGGTTTCAGGTCCAGCGCGAACTCCCACTCGCCGGTGCCGCTGACGTGCAGCGTCTGGCCGTATACCCCCGGCGGCGCCTTCACCTCGCGGAACGGCTGCGCCCTGGCCAGCACGCGCAGCGCCTGGGTCACCGGCCCCCTGAGCACGGGTTTGCCCTGCAGGTCGAACCACGGGCTGTTGAGCACGAGTCCGGCGACGGGGGCGAGCCGCCCGGCCGAACGCCGGCGGTCCAGCCAGAGCGGCACGATCAGGCCGCCGGTGGAGTGCGCGACGCAGATGACCGGCACGCCCGGGTGCTCGCCGGCGACGATCGCCAGCGCGCGGTCGAGTTCTTCATCGCACAGCGCGAGGTTGGACACGTAGTGCGCGGTCTGGCCCTGACGGCGTGCCCGGCCGGATTTTCTCAGGTCAAGGGCGTAGAACGCCAGGCCCCTGGCGGCGAAGAAATCGGCGAGCGCCGTCTGGAAGAAGTAGTCGGAAAAGCCATGCACGTACAGAACCGCGCCGTTCACGGCCTCGCCCGCGCGGGGCTCGCGGCGGACGAGCACGGCGGCGATCGGGCCTTCGCCGTCCGGATCGGTGCCCAGGTCAAGGACGGCTTGGCGATAGCCCTCGCCGAGGAGATCCGGCTGCCAGTCCGGAGCATGCATGAACGACCTCCACAGGTGGTGCTGGACGGATCCTAGATGATCAATTGCGGATACGTTTGGAGCGGCGTTCTTTGAGCAGTCAGGAATAGTCCGAGATTCATCTGCTGAACAGGGAGATTTTTGATGATCATTCTCGGTCTTATCCTGCTCATCATTGGCTTCGTCGCGAAGCTCGCGATCCTCTGGACGATTGGCATCATCGTGCTGGTCGTCGGTCTGATTCTGGCCCTCCTCGGAGCAGTAGGCCACGCCGTGGGCGGACGCCGGCACTACTGGTAGCGCCGGCCGTGATGGTGCGGGCCCGGCGATGCGCGCCGGGCCCGCACCCACTAAATTCCGGTTAGATAGCCGTACCGGTCACGGAACGCCTCGGGGCTGAGTCCCGCGGCCGTCGCGATCGGGCCGTGCCGCTCGGGGTCCCTGAGGTCCTCCCGCTCTAGCCGGATCATGTACTCGCGGGCCACCCGGTACGAGCTCGACTCGACGTTTACCTGCCGGATCCGCACCCGCCCGGTCGCCGGGTCGTTGAACGATCCGAACGGCAGCGCCACCGCGTGCCCTTCCTGGATCGTGATCATGCCGCCGGTCTCGTCGCCCGTCAGACCCTGCTTCAGGTAGTCGACGGCGCTGTAGCCGAGGTCACGGGTGTACTCGATGTCGAAAGGAATCGGCGGCGCGCAGCGGAGCTCGTAGCCGATGTTCTTCCCCTCGACCGTCACGCTCTGCCCGCGCTCCCTGAAGCGGTCCTTGAGCTGCTTCGCCAGCAGGCGGTCAAGTTCAAGCTCGGCCAGCCGGATGTGGCCGTGCTGGTCTCGCTCGACTTCAGGCATGGCCTGCCTGAGCTCGTCCTCGGGGAGGCGCAGGCCGATGCCCTCGGCGAGCACCGCCACCCCGAAGGGGCGGCCGTGGGCGATCCGCTTGAGCATGGCTGTCTCGAGGACGTCCACCAGGCGTGACAGCCGGATCGGCTCGTCGGCGGGGAACTCCTCGGCGATCAGCGTGAGGGTGGCCCCCGCCGCCTTCCCGATGCCGAGGGCGAGGTGCCCGGCCGAGCGGCCCATGGCCACCACCAGGTACCACCGCTGGGTGGTGATCGCGTCCGTCATCAGGTTGTTGACGACCTGGACCCCCACGCTCCTGGCGGTCTCGAAGCCGAAGGTCGGCGTGCCGCCAGGCAGCGGCAGGTCGTTGTCGATGGTCTTCGGCACATGCGCCACGCGCAGCCGTCCCCCGGCCGCCGCGGCCAGCCGGGACGCCGAGAACGCCGTGTCGTCCCCGCCGATCGTCACGAG